>ERZ802830.687-NODE-687-length-33699-cov-23.4015_pt1 | contig 33699 bp, 37 predicted proteins | sample MGYA00345654_ERZ802830 | MGnify/ENA primary metagenome ERZ802830 (study PRJEB30503, sample SAMEA104212375) | marine metagenome | biome: Westerlies Biome; feature: [SRF] surface water layer (ENVO:00010504) within the epipelagic zone...; material: water... | reverse complement strand
GGTTTAGACACACACTCTATCGAATTAAGGCGTATAAGGCGCCTTCTTGAGGGCCAGAATTCAGACAAGTAGCCTGTTTAACATTTCTGCCCCCTAATCAGCCCCCCGTAACAAAACGTCCAAAGAAAGCATTTTATATCAGACACATATCAGATTGATGAAATTAGTTTTAAACAGATGAATGGCGAGCTCCTGCTAATGGTTCATCTGCCAGTATAAGGCAGATTACTATTGAGAGAATACACATATAGGTCCATGCGAGGACAACTGTTTGGGAACGATGGAACAAACCCAGCCTAGTATTAGGGGAGTTCGGCGACTATAGATAATCGTTTTCATTAGCTCATGAGACTAAAAACTACCCTTCATATACGCAGTTTTATCAGTGGCGGCATTATCCCGAAGTGTTTTTATTTTTCATACCAGGGTTTACTCCCCAATTTTCTACCACTCCTACCGGCTTTGTGGGCAGGTTATAGTGGCGCGATCGGTCAAAAATAGGAAGTCCGGCACCAAGCATGGAGTGAAAGAACCACATCATTGCATTAGTGACGTCCTCTGGGCGCTCGAGCGTTGAAAAGTGGCCGCAATCCAAGACCAGAATTGCCTGTAGCCCGGGTAAATGCTTTTCCATTCCACGTGCATATTCTATTGGTTGTCTGGGGTCATGTTCTCCATGAATGTAAAGGACCGGCATGGTGAATTTGCTATAGTCAACTGGTGCACTTTTCCGAGTGTCACGAAAATATTTTGGAACAGACTCAGCAATTCCCGGGTATGAAAATTCATCAATAATCATTTGAATGTCATTTTCTGAAGGCTTTGTTTCTGGCTTGCAAGACGAGTCAAACCAAACTCGAACATAAGCATCACTATTTTTCATAAGTTGGGTCGCAAGCTCAGGATTTTGTCCATTCCATTGGTGATGAAGAGAGTTGCGAGGGTCATAATTGTGAAGGGAAAGGGAACAACGCACATATCTGGTGACACGGGCAGGAGCGATGTTAATGATGTTGTCAGCGACCATTACTCCCCAATCGTGCCCAGCAACGTGAAAGGTGTCCACCCCGATATGATTGAGCATTGTCAGGATTTCTGACGCTACTGTTGAACCTGTGTAATCGCCATCCGGCTTTCCAGATTGACCATAGCCCTTCAAATCCAGAGCGATCACACGAAATTGTTTTGCAAGGGTAGGAATCTGGTACTTCCAACAGGCCCAACTTTCTGGAATGCCGTGAAGTAAAACAACTGGGTGCCCTGTCCCCATTTCCACCCAATGCCAGTCAAGGTCGTCCACGCAAATAGTACAGTGCTTAAAATCATCATTTGATGTCATTTCGCATACCCCCTAACGCATTTGTAGATTTGTGAAAAGTGCTTAAGCCCACTCCAAAAATTACAAAATGTTCCCTTGCATTTGCACATAAAGACTTCGTCCGATAATGCGATTTAGAGTTTAAACCAACTTAACAAATAGCCATTAGTCTCTAGCCTGCTTAAAAAAAGGATTTAATCATTTTTAATGTAACCACCGTAAATTGAAGGTAGTTTTTGGTAATGCTATTCTTTGTTTTATTCAGCAAAATTAATTATCATAATCCCTAACAAAAACTTTTACAGATTGAACGGCGTTATTCCCAAACCCAGCAAGATCCCAAGGTGGGGTAATTGGCTGGATCTCTCCACTTTCATCTGAAGCCCTACACTTTAATATATGGTTTCCAGGTTTCGCATCCCAGCGGTACCGCCAGCTTGTCCACGCAAACTTTCCAACTTGTTCTTGTATTTCGGCTTGCTCCCAATTTCCGTTTGAGCCGAATTCAACCTTGGTGATTTTCTTCCCAGCACCCGACCACGCTTTGCCATTTATAGTTATGATGCCGGGTTCAACACATCGATTGCGGCTCAACCAGTCAGGGACCCCTGGCGGAACCATTAGGGACTTCACTCTAATTGACGTAATGGGCTGACCATGGTCACCTGCGCGTTCTCTGAAACGGTAAGTTTGGATCTGTTGAAAGCCTGAAAAAGGCTCAGCAAGCGCTTCAATCTTCTTAAGCCACTTCACCGAAGCCATACCGTACCAGCCAGGTACAATTATTCGCAGCGGCGCTCCATGTTGAGGCAATAGAGGCTGGCCATTCATGTCGTAAACCAAAAGCACTTCAAGGTCCTTGAGCTGATCAATTGTTAAACTCCGGCCAAAATAGTGTCCAACACCGTCATCATAACCGTAGTCAACGCCGGTAAAGGAGATTTCAATAACTTTAGAGTGGGGTCTGGCTCGCTCAATTAATGGGGCAAGCGGGGTCCCTGTCCACTCTGATGTGCCAACGGCTTCATAATCCCATGGCATTGAATACCTTCTTGGCGAAATCTTGGCACGACCATTTCCAGAACATTCTAATGTTATTGGCATAGTAACCTTTGGCAGGCTACGGATATCATTCATGTCAAGATGAAACGGGTTTCTGAAAGCGCCTTCGAAATGTAATTGATGCTGATTAGCGTCAATGATTGGAGTATCAAAATGCGTTAAAAGATAATGAGCACCTAGCGGTGTGATATCTAATGCTAAGGTCTCGAGTAAAGTGCCAGAATTTCTATTTGCGAGACCACGTTCTGCGTCGTCATAAATTCCATCTATCGTATCAGGTTTTTTTTTAGGGTTAATAAACGGATTGTTCATAAATGCCTCAACTCGACTCGTGACCACTTAAACAGTAAAAACCTTTGAACCCCGTTGCTCAGCATTAGTCTAGTTGAGGCGGATCGAATTTCAACCCATTACCTTTTGCAGAATGGATTATTTGGTGTTGCCCCTCTCTATGACAAACGTCAAGTTATTGGACGGCATCTCTACTATTTTGACAGTTTCCAGCTTTCGTTGTTGGAATAGATCAAACATCCAAGCGTCATCTTTGTAACCAATATCTGGGTCAGCCTCTATCAAGCTCTGATGAAAAACTTTGTCACCACTGCTGGTGAGAATACCACTTCGCATAAACGGGCCATAAATGACGCAACGCCCCCCTTGGACTAGGGATTGGGAAATCCCACTTATGATAGCCTTAACCTCGCTCTCACTGACAAGATGCAACAAGTTAACCAACAAAATAAAATCCTGATTGGGGCATAACGCTGACCAGCCCTTATCCGTTACATCCAGTTTTATGGGAGACTTAAGATTCGGCAACTGCTTTGCACGGCTCCTTGAGGCAATGCTATTCAAGCGTGTCTCATCTATATCTGACGGTTGCCAGACCAAGCCGGGAACAGCGGCAGCAAGCTCAATTATGTGCTGGCCAGTACCGCTTGCGATTTCAAGAGCATTTCCGCTTTTAGGTGAATACCTGCAAACGAGATCAATTATTTGGGTTAAATTTCTCTCCGCCGCAGGAGAATACAGACATCCCCCACTTTTTTGTTGAACAACGCTTGCTGTTAATGGAATGTTTTTGCGTAATACCAATTTAGATCATCACTTTCCGGAATATCTGGAGATTTGACTTTACAACGCCGGTAAAACAACTAACCGCGCCACATTCTGTTGCCAAAATCTAGCTATTCAGCATGGCGTCATTACGTTTGACGCTAATCAAATCTCTAGTAGAAAGATAACTTACTCACTCAACATAATAATGTACTTCACGAACGATCATTTCCTCCCCATTGATTGGCACCATATCTTGCGGACAAGTTGACATAACGACAATAACATCATGGTGGGCGCGCAAACAGACATAATCCCCAGGCTTGGATAATGGCGGGCAGAAATCTGTTGCGCCATCCAGCGTGAACGGAATGTTCATCCACAGGTTAAGCGGTGATGGCGTTTCAGGTGCGATTAAGCCTATTTCTGTCATCGCCGCCGCCAGATTATCTGTACAGTTATCATGATAATCTTTACAGCCAAGCATCTGATAGCGATAGATATCACAAGCGGCAAGCATCGTATCATGCCGCCCCGGTGAAGTATCTTTTTCAAGCGTTAAGAGTGGCCTACGATAGTTACTATATAGCGGCATACCAATGGCTGGAAATACTGATTGAGTAACACTGCGCTGATGTTCCATTGACATAAACTCGGCCAGATTATCTTTCATAAAGCACCATGTATCGACAACTTGCGTGCCATGCGTATTGATGATGGTAATAGCCTCACCAGCTTTCACATAAGCAGCTTTACCTTGCCGTGCCAGAACGGTCTCTAATGCTTTTCCTGATTCCGTCATAATCATTGCTCCGTATCACTAATGGCTAAATCTTTTGCCCATCATTTGCAAAGATCATCCTTTGCGGTAGCTTTTTTTCATTGGCCGAAATACAAGACACTCTTTCTTCGCCTTACGCTCAGATTGCAACATGGCCAGCTCTTCCTTCAACGACCTAAAACCCTCGTTCTCATTTTGCCCTGCAAGCAACTGTTGTTCGACATCAATCATCCGACGAGTGATTTGATCGATCTCGGATTGCACCCTCGTATTGGTATTAGCAGCCTGAGATTCCATGTACTTACGGGCGTAGTAACTCGCCTGGCTTTCCGTGTCTTGCGCATCTTTTGGGCGACCCCGCCGACCCTTTTCAGCCGCTGCCTTCTTAGCTGCTCTTTTTGCGACGGTCTCTGCCATAAAATTCTCCAATGGTGTTGGTCCTACTTTATAGCCCCGATAAAAAATTAGCTGGTGTTCTGTTTACATAATCAACCAATCTGATCCGTAAGCCAGAGAAGTTGGATATGATCCAACAAGTTTATGGAGAACTTTTTAAAAGGACTGGGGCTTGAAAAAATAATCCAGCCGATCAATCGTTTTTACCTTAAAATTCATGAGTGCCCCTCTCCGGAGGACACCTAGTTCAACGGTAACCCCAGCTTCACCAGATTTCCAGACCTTCTCATAAAATGATTTCAAATTAGAAATTTGTGAGCCATTGATTGTCACAATTATATCCTGAGGTTTAACACCTGCCTGAAAGGCTGGTCCCCCGTTGTTTACTCTGGTTACGATGATTTGATCATTGCTATCATCCGATGAAATGCCAAGGTAGGGCTGAATTTTACTCTTCCTTCTACCGCTCGAGATAAGGTCTCCAAGAATTGGTTTCAGTAAATTTATGGGCACAGACATATTTCCGGGGGAGGAAGTGCCCGGCACTGAATCAGATACAAATAATGAGCCAATACCAAGAACCTCACCTTTATCGTTTAATATTGGCGCGCCAGCCCACAATCCATTTGGTGGTGTTGTATAAATCGGGTTTTCAACAAAATATTCCCACCAACCAGTGAAAGGTCTTCGTGAAACAGACCTTACAATTGAACCTGCGCCGCGGTTTGATGAAGGCAACATCAATAAATCTTGTTCGGAGTTTATATCATCAGAGTTGCCTAATTGGAGAGGTGGCATTTTAAGGGGAACAACAGATTTGATGATTCCAAATCCAGATGTGTGATCGTAACCAACCAGTTTAGCGGGCAGCCGTCGCCCATCAGACAAACCTATTTCTATGCTTTCCGACTCTATAACTATGTAACCAATAGTCAGAATATGGTTTTCATCTATTGCTACACCATTACCCTCACGCTCGACACCAAGGCTGGCCGCGGTCCTTGCCTCGGGAGGAACGATTGAGCGAACACTGACAATTGATTCGTAATAGCGCTCAATCTTCTCTTTTGTAATGCCTGCATATGAATGGCTGGCACATAATGACAACAAAACTGGAAAAATGTATCTTACAATAGACATAATCATAATTCCTTTAAACTTCCTGCCCTTCAGTTAAAACGATATCACCCCCTATCAGATCCGCCAACCAATCAAGTAAACCAGTAACCTGAGAATCAACCCTCTGCAACTCAAGGCCCACCCACTTCTAATAAAATCGTTCTAAAATGAAAAACGGCTCCAGTTACCCTGATTTTAATATGGAGCAAGATCCTATGAATCCAGAAAATTATATTATAATCAATGATATGGATTCACGTTAGGCAAATACTCTCTCCATCATTTTCCTTATTTTATATCAGCGTTGATTGATTGCCGCCTTATCTGTCGGTGACGATTCATAAAAACGTTAACTGCCAATTGCGGTGACCGCTAAATCCCTGTTGATCTCACCTGATGTAAATTTGTTCAGAAAATCTTTAACTGGAATTGCCGTGCTTGCCTCCATTTCCATAGAAAAGGCATTTTTGCCCTCAAGAAAACCAGCAATAGCATCGAGTATTTGCTGGCGCTCGGCTGGATAAGCAATCAAAAACAAGTTTAATTGTTGACGGATGATCGCATTTAACTGGGTCGTTGGCGGCGCTTTTTCCAACATTCTATCCGCCAGCACTCCATCAACATAATGAATTGAAGCGCCTTTAAAGGAAACGGTTTCATTGAGTTCACTGAGGGTTTCCAATGTGTCTAAGGGATCATTTGCGTTAAATAGCGCTTTGAGTTTTTCAAACGGGACATCTTCAAGACTAACTTTTAGCGTCAGATCGCCAAACGCAGAAACATCCACGCCAAGAACGGCGCCATATGCGCTGCGGCTTACGTCATAATCGCTTCCCACCTCAACACTCACCATCACCTCATCTGACCCAGTAACCTCTCTCGCGATTAGTGCAAAATCTTGGTTTTCCTGCGCGATCATTCCAACAGGAACAATAAATTTTTCAATATTTAGGTTTGCAGCTGTGACCAAACCATCGTCCCTAGAAATGTTATCAAGGGTAATCCCCTTTACACCCATCCGCTTTTGACCGGTATCAGCGCTTTGCACAAAGGCATCTTTCAGCTTAAAGTCGGTGACACCTAAATAGGTGCTAATCGCTTTAGCTTGCCCTTTAATGGTGGTAACCGAAGGGTCAAGCATATTCAGATCAAGCGTCATTAAAGAAGCAGACCCAATGCTTGCAGTCATGGTTTCGCTGCTATTTATGAGCGCAAATCCCTTGACCTCAAAATCAGCGCTTTTTTCTTTTGAAACCATAATTTTACCAGAAGACAGATAAACCTCATCCTGACCATCAGAAAAGCGGAATTCAGTTATGTGCAAATTGTTCAAGCCAAATCCATCACTCAATCCAACTAACAAATCTTGTTGGCTGTCATAGAGGATTGCTGTGACGATTTTGGAAAAATCAAACTTATTTAACGTTAAATTTTCAAGTTGGAAACGCGCTCGATCTTCAGCAAATCCATTTTCGCTCACTTCAACTTCACCAGCCATAGTCAGCTTCTCGATTTTACTGTTTTGCACGCCAAGCAAATCAAAGGAAGAAGGTTTCAATACCAGCTTTGGGTTACCTTCTTCGAAACTCTCAAAACGCAGACCCTCAATTTTGACCTGCGCAAACGCCAATCGATCCAGTTGATTCGGAACCAACTGAGGATGGGCAATTAACGATTCTACGATCGATTTTATTTCTGCGATATCAATATCTTTGATGATCAAGCTGTCAGCCTTCCCATCAATATTTTCATTTTTGCTTAGATAACCTTTGAAGCTTATATTGCGGAATTCACCTGAGTATATATTGCCATTTTTCAAAGCTAAAACAATGGCTTGTGAAGACAGCTTAACTGTCTCCCCAATTCTGACTGAAAAATCCTGGACTGTCGCTTTTTGGTCAAAAATGGTTGTTGTTACTGTTCCAATATCAACGGTGCTAGATGGCACGCTGGCTTCAAAATCTTTTTTGAAAGTCTCAATTGCAAGCCGCGCAGCCTCATTTGCCCTGAGATCCATAACGTAATAACCACCCGACAAGACGCCGAAAATCACGAAAGTACCAAGTCCAATTTTGGCTAAGATATTCAATGCAACCACCTTCCCTTTAACATCACAACAAAAGCCTAGCACAATCTTTCCATCACTGAAAAACCCCAACGGGAGGGGAAAAACCTTAGCTTTGTAATTATGCTTTCAGAACAAGAGAGGATAAGGATTAAAACTCTAGAAAAAAGGTTTTTTATAATAAAAATCAATATTCTAGATATCTATTGGATAGATGCTTTGCAAGCTCGCTAATAACAGCTTGGTTAGACCTTGCCAAGTGAGACAATGTGGCTAAAGTCTAGGCAGCCTCACATTGGGACGGAACGATAGCTTGACTTATTTCACTGAGTTATTTGGCGCGGTTGGCGTTGTCACGCCATTCCTGTTTTACGCTATTGGTTTTATTGCGGTGTTAATCACTGCAGTGTCAAAATCCGGCTTTGGTGGCGCCGTTGCACTGGGCATTCCCTTGCTTATACTGGTTACATCACCCCGCGTTGCGTTGGCCGTCACGCTGCCAATTTTATTGATTATTGATATCTGGGTGGTGTTTTTTTCAAGTAATAAAATCAATTATAAACTTCTCACTATCATGTTGATTTTTGGGTTATTGGGGCATGGCCTTGGCTGGCATTTTTTCGATTACATATCTAACGCTGCGCTTGTCACCTTTATTGGCAGCATGTCAGTGTTGACAGCTTTTTTATTTTTCAAAAAACGTTTCCTGCCCGTCAAAATAGACCTCGTCGCCATCCCACCTCTGCAAAACAGGCCAATCGCGCTTTGGAGCTGGGGCGGTTTTTGGTGCACACTTTCAGGCATTGCCAGCTTTATTTCAGTTTCAGGCGGCATTCCTTTGCAGATATTTCTATTATCTTGCAAGGTACCAAGGACTGTTTTTATCGGCTCAGCGGGTGCGTTTTTCTTCATATTGAATCTCACTAAAGTTCCTCTTTATTGGGAACTTGATATTTTGTCTAAATCGAGCCTCATTATCTCGCTATTACTTTTACCAGCTATCCCTATTGGGGTAATTCTGGGGCGTAAAATCAGTGACCTAATGACTGATCAGCAGTTTTATCTTCTGTTACATTTTCTTTTGGGTGTTGTTGGTTTACAACTTCTGGTGAGCGTTCATGCTTGATCAAAATTTACATTTCACGAACCGCTTTTGGCATTCATCATTCACACCCAATCGCATTAACTAGGGGTCTGGACTTTGATTTTGTTACTCGGCAGACTAGATTGTTGTCGAACTTAGGTGCAATCAAATGATCCACAAACTCACCCTAATCTCTGTCTGTGCTTTTGAGATCACATTGATCTTTTTTGCAACAGCACATCCGGTCAGCAGCAATACATTTGAACCATTCGAAAATGGCGTTGGGATCCTCTGCAAAACCAAAGACTCAAAGGATAACAAAGAACCACTGTTCTTTTTGTTCGCTGAAGATCGCCAAAGCGTGACCCGCCTCAGATTTGAAACAAATCATATCCGTTTGAGCGAAACCCTTAGAACCGAGATCAGCGCAAATTCAATTTCGTGGCTTGACCGAGAGGGATTTTCAAACACGCGCTATCAGCTAAACCGCACAACATTGGAACTTTCAACCAACCCCGGCAAACGCACTTGCGAGGCAATGTCTGCAAAATCCCTCCAGAAAAATGCAAATAATTACTTATCATCCAACATGAGTGGCAATAAGATTTAACCCAAATTCATGATGTCAGTTTCGATTGATTGCGACAACAATGGGAACTTTGATTATGTCCGATGCCATTGGAGTTGATGCAGCAATGTCCCCAATTTACGTTCATCATGAGGTTAGCTGCGTACCAAGACATTGGTCAGACGTTGCCGAACAGGTTCAAAATTCCAGCCATTTCAAAAATTCCGATGGGCACGCGTCTCTCTATGGAATCTGGCGAAGCCAAATTGGTCTTCCACGAGATGTTTTGACAGTGATTTCTGTTTGGCCAGATATAAAAACCGCATCATTAAGATCAGACAATATTCTTAACGGTTTAAAACTCATAAAAAGCCACACAACAAAGCTTCTTACCCCAACATTACGCCCAAAAACGAGCGAACCGCCGGTTAAACAGGGGAATTATGCATTTCGCTGGTTTGAAACCCCTAAAGATAATTACGACAAATTTTTACAGCTTTGCGAGGAGGCCTGGCCATCTTTTGAAAGCAGCTTTGACTCCCAAGTGATTGGACTTTGGCGGCAACAACAGATTGAAAAAGATAGCGTAACAACCCTTCTGCTTACCCGAAGACCCGATTTATCAATGTGGGAGAGATCCAAAATACCAAAAACAATGGAAGAAAAAGCCACCCGCAAAAAGCTAAGCCTTCGTTATGATTTATGCAATTATACAATTGTTTACACCACAACGCTGATAACAGCGCTTAACGCCAAGGACACTGTAAGCTGGAGTTAATCAACGCCTTGAAAGCAATTCAATCTGCTTATTATTCACAGGCGCGTGCTGGCATCCACCAAGTACAAAAGGCTGGACCAAGGCTTTTCAGGCTATAAAACCCGACCAGCCTTGCCCAGCCTATTGATTATTTACGCTTCATTTGTAAGGCTATTCAGCCGCCAGACTTAAAGGCTGACGGGTATCAGTGTAATATTCCACCGCAGCGCCAACACCTGAGCCAGCTTGGAACGGAATGCCTACATCGCGCATCGCCATTTCAACGCCACCCAATGCACGCAAAACCATCGTTTCATTCAGCCAACCCAAATGACCTATGCGGAAAACCTTGCCAGCCACTTTGCCAAGGCCGCCGCCAAGCGAAACGCCGTAATTGTGATAAGCCGCATTGATAACGTCATTAGCATCGTATTTTTCAGGAACTAAAATCGCTGTCACGGTATCTGAATGCCATTTTGGAGCTACTGCGCAATTTTGAAGCCCCCATGCATCAACCGCAGCCCGAACACCCGATGCTAATCGGTTGTGGCGTAAAACGACGTTCGACAAACCCTCACTGTGCAACATATCAATTGAAGCCCGCAATCCACGGAGTAGCGTTACCGCTGGCGTGTAAGGAAAATAGCCTTGATCGTTCATTTTCATCATGTCTTGAAAACTGAAATAACCCGTCGGCAGGCTTGATGTCGAACATGCATTTAGAGCCTTCAGGCTAACTCCAACGATGCAAAGCCCAGTTGGCATCATAAATCCCTTTTGCGAACCTGATACGGCAACATCAACGCCCCATTCTTCCATCCGAAAATCAAGGCTTCCAACCGAACTTACACCGTCAACAAAAAGCAGTGCTGGATGGCCAAGATCGTCTAATATCTGACGAACAGCCCTTACATCACTGGTGACCCCCGTTGCGGTTTCATTATGGCAGACAAGAACAGCCTTGATTGCGTGCGCCTCATCATTCGAAAGCGCAGAATGATAATCTTCAAGCGGCACACCTTCGCCCCATGTGACATCAAAATTCTGTACATCAAGTCCAAAATCTCGGCACATGTTAACCCATAGCATTGAAAATTGTCCAAACGAAGAGGTTAGGACTTTATCGCCAGCAGTCAAAAGGTTGCTGATCGCAGCTTCCCAGCCGCCTGTTCCCGAACCAGGGAAAACGAAAACGCGTCCAGTTTCAGTCCGAAAGACCGTCTTCAGATCTGCAAAAAGTGGTAGCGTGAAATTTGGAAAATCAGGGGCGCGATGGTCTTCAAGCGGCACTTCCATTGCGCGCTGTACCTCATAGGGCATGTTTGTCGGGCCAGGTATAGCCAATGTTTTGTAGCCAATCATAACTTCCTCCGTGGTGTTGATGAGTTAGCATTCAACAAAATTAATTTAATATCACGAAAAATGGTGTTATTGTGTATATAGTTTATTTAACAACTCTATTTTTTGTTAATTTGTTAATATACTGAATGGAGCCACCAAACCATGCAAAAAACATTTATAGGAACCCAATTACGTCAGCTCCGACGGGAAAAAAGCCAAACACAGGCTGAAATGGGGCGCGTTCTTGGGGTAACCGCCGCCTATATTAACCTTTTGGAAAAAAACCAACGAAGCCTGTCGGTCTCAATTTTAATGTCCCTGGCAGACAACTACAACGTCGATTGGCGCGATGTTGTGATGGACAAAAGCGCAAATCTGCTATCTGACTTGCGCAACGCAATGCAGGATCCTCTATTTGCGGCAAGACAACCCGACCTCCAAGAAATGCGTGCCGCGGTCGACCATGCGCCATCTCTTGTCCAGAATTTCTTGAAACTTCATCAGAGCCATCGCACGGCAATGGATAATATTATGAAATTCGGCAATGAACGGATGCCAACGGAATTACTGACCGCCTCGCCAGAGGCAATCATTCACGATTTTTTTCGAGATCATTTCAATTATTTTGATGTACTCGAACAAGCAGCCGAAGGGCTTAGACAAGAAGTACCAAGCCAGCCATATGAGATGCAAAGCACGCTTAAACAGCGGCTTTTTACCAAGCATGGCATCATTGTTGAGACACAGTCTGTTGAAAAAATGAGAGACTCACTTCGTATTTTTGATGCTGAGGCTGGCATTATCAAACTTTCGGAAGCCTTGGACTATCAAAACCGCACATTTCAGCTAGCCCATATTCTATGTTTTGTTGAGTCTGAAACCATCTTAAATGACATCACATCCGACAGTAATTTCGAATCACAACGCGCTCTTGCCCGCTGTCATGTTGAACTTGCAAACTATTTCGCAGCGGCTCTATTGATGCCTTATGATTCTTTTCACGCAATGGCGGAACAAAGCAAATATGACATTGACCGAATGGCCTCGGCCTTTGCCGTTTCATTCGAACAGGTCTGTCAGCGTTTGACCACCTTGCAACGCGAGACCAAACGGGGGGTTCCTTTTTTCTTTCTGCGGGTTGATAAGGCGGGCAATGTCACGAAACGCTTTAACGCCACAAGCTTTAACATTGCGGAACATGGAGGATCATGCCCCGTTTGGAACCTACACACGGCGTTTCGGACACCCGGCGTTATTCTACCGCAATATGTTGAACTAACGGATGGGGAGAGATTTTTCACCCTAGCACGAACCACTGAACGCCCTGTTTTCTCAATGCAGACCCAAGATAGGCGACTAGCGATATCCCTTGGCTGCGATGTCAAACATGCGGGCAAGTTAATATACTCATCGGCCTTTCCAAAGCCAGCCAATGACGCATTCAGCAAGATTGGCATAAACTGTCATCTGTGCCTAAGGCATAACTGCTCACAGCGGGCGCATGACCCATTATTCACTGAACTCAACACCGATACGACAAAACGTGGTGAAACCCGCTATGAGAGTTAATTTTGCAGGATTTAGATACTGACTTAAGCAAGATGTTTGATCATCTTTTTCGCAAACCGCAACATTGCGCCCGAACCGGCAAGCCAAGCCGAGCCATAAAGACCACTTTTACGCTTTTATCACCATAAGCCGATATTTCATGCTATTTTGCCAACAGCAAAGCACCATCGCATGACACCCCACGGCCGCAGGATACAGATTTGTCAAAAGATTATGACATCAACGAGGTGATTGAGATGGCCTTGTCCGACCATACCAGCTTTGGCGATATCAAAAAGCTGTATGGGCTTAGCGCGGATGACGTAAAGCTCATCATGCGCCAGAATCTGAAACGTGGCAGCTATGAAGCCTGGCGGCGGCGTGTTCGCAAATTTTCAGACCGGCGCGAACATTATAAATAGCCCACACTGGTTCAAAAACGGTAAAGCTGCTTGGAAGCCTAATCTAGGCGTCCATCTTTGTAGGCTAGCCACAACTCATGCAACATTTCTTCAGCTTCTTCGTTCGACAGGAATTGTGGCTTTTCCTCGAAATTACTGAAGACTTTTCCAACAAATTCCTCGGCGGAATTCGAGCTTGGCAAAAACATCTCTGCCTTGTGCAAAAAAATATGCAGATCAGTTGCCCATTTTTTTACTTCCTGATTTAAAATCATCATATCCCCCAACTTAGATCAGATTGTCATGCAATCTTGCGCATTATTGGGCGGCAAATCAATGTTTGCTGTCAAGAATTCCAAGCTTTACGCCATAATCAACCGCGATGCCGTAATCTGGGTCATCATCACTATCAATAATCAACTGTCCCGATTTGGTTAATAGCCGGTGACAATCGCGGGTAAGATGGCGAAGCAACAGTGTCTTTCCAGCAGCATCATATTTTGCCGCAATATCCTCGATGGCCTGTAACGCCGATTGATCAACAACGCGCGATGCCGAGAAATCAATAATCACCTTATCAGGGTCATTTTTAATATCGAATAATTCATGAAAACTTGTTATCGATCCAAAAAATAGCGGGCCTTGGATATCATAGACCAAAGCGCCCGCTTCGCGTACCGATGGGCGGGTCGATGCATCAATGCGCTTGGCAGCGTTCCATGCATAAACCAGAGCCGACATAATCACGCCAACAACAACCGCAACCGCCAAATCTTCAGCAACCGTAACGCAGGTCACAACAATGGTTACCAGCGCGTCCGCGCGTGGCACGATAAGCAGACTTTTGAGTGAATTCCACGCGAACGTGCCAATGACCACCATAAACATCACGCCGGTCAACGCCGCAATTGGAATAATTTCGATCAACGGACCGGTGTAGAGAATAAAACATAATAAAAACAGCGCTGCAACGATGCCTGAAATGCGGCTTCGACCACCTGATTTCACATTGATCATCGACTGGCCAATCATCGCACAGCCACCCATGCCGCCAAAAAAGCCCGTACATAGATTGGCCGCGCCCTGCGCTAAGCATTCCTGTGATGCACCGCCGCGTTGATTGGTTATCTCACCAACAAGATTCAGCGTCAGCAAACTTTCAATCAGCCCGATGGCCGATAGGATCAAGGCATAAGGGAAAATGATTATCAAGGTTTCAATTGTCATTGGCACCATCGGGATCGCAAAGCTTGGCAACCCTCCCGATAGGCTGGCAAGGTCACCAACACGCTGCACATCAAGATCAAATCCAAGAACGACAGCAGTCACAACACCAATGGCAAGCAAAGGTGCGGGGACAAGACGGGTAAGACGCGGGGTTAACCAGATCAAAACCATCGTTGCGACGACCAACCCACAAGTCAAAATCAACGTGTCGCCCGACAACCAATTAGTTTGACCAGCACCGTTGGTGATTTTGAATTGATCAATCTGCGCAAGGCCAATCACAATGGCCAATCCATTAACAAAACCAAGCATCACCGGATGCGGCACCATGCGGATGAATTTTCCCCATCTCATCGCACCGGCAAATAGCTGCATAATCCCCATCAAGATTACCGTTGCAAACAGATATTGAACGCCGTGCTGGGCAACAAGCGCAACCATCACCACCGCCAAAGCACCGGTTGCACCCGAGATCATTCCCGGCCGCCCACCAAAGACCGCGGTGATCAACCCAACAATAAAGGCAGCATAAAGCCCAACAAGCGGGGCAACACCGGCGACAAAGGCAAAGGCAATCGCTTCGGGAACCAATGCCAGCGAAACCGTTAAACCAGATAGTACATCCAGATTTATTTGACGAAGGCTCAGACGTTGCTGGGAATTGGCATCATGCGCGATTCCAAGCAAGAGCTGTGGTAACCGAGAAAAAAAACTAGAGCGCAAAAGAATCTCGCTTTTTGATGAGTGAATTTAAGCCTTATAGAGACTTTCTCAGATAAAGCCACCGCCGATATGGGGTGAAAGACATGGCTTTGGTGATTTTTGTCAAAATGCCCAGAGAATTTGGCTCGAAAAACCAGCTTTACAAATGCACCGGCTTGCCATGCGGGGTTGTCAAATAGGCCTCGCGCCATTGCGCCTTAATTGATGCCAGCATCTTGGCATCGACAAGCCCTTTTTCCTGCATAAGTTCGGTCAGGGTTTGAAGCCAGATTTCGTAGTAATCATCACTGCCATCAAGCCCCTCAACCACACCTATTTTGGCCGTTTTTGCCGCTGCCAGATTTTCACCAAACCGGCCTGCCCATTCCGGCCAATCAAAATAGCCGCCCTCATTCAAATGAACGGCAAGGGCAAACACTTCGGCATGCCACGGCGCGTCAAAGGCTTTTTTGGGTGACAGCGGCATCGCCGCCGCACCAGTTTTCCCCTTTCTCATCATTTGGAATTTTGCGTCTTTTGGCAATTGTTTCGTCATGTCAATGGCTCAAGATAGCTTTGCCAGCAATCAACAATCACTACGTCGCCAGCACGGCCATCTGGCCATAGATCGGCGCTGGAAAACTCAACCGAATAAAGCGGTTCAGGACATTCACCCAGAAAATGCGCATTGCTGTTCGGCAACACATGATAGCCATGATAAAACAGGATTACACCGATTTTACCCGCTGCATAATGCGGCAATCTTGTATGGCCCGGCATCTGCAGCTTGGTAGCATCGGGCAAACATGTTCGCACTTTCTGTCCTTTTTGAAACAAAGGCTTTGTCACCTCTGGACGCGAGGCCTTGGCACCTGCTGCCAACATCGCTAACACCCGATCAGCGTCAAGCGCCGCATCATGAAGCGGCTGTTTCGGGCCGGATGGTAATCCATTGATGATTTCATCACGTGTGACAAACCCTTTGGCAACAAACAGGTTGGTCAATGCAGCAAGCCATTTTTCGTAATAGGTAAATGACTGATAATCTGTTTTGGGCAGGCTTTCACGCCAAAATCGTGACGTATCAATGCTCCACGCCCCCATCGCCCCACCAGCAACGGTTAGCCCCAAAACACGCTTGTGCCATGGTTTGGCAAATATTGGATCATCTGGCCTATCCGGCGTGATTGGTCCCGCCTGATCGCCGCCCATATCATGATGCGGTTTCATCTTGCTGTTGGTCATGTCTCGGCCGGGGGTTGCGGCAAGCCAGTGCCAATCATGGCATTGCGATTTACCCAAAGAGCTAGTTCGCTTTCATCAAGGCCGAGGCTTTGCGCGGGCTGCATTGGCAATACCAGATATCTGATTTCGGCGGTTGAATCCCAAACACGGATCTTTTGCTCAGGCGGGATTATGACGCCAAATTCGGCCAAAACCTGTCTTGGTTCACGCACCGCACGACTGCGATAGGCATCAGATTTATACCATGCTGGCGGCACGCCTAAAACCGGCCAAGGATAACAGCTGCATAAGGTGCAAACGACAAGATTGTGGCAATCGGGCGTATTTTCTACCACGACAATATGTTCACCCTGCCGCCCACCAAAACCAAGGTCAGACAAAATACCGTCGGTATTGTTGACAAGCTGCGCCTTGAATGCCGGATCAGACCAAGCGCGTGCGATCAGCCCGGCGCCAATTTGCGGGCCGATATGGTGTTCGTACCGGTCGATGATTGCATCAACTGCCGCCGGATCAATCAGTCCCTTTTGTACCAAAATTGTCTCAAGCGCCTTTACCCGCAGCGCAGGCTCGCTTGGCAATAGAGAATGGGCATCTTCATCATGGTGATCATGGGGCATGAAAAAACCTAGCATTTGAATTTAGGACAAGTCCAGAAATGAAAAGCCACCAAAGCTGAAAAACAAATCACGAAAATCCTCTATCGAGCCTGCTTGGCAAAACCGTCAAAAGCTATATGGTATTTTCCATCATCATTCGGCTTTTTCGCCGATAATAACAGTAAATATAGGTGCGTAAATGCAAGCGAGACTCGACGGGCGTAACGCTATCATCACCGGCGGCAGCGCCGGTATTGGCAAAGCCATTGCCAAAAATTTTCTGACCTCAGGTGCCAATGTCGCTATTGTGGCTCGGCGACGCGATGTTTTGGATGCAGCAAAGGCTGAAATCGAAGCCGAAGGCAAAAAAGCCGGCAACATTGGCAAAGTTATTGCGCTATCTGCCGATATTCGCCGTGATGATGAATGCACTGGCGTTATCGACAACATTATTGCTGAATTCGGTAAGATTGATGTTTTGGTGAATAATGCAGGCACATCGCAACGCGGCGCGTTTCTCGAGGTAAGCGACGAAGTTTGGCAGGATGATCTTGATCTGAAATTATTTTCCGCAATCCGGCTCAGCCGCTTGGTCATTCCGGGCATGCGGGAACGCAAATGGGGTCGCATCATCAATGTTCTGAATCTTGGCGCAAAAGCCCCGAATGCAGGCGGCGCGCCAACCGCCGTCAGCCGCGCCGCGGGCATGGCATTGACAAAGGTTCTGGCAAATGAAAATGCCGGCTTTAATATTCTGGTCAATGGTCTTCTTGTTGGCCGCATCCGCAGCGATCAATGGGAAAGGCGACATGCCGCCGACCCGCGCGGCCTGACTCTAGAAGAATGGTATGCTGATGCTGCCCAAGGCTTGAATATCGGGCGGTTTGGCACGGCTGAAGAATTTGCCAATTTGGCAACATTTCTGGCCTCAGATGCCGGATCCTATATCAATGGAACGGCAATCAATGTCGATGGTGGCAGCTCGCCAGTCGTCTAGCCCCAGAAAAGCCAGTGCAAAAGAAGACCAGTGCGAAAAAGGCCAATGCGAAAAAGGCAAGCGCGAAACCGGCTCGTTTCAGGTTGCGCTGGCCTTTTGACGAACGCGCTCACGGTGAAAGGCGTAAACGCCCATACCAATCACTATACAGGTTCCCAGAATCGTCATTTGGTCGGGCAAATTTCCAAAAAGCAGAAAGCCGAATAAAATCGCCCAAATCATGCCGGTATAGCGGAAGGGCGCAACAAAGCTAATATCCCCAATACGCATGGCCATTACGGCAAATAAATAGCCGCAGGTAATGCTGATTGCGGCCACGGTCACAATAATGCCCATTGACCAAGATACCGGCGTCCAGCCCGTTGTCAAAGTCATGGCACCGCCAAACAGAAAAACTGGAATGGCTGAAATAAAGGCAACAAACAGTGATGGTACCGACTGGTCAAGACGTCGCGTAATGGCATCACGCAAGGTGATAAACCCAACTGCAATCAGCGCCAGAACAGCATATTCGTTAAAACCGTCACTTCCCGGGCGGATGATGATTAACACCCCGATGAATCCAACCAGTATGGCGCTCCATCGCCGCCAGCCAACCGCCTCGCCAAAAAACATCGCGGCAAACATCGTGACGGTCAGCGGCAATGATTGCAAAATGGCGCTAACATTGGCTAATGGCATCTGCGCCAAGGCGTTCAGAAACAACATTGTTGAGGCAAGCTCGGCAAAGGCACGAATAAGGATCACCCGCCAATTTCGCCAATCAATGCGGATAAACAGGCTTTTGCGAAAATAGGCGATCACCGCAAGAAGCGGAACCGACACAAGCCCGCGCATAAACATGCCCTGTTCAACTGAAATGGTCTGAAATAAGAATTTCATCAAGGCATCATTACCAGTGAATGACAGCATGCCGATCGCCATAAAAATGGCACCAAAAACATTATCCGTTAATTTCATTATCGGTTTCACCTAATGGTGGTTGCGATCGCAACATGTTGAAAAGGACTGCCCGCCCGTTCTGCCGAAATCTTATTGACTATTTGCTTATGCGCTCGGATTTTCGTTAAAACAACAAGAAACCATATCTGAACTCACCGCGAAATTTGTAAAAATCACGCGCTATTCTTATCGATAATGCAAAAGTTCTTTTCCAATTATCCCCTGCAAAAACAACTTAAAAGATCTAATGTCATGGTTTGTGATGGGCCGTTGGTCTTCTGCCGGCGGTCGTCATCCACACCAAGATTTTTAAAAGCGCCTAAAAAGCCGTTTTGGCTTTGGCAAAACCGGAGTTCTTTGATGTCAATTCGTCCTGTCAAAATGTCAAGCGAAGCACGCCCAACAACCGAAGGGGCTGGCGTCCATCTTCACCGCATCTTCGGATTTGGCGATACCAAACCATTTGATCCTTTTTTGATGATGGATGATTTCCGCAATGACGATCCAAAGCTCTATAAAAATGGGTTTCCGTGGCACCCGCATCGCGGCATCGAGACCATCACCTATGTTCTAAAGGGCACGGTTGATCATGGCGACAGCCTAGGCAATGTCGGCACGCTTGGTGGCGGCGATATTCAATGGATGACCGCTGGATCGGGCATTATTCATCAAGAAATGCCAAAAGGCGATAAAGACGGCGCCATGCATGGCTTTCAACTATGGGCCAATCTGCCATCATCGCAAAAAATGACAACCCCGCGCTATCAAGATATCAAGTCGCAGGAAATTTCTGAGATGTTTGATGATGATGGCAGTAAAATTCGCATCATTGCCGGAAATTACCGCGGCTACAAAGGGCCTGTTGACGGCATTGCCGCTGATCCACAATATTTGGATGTCACCCTTCCCCCGCGTTGTTTCAAGCGGTTTCCCTTTGATACACGACGACAGGGATTTGCCTATATTTTTCAGGGCAGTGCGCGCTTCAACGATGCATCAAACCCATTTGGCGTCAAAGTCGAGAAAGAATTTCAGGGCGAAGAACTGGAAATTCGTGATTTGTCGGGTAACCGTACATTGGTGGTTTTTGGTGCCGGTGATGAAGTTGCCGTCACCTCAGGCGATGAAGGTGTTCGGTTCCTGCTGATTTCGGGAGCGCCACTTCGCGAACCTGTTGCATGGCACGGGCCAATTGTGATGAACACACAGGCCGAGTTACAAACTGCCATGCGCGAGTTAAACAATGGCACCTTTATCAAAACCGGTGCCACTGACTGGTAGGCCAACGCGGTTTGGAGACAGGTCATGCGGGATCATGACCCGCATTAAACAGATATGATAGATCGGGCAATTTCGATGCGCAAAATTCAATCCCAAGGAGTTCATCACATCACTTTGGTTGGTGCAGACCGCCAGACATCCATTGATTTTTGGGATGGCGTTCTTGGGATGCCTTTTGTGTTTGAACAGCCAAATCTGGATAACCCGAATGAAGGCCACCTGTATTTTGATCCGGGCGATGGCCGATTAATCACCATTTTCACCGATGAAACCCGCACCACGAAAATGACCCGCCTTCCCCAGAATCCGGGTCAAGTGCATCACATTGCCTTTGCCGTATCTCAGGCAAGTTTCTGGCAAGCGGTTGACCGGCTTGACCAACGCAAGGTCAAACATTCAGGGCCAAAAGATCGTGGTTTTATGGATTCGATCTATTTTCGCGACCCGCTTGGCCTGTTAATCGAGTTGGCATCATACCGATTTGAACCGCCAGCAAGTGCGACCCATACTGATGTTTTGACCGCGGCACACCATATCCGCGTTGCCGCTGGTGCTGCAACGATTGAACAAAATCATATTGCCGATGCAATTGAACAAATTGCCCATGCCAAGGCGCAATCACTGTCATCAGACCGAAGCGCCAAAAACCCGTTTTAGGCATTTCAAATGACCTGCACCACGCCATAAATCGCCTTATCACATGTCAGGCTGGTTAATGGTCAGGCTTATCATTGGCCGGTTTTTGTTTTGCCGATCTATCATAAGCACGCGCAAATTGGCGACCCGTGTGAAGCGCACCAATACCCATTTTGCCATGAAGCTGATCAACCGCAGCTTCAAGCCGGTTGCGCTTGTCATCATCACCACCTTCAAGATCAAACAACCGCGTTTCAGAAGGCTCGCCAAGATTATCAACACCAATTCCTATTAATCTGTATGCATTTGATTTTTTGACCTCAGGACGCAAAAGTTCACGGCCAATATCGAATAGATGAAAGGCCTTGTCGATCCGGCTTGGCACGGTTCGGCTTCGGCTGATAATGCGGTGGTTTGACCGCTTTAATTTTAACGTCACTGTACTGCCTGCCAGCTGTTTTGCTTTCAATCTTGCCGACAGTTTCTGGCATAGAAATTCAAGCTCGGTTTCCAGCGCGGCAAAATCGGAAAGATCTTTGGCAAAGGTGGTTTCATTTGAAATTGATTTTGTTTCGCGTTCGCTTACGACGGGGCGCGGATCAATGCCTTTGGCAAGATTCATCACCGTTATTGTCTGGCTGCCAAGCGCCGCTGAAAGCGCTTTTGGATCGCCCTCAACCAGATCATGGCAGGTAAAAACACCAATCGCATTCAATCGTGCGATTGCTGATTTACCAACCCCATACAAAACCGAGACCGGCTGCGGGGCAAGCCATGCCGCCGCTTCGCGCGTGCCAATGACAAAAAACCCATCAGGCTTGTCACGATCAGATGCCATTTTGGCAAGCGATTTGGTGCCACTCAGCCCAACCGAAACCGAAATGCCAATGTCACGTTTAATTTCCTGTTGAAGCCGGTGCAACGCCTCAGCCGGACTGGCGCGATGCAGCTTTTGCGTGCCAGCAAGATCAAGAAAGGCCTCATCAATTGACAATGGCTGCACCAAGGGTGTCAAAGACAGCATTTTTTCGCGAACCTGCTGGCCAATATCAACATAACGGCTCATTCTTGGCCGGATCACCACCGCGTCAGGGCATTTTTTCAAGGCTTGCCATGCCGGCATTGCCGAACGCACACCAAATTGACGGGCGATATAGCATGCCGCTGCAACAACCCCGCGATCACCACCACCAACAATCACTGGCCGATCAGCAAGCGCCGGATTATCCAGTTTTTCAACCGAAGCAAAAAACGCATCACAATCAATATGCGCAATGGTTAGGGCAAATAGATCAGGATGGGTGCGAATGTGGTTTGACTGGCAAGATGGACAGGCGGTTAATGGCACCACGCTGCCAACATGCCCAGCGGTTCCACAATTGCGGCATAACATGGCATAGGCTGCGGTTTCCTGAAGACCAGCCATGACGCCAGCATCCCTCCTTTTGCCAGAGTTATATACTTAATTCCGGCGTTTTTGAATCAATCTCCATCACAAGGCCAATGCCCAGCTATTCCCTAGCTAAAAGTGATCGCGCGTGCATATTGATCTGGCACTGATGACGTGCTGCGAAGCGCCTTTGCCGCGCGCCATGTCCAATGCGGGTCTCGCAAAAACTCACGCGCCAAGGCAACCATATCAGCCTGTCCAGTGCGGATAATCGTTTCAGCCTGAACTGGGTCGGTAATCATCCCAACAGCAATGATCGGCATTGCCACCTCATCACGGATCTGTTTGGCCAGATCGGTCTGATAACCATAGCCAATGTTGATTTTCTGCGCCAATGAATTGCCACCACTCGATACATGAAGCGAGGCACAACCAACCGCATCAAGCGCCTTGGCAAATGCGATGGTCTGTTCAACATCCCAGCCACCATCAACCCAATCCGAAGCCGACACACGAACCAGAACCGGCATATCGGCAGGAACAACCGCTTTGACAGCATCAAATATTTCCAACGGGTAACGCAGTCTGTTTTCCAATGAACCACCATAGGCATCATTGCGCTGATTGCTGATCGGTGACAGGAATTGATGAAGAAGATAACCATGGGCGGCATGCAGTTCGATCGCATCAATGCCAAGCCTGACAGCGCGTTTTGCTGAATCAACAAAGGCCTGTTTGATCCGCGTCAGACCAGCATCATCAAGCGCCTCGGGCGTATGCCAGCCATCAGCAAAAGGAATCGCTGATGGGGCATAGGTCTGCCAAACATCCTGTGACAAGGCATTGCCGCCTTCCCATGGCCGCTGTGACGAGGCTTTGCGGCCAGCATGGCCAAGCTGGACACCAATCTTGCTTTGACCAACTGATTTACAGAAATCAACAACCCGTTTCATCGCGGCTTCATTGTCATCTGAATAAAGCCCTGAACAGCCGTGCGTGATGCGCCCTGCTGCTTCAACACCAGTCGCCTCGATAATGATCAGCCCAGGGCCACTCATCGCAAACTGGCCAAGATTTGCCAGATGCCAGTCATTCATCGTTCCCTCATTGGCCGAATATTGGCACATTGGCGCGACCACAACACGGTTGGCAAGCGCCAAACCGGATAGTTCAATCGGGGTAAATAAACAGCTAGACATGAATTTGCTCCTAGAGATAACAATAACCAGACAGATAATCAGGCCAGTTTAGCATGAAACGCAAAGGCGCTTTGGTGCGTGGGGTCTTTTGAATTGACCAAGCAGATTGACGGTCAAATAGATAGTCAGATCGTCGCCCATAACAGATCGCAGAAGTCCCGACTATAGCGGCTTCACAAGTATAATACCACTAAATCCGGCGCATATTTTGGTCATCGGTAATCGCTAATTGGCAGGGCGTTGCCGATGCTCGCGATAAAATGAATAAAGACCGCTTAGAACAACAAGAATTGTGCCAAATCCGGTCCAGCCATCTGGCCATTCGTCAAATAGCAAAGCCCCCAATAAAACCGCCCAAACCAGCCCAATATATCGAAATGGCGCGACAAAGCTTAGATCGCCAAACCGCATGGTCATCACCTGAAAGAAATACCCCGCAGCAACGCTAAGCCCGCAGAATGACAAGATCAGCCAGTTAAAGGCAGAAATCGCCTGCCACGGTATGGCTGAAGTCATCGCGCCGCTAAACAGGCAGACGCCGATTGCCGTAAACAGCGCCGCAAATAGGGCTGGCACACGGTTTGGCAAATAGCGCGTCACCGCATCATTGACCGTGGCAAAGGCCACCGCCCCAACAGCAAGCGTTGAATAGCTATTGAAATCATCGGTTCCCGGGCGGATCACCATTAACACCCCGCAAAACCCAATCACAACCGCACTCCAGCGCCGCCACCCAACCACTTCGCCAAGAAACAGCGCCGCCAACACAATCAGCGATAAAGGCACGATCTGCATAATTGCTGAAACATTGGCGATTGGCATATGGGCAAGCGCCGTCAAAAAACAGCTAGCCATGCCAATTTGCGCCGCAGCGCGGATCAACAAAAGGCCAAAATCAGCCATGCTTAGCCGAACCAATAGGCAATTGCGATACCATGCGAGGCCAGCAATGATCGGCACCGCCACCGTGCCGCGCAGAAACATCGCCTGAAACACCGACATATCAACAAACAGAAATTTCATAAAAACGTCATTTGTGACAAATGCAAAACGCGCAATTGTCATCAAAATAGCGCCCTTAATGTTGGGAGACACCATCAAAAGAACCAGTTACCTCGTTAACGCGGCTCATTAAGCCGCGCAATCGGCGTTAGGGCAATAGCTTTTCGATATAACGGGGCAGGCCAAAGGCGGTCTTACGAACGGATGGATTGTAATAGCGAAGGTCAAAACCAGCCGCTTCAAGACGCTTGGTCAGAACGGCAACATCAACATCTCTTGCTTCGCTGCTGTCACTGCCCCAGCCAAAGGCCATTGGGCCACCTGCCTTGATCGCCTATTTGCCGCACATTTCGCAAAAGAGACTTGACCCAAAAGGCTGGATATGGAAAAGCCTGAGAACTACGGCATATTCGTCTTGGATCGTGACCCTTTTCATGGGTCCCGCCCAACATTGCAGAACGAGGATAAGATGGAAAATTTAAAAGCGCTTGGTCAAGCCGCCAAACAGCCAAATAGCCCAGAAGAAGCCGAACTGGAACGCGTTCCCAATCCTCATCCTGACTGCAATTTTGTTGCCCGTTTTACCCAGCCCGAATTCACCTCGCTTTGTCCAGTAACGGCGCAGCCTGATTTCGCGCATCTGGTTATTGATTATGTTCCCGATCAATGGATGGTCGAATCAAAATCGCTAAAACTATATCTTGGCAGCTTTCGCAACCATCAAGCTTTTCATGAAGCCTGCACGGTTGATATAGCCAAAGAGCTGGTTGCCCTCTTGTCACCAAGATGGCTTCGGATTGGCGGCTATTGGTATCCGCGTGGCGGCATTCCGATTGATGTGTTTTGGCAGCATGGCACCATTCCTGAAGGCACTTGGGTGCCTGATCAGGGTGTGGCTGGCTATCGCGGACGCGGCTAAGCCTGTTGACGCCGCACCACATAGCTGCATAGCCGGTCAACCGACGCATGCAGCAATAGGGTCAAAACCGCCAAGACGATCAATGCGGCAAACATCAAGTCAATCTTGGCACGGCCATTTGCCAATAGCATTAGATAGCCAAGACCCTGTGAAGCGCCAACCCATTCGCCAATGATTGCGCCAATCGGCGCATAAACCGCAGCCAACCGCAATCCCGATGCCAATGCCGGAATGGCGGCCGGAATACGGATATGACGCATAATCTGCCATGGCCGCGCTTGCATAACCTTTGCCTGATCAAGCATGCCGCGCGGCGTTTGCATCAAACCGTCGAAAAAGGCCGACGTCACCGGAAAATAGATGATCAGCAAGGCCATGATGATTTTGGGCCATAAGCCATAGCCAAGCCACAGCGTTAAAACCGGCGCCAAGGCAAAAACCGGCAAAGCCTGACTAAGAACCATCATCGGCCGCACAACAACGCGGGCGATCGGCGACTGCGCCAGACTGATCGCCGTCATAACTCCAAGAACCGCACCAAGAAGCAAGCCGATCATTACTTCGGCCATGGTTACGCTGGCATGATGCGCAATCAATACGAGATTGCCAGCCAAAGCCATGCCAACGCGTGCCGGTGATGGTAGGATAAACGCAGGCAAGCCCGTCAAAACAACAAGAAGGTGCCATAAAGACAGAATGAACATAGTCACCCCGATGATGCGAAGCGCGCGCATCATGGCGTTTCACGAAGCAGCCGCAAAAGCTGTCCCTGACAGGCCAGAACATCCGGCGCATCATAGGGGCGTATCACCGGCGATGATGGCGGGGTAACGCTGTGTAGTCCGGTTGCATTCATCACAAAAATCACATCGCCGAGCCGTGCAGCCTCACCGGGGTCATGCGTAATCAAACACACGGTTTTGCCAGCAAATAAACGTGCGGCCAATTCCTGCATTTCCGCACGAATTTTGGCGTCGAGCGCCGAAAAAGGCTCGTCAAGCAAGACAATGGGCCTGCCTTCCATCAAGGTGCGTGCCAAGGCCACCCTTTGACGCTGACCACCCGATAACGCATTTGGCTTTTTATGTCGGTGAGCGGTCAGGCCAACTTGTTTGATCAGCTTTTCAGCCCGATCACCATCAACCGCATCGCCACGAAGCCGGCTACCAATCACAATATTGTCAAAAACATCAAGCCACGGCATCAGATTATCAGTTTGCGCCATCAGGCTAATACGGCCAGCAAACGATTGACCATCACTTGTTTTGATCGATCCAACATGATCAATATGATCGCCTAGCCCAGCCAGCAGCCGCAAAACCGTTGTTTTTCCAACTCCGGACGCGCCAAGAAGACAGGTCCATTTCCCCGCGGCAATATCAAGATCAAGCGGATCAAAAATAGACGTTCCGGCAATTGCGGCACTGCCATGAAAATGCAACGCAGGACTGTTGGATATTAATGCCCCCTGCCCGATGTGTGGCGTCTGTGCCGATTTTGCCTTGCTGCCTGTCACCTGTTAAGCCCCATTTGCCAAAATCCAGCCTCAAGCCTTGTCGCTGTGGCAAAACGCTGGCAAAGCCCAGCCCAACGCGGGCTTTTTGTTGGTTGTTCACCAAGCCGGCGCAACACCGCATTATCGATCAATGATCCGACATCGCGGCAAACCTGCTGATAATCATCGCCACCATAGGTTTCGATCCAATCGGCATAGGCTGCTTCATGACCTGCGGCCACTAGCCTTGCGCCAATTTCACCATAACCAAGCACACAAGGCGCCAAGGCAGCCATCAGATCCAGAAAGTCACCGGAATGACCGGCATCAAGAACATAGCGCGTATAAGCCAGATTGGCGGTTTCTTCAGTGGCCGAAAATAATGTGGCCTCATCAATGCCTGCCGCGGCGCAAATGCGGATATGCAGACTGATCTCGTCATTTACAAGCGCATTCACAGTTGCCGCACAGGCGCGCATTTCAGCAACATCTTCAGCCTTGGTAACGGCAAGCGCCCACGCCCGCGAAAAATGAATCAAAAACAGATAATCTTGAACCAGATAATGCAAAAAGGCGGAATTGGGCAGCGTACCACTGCCCAATTCGGTTACAAAACCATGACAGACATAATCCTGCCATGCTGCCCCTGTTGCCTTACGCCATGCGGCAAAGCTATTGCCATATTCTGTCATTGCGCCCCCAAATCAATCGCCAGTTTCGATACAGGACGAATATCCTCTAACAGACCCGCCTCTCTCAAAAAGCTCTCAAAGCGGCTGTAGCGGCCTTCATCCAACGCCTCAGGACGCAAAGCAAAGCGCGGCAGGGTGTCTTTCCATGCGCGGGCGTTCAATTCATCATCCAATTCCTTGGCGGTGCCTTTGAAAATTTCCCAGCTTTCCTGCGGATGATTAACGATGAATTGCGTTGCAAGTTCGGTTGCCTGCAAGAACCGGCGAACAACATCCTTATTCATGCGGTCGGGGTTGGCGACATAGATCAATTCGTCATATGCAGGAAGCCCCTCTTCTTCAAGATAGAAACAACGCCCCGGAACCCCCTCGATATCCATCTGATTTAATTCAAAATTGCGAAAAGCGCCAATTACTGCATCAACCTGTCCCGACATTAATGATGGCGACAATGACCAGTTCACATTCACCAGCTCGATATCCGTCATCGACAGGCCGTTACGTGCCAAAATCGTTGTCAGCAGAGCTTCTTCAACACCAGCAACGGAAAAACCAACCTTTTTTCCTTTGAGATCGGCAATGGATTTGATCTTGCCGTCTTTTAGTACCAGCAAACAATTTAGCGGTGTTGCCACCAAGGTTCCAACCCGAACAAGGGGCATGCCCTCAGCAACTTGAAGATGCAATTGCGGCTGATAGGAAACGGCAAGATCGGCCTTTCCGGCTGCCACCATTTTTGGCGGATCAGCGGGATCAGCCGGAGCGATTACCTCAACTTCAAGACCGGCATCAGCAAAATAACCCTTTTCCTGAGCAATAATAATTGGCCCGTGATCCGGATTGATAAACCAATCCAGCAAAAGCGTTACCCGGTCTTGCGCTTGCAACGGCGCGCTTATAAATAAACAAAGTAAAACAATAAGATATTTTTTCATCTTTAACCTCTTTTTTAAATAAGATTTGGATCGCCAGCCGCGATCAGTGAAATGGATCCAGACCAGAATCCAGAAAGTTTTTCTGCCGCTGCCCATGCACGTTGGCCAGACCGACAGCAAAGGACAACACGTCTAATGCCTTTAAGTGGTAAATCAGGCGTGATCTGATCAATGCCAAGCCGCTGCGCATCGGTAGTGATCAAATCAGCCTCGTCCGCCGTGCGTAAATCAATCACAAGATCACCACTTTTTAATTGCAGCGGGCTGATAAATGCCAACGCGGCATCGGGTTCTTCGACCCCATCAAAGCGGAACCCACCAAACCGATTTCCAATGGCGTCATAGGTCACAAGCTGGCCAAGTGATGATGAGAGCTGCTTGGTGATGACGGCAAGAGTCATTTGCGCTTGAAGTGATCCTATAATGCCAACAATTGGCCCCAAAACACCATCTTCGGCGCAACTGCCAAACCGTTTTGGCAAATCAGGAAAAACCGCACGAAGGCTTGGCGCATTATAACAAAACCCACCAACATAGCCTACCGTTCCAACAACCGATGCATGGATCAATGGCAACCGGTTCAAGCAATAATCGGAAAGACTATAGCTAACCGCAAAACTGTCGGCACAATCCAGCACCAAATCGACATCACTGGCATATGTTTCAATATTATCAGGCGTCAGCGGCTCGATTATCGGCGTCATCAGGCAATCAGGGTTCAAGCCACGCATATTTGTTGCAGCCGCGCCAGCCTTAGCAAGCCCAAGATCATCCGTGCGGAAAATTGTTTGCCGATGCATATTGTTCACGCTGACGATATCGTAATCCATCACCTTTATATGACCAAGGCCGGCACCTGCCAGGTATTGCAGAACAGGGCTTGCTAGCCCCCCAGCCCCAACAACAAGAATTGTGGCCGCAGCCAGTTTTTTCTGACCATCAGCCCCAAATTCAGCAACGCTGATCTGTCGGTCATACCGGTTCATCTTGTTGCCTTTACCCATTCTTTTAGGCGGTCTTCGGGATTTTCATTCAATGTGATATCGGTCACAACCGAAACGATATCAGCACCAGCCGCATAAACCCCTGCGGCGCGATCAATCGTCATGCCGCCAATCCCGACAAGCGGCAAATCACCAATGTGGTTTTTCCATTGCTGGACCCGATCCAGCCCCTGTTCAACCCATTTCATTTTTTTTAGAATTGTCGGATAAACTGGCCCCAGTGCAACATAATCCGGCTGTTCGGCCAAGGCGCGCTCAAGTTCGTCCTCATCATGCGTGCTAATGCCTATTTTGAACCCAGCACGCCGGATCGCCGCCATATCAGCATCGTCAAGGTCTTCTTGACCAAGGTGAATCCAATCACAATCAAGATCAATCGCCATTTCCCAGAAATCATTCACCACCATGATGACACCTGCCGCATCGCATAATCGCTTTGATCGTTGCAAGGCCGCGCGGGTTTCATCCGCTGGCAAATCCTTGATTCGCATTTGCACAAGCTTGACCCCTAACGGCAACATACGCTCCAGCCAGTCAGGATGATCAAAAATGGGATAAAACCGATCAAGATTCACTGTAAAAACGCCTTTCCAATCAGCGGGGTAGATGGCGCGGCCATATCGCGCGGATCCATCGGATCGGCATTTCTGGCAAGCTTGCCAGCCTCAATCGCCTTGGCAAACGCAACGGCCATCGCCACCGGATCCCCAGCCTTGGCGACTGCGGTATTCAGCAGCACCGCATCAAACCCCATTTCCATTGCCTGCGCCGCCTGTGATGGCAGGCCAAGCCCCGCATCAATAACCATCGGCACATCAGGATATTGCGCGCGCAAGCTTCGTAATCCATAGGGATTTACCAACCCCAACCCGGTACCAATTGGCGCGCCCCACGGCATCAGCACCTCGCATCCAGCATCAAGAAGCCGGTCAGCAAGAACCAGATCTTCGGTCGTATAAGGAAACACCTTAAACCCATCACGGCAAAGGCTGGCCGCCGCCTCGACAAGACCAAACGGGTCGGGCTGCAAACTATCGCTATGGCCAATGACTTCAAGTTTGATCCAGTCGGTTTCAAATAATTCGCGAGCCATTTTTGCCGTAGTGATCGCCTCGCTTGGTGAATAACATCCGGCGGTATTGGGCAGCACATGGACACCAAGATCGCGAATAAGCCGCCAAAACCCCTCGCCTGCCTGTGCGCCAGCGGCCTCGCGCCGAACCGAAACCGTCGCAACTGATGCTGCAGATTCGCGAAAAGCCGCGCCAAGAATTGCTGGCGATGGATATTGCGCCGTCCCAAGCATGAAGGCAGTTGGCAATTCAACTCCATAAAATGCTGTCACATCACCCTCCTTGCCGCGGCGCAACAATTTCCAACTGATCACCAGCTTCGATCGGGCATGACGCACGCTGGCCAACCGGAACAAAATGGCCATTCACCGCGGTTGCCACACGCGCATCACCATAGCCAGCCTCATGCAAAACGGCCGCTAGATTGGTGCTGGTGATGTCTTTCGCCACGCCGTTAATTGAGATTTTCATCCATCACCTCTGGAATCTGTCCTGAAAGCAGATAATCGGCCGTCATCCGCGCCATCGCTGGTGCCAGCAAAAACCCATGCCGAAACAGCCCATTGACATAAAGCCAGTCTCCACGGCGCCTGATCCGCGGTAAATTATCGGGAAAGGCAGGCCGCGCATCGACGCCAATTTCCAATATCTCAGCCTCGCCAAAAGCCGGATGAAGCGCATAGGCAGCGCTCAGCAATTCAAGGACCGAACGCACGCTTGCCGCATGCCTGTTTCCCGATTCAATTTGCGTTGCGCCAAGCATGAAAACACCATCGCCGCGCGGCACAAGGTAGATCGGAATCCGAGGATGCAGCAACCGCACCGGCCGCGACAAAGTGATATCAGCTGACCGGATCACCAGCATTTCACCTTTGACCCCACGCAAATCCTGCATGGCATCCGATGCTGACAGGCCGCGACAGTCAATTTTACGAACCTTGGTTGGCAGTGCCGCTTCATTATCATTATCCGGAAAATCCAAACCATCGGCGGTTTCAATCGTAACATTGCGGCTTTCCAATTCACCAACAAGACAGGCCAAAGCATCTCGCGGCGATAAATGCGCTTCGGTTGGAAAGAACAGGCCACGCTGCGCCCGACCGGCCAAATCAGGTTCTAAGACAGGCACGCCATCAGCATCAACCCATTCATATTGTTCGGTTCGGCGGGCATAGCGATCCAATTCGCCGCCATCACGACTAAGAGCCAGCACCAGCGAGCCATTGCGCTCAACATTCACATTATGCCGCTGCCACCATCCGGCGGCTTCTTGACCGAGCCTGACTACCGGCTCTTCAGCCGCCTCGCTTTCACAAAAAGGCGCTAGCATGCCACCAGCCCACCATGAGCAGCCATGTTTGGCAGGGCGGCCGTAGCGGTCAAAAATCCGCAAAGAAACACCGCGTTCTGCCAATTCAGCAGCAAGGCAAAGTCCCGCAACCCCACCGCCAACAATAGTGATCTGTGGCTCCGTCACACGCTATCTCCAGAATTGGTGAAAATGATGCACCGGCCCATGGCCTTGCCCGATGCCAAGTTGGTCGGCGGCTTTAATTGCGCCATGAAGCCATTGATGCGCTGTGCCTATGGCCTCATCAAGCGCCATATTTTTAGCAAGACCCGCGGTAATCGCCGATGACAGCGAACATCCCGTGCCATGCGTATTGCCGGTATCAATGCGCGGCGCGTCAAAACCGACGATTTGCGACTCAGTCACCAAATAATCATGGCAAACCGCGCCATCTGCATGGCCACCTTTCATTAAAATGGCAGCTGGCCCCAGACCCAAAAGCGCTTTGCCCTGTTCTTTTGGTGTCAAATCACTCTTGCCCGACAAAAGCCGTTCTGCTTCAGGAATATTGGGGGTTAGCAGGCTGGCACGCGGCAGCAATCTCTCAATCAGGCAGACTACGGCATCATCTTGCAGCAATGCATCACCTGATTTTGCCACCATGACCGGGTCAAGGACAATCGGCCCACGAAAACCGGCAAGACTATCGGCAACGGCGTCAATCACCGCAGGCGTTGCCAACATCCCAATTTTAATAGCGTCAATCCGGATATCAGATAGCACCGCATCAATCTGCGCCCTGATCATCGCTGGCGAAATCGCTTCGACCTTTGTGACCAATCGGGTGTTTTGCGCCGTTACCGCAGTAATGACGCTTGCACCATAAACGCCATGCGCGGAAAAGCTTTTCAGATCGGCCTGAATTCCCGCGCCGCCGCCACTGTCCGATCCGGCAATGGTCAATGCGGTTGCAACTGGCTTTTGAGTGTCTGATTTCAACATGCGACGCGTCCCAAAAACAAAAGGCTTGCGTAGGGACAGGAGAGATAGCCGCTGCGATCTGGTATGATCTCCGTTCCCTACGCCAGTTTTAACTGGATCAGGTTCTATGAGTTAGCTTTCGCTTCTCAGCCTTGGCATCAACCAACCGGTCAAACCAAAGCACCCCAACAGATAATCGATCCTAGCCAGCCGAAGCGGCAATTTCAAGCGTGAAGATCACCGCCGCGACTGCAGCTCGAATGCTCATTGCCTCAAAACACACATTTTCACAAAATTTTGCTTAAAATTTTGATCAAAGAGCATTTATTTTTTGTATTAGTGAATTATAACTTTCAAAAAAAGAAAAAAATGCTATTTGAAACGCATTACCGCTTTTGAAAGAGGTGTAATGTGGAAACGATTATCGAATGGCGCGACATTTATGGTGTCACGACGATTGTTCTAGCAGCAAGCCTGCTTGTTGGTGGTCTATTTGGCTGGCTTGCAGAACGAAGTGATTATTGCGCCCGTTCGGCCTATGACGAGATATTTTCATTGACCAGCCGCAAAGGACGCGGCGCGTTCAACCAGCT
>ERZ802830.686-NODE-686-length-33716-cov-15.1416_pt1 | contig 33716 bp, 34 predicted proteins | sample MGYA00345654_ERZ802830 | MGnify/ENA primary metagenome ERZ802830 (study PRJEB30503, sample SAMEA104212375) | marine metagenome | biome: Westerlies Biome; feature: [SRF] surface water layer (ENVO:00010504) within the epipelagic zone...; material: water... | reverse complement strand
AAGAATGTAAAAAATCTGGTCAAACAGCAAATCTTAGGCCATTGCTAAAAGAAATTTTGCATGTCCTCCATCCATTTGCTCCATTTATAACTGAAGAGATAAGCGAACTTTTATTTAAAGAAAGAATTATAAATTAGGTTCAATAAACATTTGTATATGATCTATATTATCTTCTAGATATATCTCTCCCCTATTTTTAAATCCAAGTTGATTGTAAAAACTTAATAGTCTGTGCTGTGCTGAAATAACAATTTCATCTTGAGGATATTTTTCCCACAAAAAATCTTTACCAATATTCGTAATTTCTTTTCCTAGGTCATTGCCTCTGTGACTTGCCTTTATGACAATTCTTCCCATTGATGAGCCATCATATTTAATTTTTGGTGGAAATGCTCTGAGATATCCAATGAGATTTTTATTTTCATAACCCAGCAAATGAAATGCATCTTGATCAGAATAGTCAGCATCTATATAAGGACAATTTTGCTCAAGTACAAAAACCTCTTGTCTCAAACTCAAAATCGCATAAAGATCATCTATTGATAATTCATTAAAGCTCTTCCACAAATAATTTATCTTATTTCTCATAATGAAATATTATATTTAACCAAGTTAATTTTAATTACATATATAATATTCAAACATTTTCGCATACAAAAAAAAATTTATGAAAACTATTTATGATTATTCTGTAAAAGACGCAAATCTTAAAGATATATATTTAAAAGACTACATGGACAAGGTATTGCTCATAGTTAACGTAGCTAGTTACTGTGGATTAACATATCAATATGAAGGATTGGAAAAACTTTATAAAAAATATCAAAATAAAGGATTGGAGATTATAGGATTTCCTTGTAATCAATTTGCACTTCAGGAGCCTGGAACTAATAAAGAAATACAAGAATTTTGTGATTCTAACTATGGAATAACTTTTAAAATTATGAATAAAATTAATGTAAATGGCTCAAAAGCTGATCCTTTTTATAAATTTTTAAAAAATGAAAAAGTTGGTGTTGCCGGCACTCCGCAAATAAAATGGAATTTTACAAAGTTTTTAGCTAACAAGGATGGTGTGGTTGTTCATCGCTTTGGTCCTCAAATTGAAACGAATGAAATTGAAGTCATTTTAAAAAAATATTTATAACTTATATATCTAAACTCATAAGAACAGCGTCATCAGGATTGCTCCCAGTATAGTAATTTGATCTAATTGCGTCCTTCATAAAATTAAATTTACCGTAAAAATTAATTGCATTAGTATTTTTTGATCTTACCTCAAGAAAGATTTTTCTTGCGCCTAAAACTTGTGATTGCTTTATAAAAGCATTCATTAACATTTTACCAGAACCCTTTCTTTGCCACTTCTCTAGCACTGCTATATTGAGTAAGTGACTTTCATTTTGTATCAAAGAAAAAATTAGAAATCCAATAATCTTTTGATCTTTCTTACATACAATTGAATTATGTCCAACCTCAAAGGAGGAAAAAAAATTATCTTTTGACCATGGTGCTGGATTAGTTTCTAACTCTATCTTGTAAGCTTCTTCCAAGTTGGAGTAATCCATTAAAGAGATCTTAAACATACTTTTAAATATCTAGCTTAGTTTTAATTTCTACCCACAGATTTTTTTTAAGATTTTTCTTTAAGCCTAGCTCGTTTATAGATGGAGCTAAAATTGCATCCTTATTAATTCGAACACCGTTGATGATATTTCCAAAAACAATAATCAACTTAAAATTAGATAAATTATGAATTTTTTTATTTAATTCATTAGATGAACTAAATGATAAAACATTTGATTCTTGATTCCCTTCATCGCATTTTGTTGATGCCATAATTGCATTAATAAGATCTTGTTGATTTTCAACAAAATTTTCAAAAGGTTTATCAAGCAATGCTAGAATCGATCCTTTTTGATAATAATATATGTCTTTTTTTAGAGAATCAGTTTTCTTTTTTCTTAATGAATATCTTTTAACACCGATCTCTTTTAATATAAGATTAGTTTTTATTTCAGGAGTAAGCATAAATTACATAATAACATTTAGTTTATAAACAATGGATAACCCGATAGACAAATATTCAGCTTTTAAGCCAATTGATCTAGGTAACAGAAAATGGCCTAGCCAAGTTATAACAAAGACACCAATATGGTGTTCCGTTGACTTACGTGATGGAAATCAAGCGCTGATAGAACCAATGGGTTCTGAAAGAAAAGATAGAATGTTTGATTTGCTTTGCAAACTTGGTTTTAAGGAGATAGAGGTCGGTTTTCCTTCAGCCTCTCAAACAGACTATGATTTTGTTAGAAATCTTATTGAAAACAATAAAATTCCGTCCGATGTAAATATTCAAGTACTTACTCAGGCAAGAGAAGAATTAATAATAAAAACTTTTGAGTCTTTAGAAGGTTCTTCAAAGGCAATTGTGCATTTCTATAATTCAACATCAACGCTTCAGAGAAAGGTAGTTTTCAAACAGGATAAAGACGGTATAAAAAAAATTGCAACCGATGCTGCTATCCTAATTAAAGATTTGGCAGAAAAATATTCCAAAACTGATTGGAGTTTTGAATACTCTCCTGAGAGTTTTACTGGAACTGAGCTTGATTATGCTAGAGAGGTTTGTGATGAAGTTGTGGAAATCCTTAAACCTGTTTCTAAAAATAAAATAATTATCAATCTTCCTGCTACTGTAGAGATGGCAACACCAAATATATATGGTGATCAAATTGAATGGATGAATAATAACTTAAAAAATAGAAAAGATATTTGTTTAAGTCTTCATCCACATAATGATAGAGGAACAGCAGTAGCTGCAACAGAATTTGGATTAATGGCAGGAGCAGATCGAGTTGAAGGCACACTCTTTGGAAACGGAGAAAGAACAGGAAATGTTGATGTTGTAACAGTTGCCTTGAACATGCTTACACAAGGTATTGATCCTGAATTAGATTTTTCAAATATAAATTCAGTTATGAGAGAAGTTGAATACTGCAATCAATTACCAGTGCATCCAAGACATCCTTACGCTGGAGATCTTGTTTTTACTGCATTCTCTGGGTCTCACCAAGATGCAATCAAAAAAGGGTTTAAAGCTATAAAACAATCTAATGATCCAAAGTGGCAGGTCCCTTATCTTCCCATTGATCCAGCAGATTTAGGAAGAAGTTATGAAGCTGTGGTAAGAATCAACTCACAATCAGGCAAAGGTGGTGTTGCGTTCTTATTAGAAAAAGATCATGGCGTTTCTCTGCCAAGAAGACTTCAAATAAGTTTAAGTCAAAAAATTCAAAAGCTTGCAGAAGATACTGGAAAAGAGATAAGTAGTTCACAAATTTGGGATATTTTTGAAAAAAATTACCTAAAGCCTATAAATAACTTTTCATATATAGAACACTCTTCAACATCCAATGGAGATGCACATTTTTTAGAACTTATTATGAATATGGAAAACGAAGAAATTAAAATAAAGGGAAATGGTAATGGACCTATTGATTCATTTATAAATGGTTTATCAGAAAAGTTAGGAATGCAAATTAAAGTTGCTGACTATCATCAATCAGCAATATCTTCTGGATCTGATGCAAAAGCTGCTGCATATATAGAGCTTGAAAGGGGAGGAAAAACTTTTTGGGGGGTTGGTATTAATCCAAACACAACAAGAGCATCTTTCGATTCAATAATTGTTGGATTAAGTAAGCTATTAAATAATTAATCGAAATTTGGTTCTCTTTTTTCGAAAAAAGCTTTAACTGCCTCCTTGTTTTGTGGGCTAACAGTTAATTCATTCTGAATTTCAGCTTCATTATGAAATGTGTCCCAGTAACTAACATGAAGAGACTCTTTCATTAATTTTTTCGTGTGATTTAGAGATTGAGATGACCTTTTAGCCAAAGTTTGCGCCCATTCAAGTGTTTTACTCTCTAAGTCATCTAAAGGTACCACTTTATTTGCAATGCCGAATTTTAGACATTCATCTGCAGGTATCTTCTTTGCTTCAATGGCATATTCATATGCTTTTGAAAAACCCATATATTTTGGTAAGTACCATGAGAGTCCCCCATCTGGAACTAAGGCAATATTACTAAAAACTGACAAGATGTAACTGTCATGTGACATGATTCTTAAATCACAAGACATTGCAATTGCAGCTCCAATTCCTGCAGCAGGTCCTGCGATTGAACCAATAACAGGTTTTGGCATATCATTTATATTTTTAAAAAATGGTTTGTAGCCTCGTATAAGTGCATCTTTTGATCCTTTCCAACTAGCCCCTCTTTCACTTAAGTCAGCTCCAGCAGAAAAACCTCTTCCAGAGCCTGTTAATATAACTACTTTAATATCATCATCATTTTTGACATCTTCTGTTGCTTTCTGAAAGTCCCATACCAATTGCTCATTAACTGCATTTAAAAGTTTTGGTCTATCTAATTTGATTATTGCTATTTTATCTTTCTTAATTAAATTGATTGTTTCTAAATTCATACTTATCCTTAATTATTTTTAGAAATTAATATACAGCCATTAGCATAAGTTATTTTACCAGCAACTTCTTCTTTATCAGCCCTTGACCAACATACCTTTGATTTTGGTCCAGGATTTGAGTGAATAAAAGTTTTCTTTATTTCTTTCATTATTTTAATGCTAGGTATCGCTATATTAGATTTTTTAATCGAATATCTTAATACATCAGAAATTATTGTATCTGGAAGTTCCTTGAGTTCTTTTAAATTAATAGAATTCCCAATCAGATGTTGATATTTTCCATGTATTAAATTCATATAATTATCATTCCTAGAACTTAAAATTGAAGAAAAATTATTTATTCTTTCTGGGAAATTATTCCACCTTTCTTCTAAGAGTGGAAAAATTCTATTTCTTAAAAAATTCCTATCAAAGTCATTGCTTAAATTTGAGTCGTCTTGAATAAACTCTACTTCATTTTGATTGAGATATTCTAGTATCTCTTGCTTTGAATTTTTTAAAAATGGTCTAATCAGGATACCCTTACCGATAGATCTCTTTATTTTTGGTCCTTCCATTCCATCTGGTCCACTACCTCTAAGCAGCCTCATAAATATAGTTTCTGCAACATCATCTCTGTGATGTCCTAGAAGTAATTGATCATCATCATTTAATAAATTTTCAAAAATCTTGTATCTAGCTTTTCTTGATGCTGCTTCAATACCATCTCCATCAGATTTTATTTCTACTGACTCTGTTATTAAATTTATATTTAATTTAGAGCATTGCTCAATGCAATGCTTCTCCCAAGAATCTGAGTGCTTGGATAAGTTATGATTAATATGGATAGCCTGAACTTTTGCTTTTTCATTCAAATCGACAGTTGATAATAAATGTAATAATGCTGTTGAATCTGGCCCTCCACTATATGCGATGAACATATTTTTACTAAGATCGATATTTTTTGATATTAATTTATTTGTTAACAATCTTTAAATCTCAATTATATTTTTACCAAAAACATCTTCCAATATGAAAAAATTTTCAAGCGAAGGTTTGAATTTATATTGATCACCAATATCTATAATGGCTTCAGATTTGTCAGAAGTAACTCTCACATTTAGTCTACAGGATCCGTCTGTCCAAAAATCTTTGTTAAAAGCATCGAGATATTCTGAAAATTTGTTTAAAGAAATAGCTTTAGAATTATTTATATCGATTGTTATCTCTTTAATTCTTTTATCTAGCTCAGAATCAACTGTAAGAATTTCTTTGACTCTCATTCTAAACATTAATCCTCCCAAGTCTCCAGTTCTGTAATCATCAACCTCAACTGTTCCTTTCAAAGACAATATTTTTCCTTCTTTTAAAATATCATGACAATTTTCTAAAACTTCGCTTGAAACAATGCCATCCATTGTTCCAGTTCCATCATTAAAATTAATAAAAGTGAGGGGTTTACCCTTTCTATCTTTAATTTGTCTTACGCTATTTATTAAACAAATTAGTGTTGCTGTTTTTGTTTCGTTGTTTAGCTCGCTTATTTTTTTAGATCTTATTTTTTTTACTTTATTTTCTATAGCAAGCACAGGATGTCCAGACAAGTAATAACCTAAAGATTTTTTTTCAAATTCAAGTTTTTCTGTAAGTGTGAGTTCAGGAGTATTTTTATACTTTTCATAAGGATCAAAATTCTCTTCAATTGAAGAAAATAAATCGCCACTTTGCACAGAATTATTATTACTATTGCTAGCCCCATCCTTAAGCATATCCTCAACAGATTTGATTGCGATTGTTCGCGATGGAGCTAATACATCAAAAGCTCCTGACTGAGATAAAGCTTCAAGAGATTTTTTTCCTCCTAATTTAATATCAATTTTTTTTGAAAAGCTCCATAAATCCTTAAAATGTATTTTATCTCTAACATTACAAACATGCTCTATAAAAGCATCTGCAACACCTTTAATTGCTCCCAATCCGTATTCAATATCTAAATCCTTATTCACATTGAATCTCTTTTCAGAAGTTCTTATATTAGGATTGAGAACATTTATTTTCATTCGAGAACATTCTTGAATTAATGCGTGTATCTTATCTGTGTTTCCTAATTCTGATGATAGTACAGCTGCCATAAAATGCTCTGGGTAATATGTTTTTAGATAGGCTGTTTGATATGAGATGAGAGCATATGCTGCTGAGTGAGATTTGTTAAAACCATATTCAGCAAACTGATTTATTAAATCAAAAATTTGTTCAGCATTTTTTGATGTAATATCATTATTCTCACATCCTTTTACAAATATCTCTCTTTGTTCTTCCATTTCCTCTTTCTTCTTTTTACCCATAGCTCTTCTTAAAATATCAGCTTGGCCCAAAGAGAATCCTGCTAATACTCTTGCAGCTTCCATTACTTGTTCTTGGTAAACAATTACTCCATAAGTTTCTTCAAGAACCTCTTTAAGTAACTTATGAGGGTACGTCACAGGACTTCTACCGTGTTTCCTATCTACAAACTCATCATGCATACCAGAATTAAGCGGTCCTGGTCTATAAAGAGCTAATAAGGCAGTTATTTCCTCAAATTTGGTGGGTTTTAATCTTTTAATAAGATCCCTCATGCCAGAAGACTCTAACTGGAATACAGCCATTGTTTTTCCTGATGAAAGAAATTTAAAAACTTTTTCATCATCAAGCGGTATTCTTTCAAGATCAAGTTTTCCCTTATCTATATTTTTGTTTATTGACTTAACTGCTCTGTCGATAACTGTTAGTGTTCTCAAACCTAAGAAGTCAAACTTCACGAGTCCAATCTTTTCTACATCATCTTTATCATACTGAGTCATAACTGAGCTAGATGATCGATCAACATATACAGGACAAAAATCAGATATGCTGCCAGGAGCAATAACAACTCCTCCAGCATGCTTTCCTACATTTCTTGCAATGCCTTCAAGCTTGTATGAAAGATTTACAATTTCTCGAACTTCACCATCATTTTTAATACTTTGTGCAAATAAAGGCTGTTCTTCTTTTGCTCTATCCAAAGTCATACCAGGAGCGAACGGTATCATTTTTGAAATTCTATCGCCCAAGGCATATGGTTTACCTAATGCTCTTGCTACATCTCTTACAACTGCTCTAGCCGCCATTGTTCCAAAGGTTGCTATTTGTGAAACAGCTCCTTCTCCATATTTCTTACTTACATAATCTATGACTAAGTCCCTTTTTTCCATACAAAAATCAATATCAAAATCAGGCATTGAAAGTCTTTCTGGATTTAAAAACCTCTCAAAAAGAAGCCCATGATCTATTGGGTCTAAAGTCGTAATACCTAAAGCGAATGCTACAAGCGAGCCCGCTCCAGAACCTCTTCCTGGTCCTACAGGTACATCGTTATTTTTTGACCATTCTATAAAATCATAAACTATCAAAAAATAGCTCGAAAAACCCATATTCTTAATTTGATTGAGTTCATAGCTTAGTCTTGATTTATATTCCTCTTGTTGATCTTTTTTAAAATTCTTTATGTATGATTGTAATCTTTCATTTGAAAGTTCTTCGAGATAGGTATCAAAGTTATGTTCTTTTGGAACAGGATACTCTGGAAGAAAATACTCTTTTGTATCAAATGAAACATTACATTTTTTTGATATTTCATTTGTATTTTCTATTAAAGAAATACAATCTTTAAATAAATTTTCCATTTGTTCAGAAGATTTAAAATACTGTTGTTCTGAAAAGATTTTCTCTCTATTGGGATCATTTAATGTCTTTGAGGTGTTTATACAAACTTTTGTTTCATGAACTTCATAATCATCTTGATTTGCAAAGAGCACATCATTTGTTGCTACTATTGGAATTCCTTTTTCAACTGCCAATGGAAGTATATTTTTAAAATACTCGACTTCATCTGGTCTGTTCGTCCTTTGCACTTCCAATACAAAATCATCTTTAAAATATTTTGTAAAACTATCAATAATTCTTGAGGCATCAGATATATTATTTCTTTTAAGGCTTTCAAATAAATGACTATCTTTTCCTCCTGAAATAGCAACTATGTCGTTTTTTAGCTCAATTAATTCATTAAAATTGATTACAGGTGAGGTATATTTAGAATTATTATGTGCATTAGAAATAACCTTCATTAAATTTTTATGCCCTTCATTTGTCTTTGCTAGACACAAAAGCTCATGCGAATTCTCATCATTCTCGAAAATTAATTGTATTGAAGCTCCAGATATTGGTTTAATTCCAGCTGCCTCGCATTTGTTAAAGAATTTTACAAGTCCAAACATATTTGATTTATCTGTCAAAGCAACAGAAGGAATAGAGTGTTTTGAAGCGCTCTTAACAATTTGATCAATAGTTAATAGGCCTTGGCTAATACTATATTCTGAAGAGACCCTTAAATGAGAAAAAACACCACTCATTTATCAATAACGCCTTTAAAACTTTTTCGATGAATTTCACAGTAACCATTAATTTTTAGCAGTCTTAAGTGCTCAGCAGTGCCATAACCTTTATTATTTATAAAGTCATAATTCGGAAATTTTGAGTTGTATTGGATCATTAAATTATCTCTGTAAACCTTAGCTATTATAGAGGCTGCACTAATCTCAGCCTCGGAAGCATCGCCACCAATAATTGTCCTCATTGGGACATTTAGATCTGGTTTATGTATACCATCAACTAAAACCAAAGCAGGTTTTATTGGTAAGTTTAGTATAGCTCTTTTCATTGCTAGTAAAGAAGCTTTAAGAATATTAATTTTATCTATTTGAATATTGTTAACAATGCCGTAGCCAAAATAAGAATTTTCTAATATTAATTTAGCTAAAGCAGACCTCGTTTTGTGTGATAATTTTTTTGAATCTTTTAGTCCAGGAATATTTTCTTTTAAAACAACTGCTGCAGCAACAACAGGGCCAGCTAAGCAACCTCTTCCAACCTCATCAGTTCCGCATATTAAGTTACTTTTTAGATTAATGTTAATTCTCTCGCTGCATCCGAATATCCTCTTCCCTTAAGCATCTCTTTCAATGATTCGGCGATGTTCTCAGAGTTCTGTTTCAGTAACAAAGTTTCTTTAATAGCATTCTTAATATTTTGTTTATTAAAATCATTTTGTAATAATTCAACGAAGTAACGATCACCAAGAAGTAAATTAGGTAGGCCTATATTATCAACTTTGAGCATACGAGATATTATTGAGTAGTTTATAAAATTTGTTTTATAACAAATAATTGGAGAGCAACCTAAAACTGCTGATTCTAATGAGGCTGTGCCAGATGTGACAATGGATAACTCTGAAATGGAGAGAAATTCGCGCATCGAATTTTCTTTAATTATTACAGGCAAGTTACTTGCGTGAAATGACTTTACCAAAACTTTCATTAATTTTTTATCAGCCGCAGGTATAAGATATAGATAGTCGTTATTTTCTTGAGAATGCTCTTGAATAAATTCTTTATATATTGGTAACATATCTTGCAACTCAGATACTCTGCTACCAGGCAGCACTGAAATATATTTTTTATCTTCTGCAAAGTTATATTTTTTAAGCACATCAATCCTATCAATTTTATTTAGTGAGTAAAACGGATGCCCTAAATGAAAACTTTTGTGTCCTTCTTTCTTGTAGAAATTATCTTCAAAGTTAAATAAGCATAATGTTAAATCTATGTTTGCTTGAATTGATTTAATTCTATTTTGTCTCCAGCCCCATACTGATGGACTAACAACTTGAATATTTTTACTAACATGATGCTTTTTTAATGCTTTATGAATTCCCATATTAAAATCTGGTGAATCAATTCCAATAAAAAGATCAATTTTTTTATTAATAAAAGTTTCAATTAGTGAGTTTCTTAAATTTTTAAGCTTTCTATATTTTAATAAAGGTTGGACAAAGCCCATTACATTTATTTCAGAAAAATTAAACTCTGAATTAACTCCCAGTTCTTCAAGCTTAGGCCCGCCCACACCAAAGAGATTAACATCTGAATTTTTTTTTATTTCCTTTATTAAACCAGCGCCCAACCTATCACCAGAATGCTCACCACAAACAACTCCAATATTTAAAGGTCTGTTAGTCGGCACTTATCTTAAAATTCCTCTCTCAGAAACTTCTATAGATTTAACGAAGGAATTTAAATAAGGGTCATCGTTTTCGTTTAAATCTTTAATTTTTTTAATAGCTTGATTAATTTTTAATTGCTTTCTATATACCAACTTGTAAGCTTTTTTAATTAAGCTTATGGAACTATCTGGTATATTGTTTCTTGTCATACCAACTGTATTAAGACCTATAACTCTTGCTGGATCTGCGGCAACTTTTACATAAGCTGGAATATCCATATTTATGGATGTATTCATCCCAATAAAAGAATAGTCTCCTAACTTACAAAATTGGTGAATGGTCACTAAAGCACCTATAGTTATATTATTTGAAACACTTACGTGACCTGCAATACCAGCATTATTTGCAAAAACATTATGATTGCCAACAATGCAATCATGAGCAACATGACTATATGCCATAAACAGATTATCAGAACCAATCTCTGTAATTCCCTTATCTTGAATAGTGCCCCTATGGACGGTAACGCCTTCTCTAAATATATTATTATTCCCAATTTCTAACTTTGTTTTCTCACCTTTAAATTTTTTATCTGGAGTGTCTTCGCCGATAGTTGAAAATTGATAGAAAATATTATTTGTTCCTATGACAGTAGGTCCCTTTATAACAACATGGCTAAGTAATTTAGTACCTTGTAAAATTTCAACGTCTTCTCCAATAATGCAATACGGACCAATCTCTACCGAGTCATCTATTTTTGATGATGGGTGAATTATTGATGTTTCGTGATTTTTCATTTCGCTTTCCTATCAGCACACAGAATAGTAGCAGTACAAATTAATTCATTATTAAGTTCTGCTTTGCAATCAAACTTCCATATACCTCTTTTTTCACTGACAACTTTACAAATTAAATCTATATTATCACCTGGCCTTACTCTCTTTCTAAATCTTACTTTATCTACTCCAGCTAAAACATAAATTGATCCCTCTTCAGGAGTTTTATTCATTGAAACAAAACCTAAGATTCCAGATGCCTGACCTAATGCTTCTATGATTATAACTCCAGGGAATATAGGATTATTGGGAAAGTGTCCTTTAAGAAAATATTCATCTTCAGAAATAAATTTTGTTGCATGAATCTCTTTGTTTTCTTTTATATCTATTACTTCGTCAATAAATAAAAAGGGTTCTCTATGTGGTAGATATTTTTTAATATCTTCTTTTTTTATTTTCAAATTACTTTCCAAGCTTTTTTATAAATATTGAAGATTTAGCCCAATCTTTATGTTTTTGAGCTGGCATTATTCCAATGTAATCACCAGGCTCATCAATATTTTTTGTAATTAAGGTGTGGGCTCCGATAGAGACATTATCACAAATCTCTAAATGTCCAAGAACTCCTGAAAGACCTCCCATTTTAAAGTTTTTTCCAATTTTTGTTGAGCCTGCAATTGCACAAGATGCTGCAATTGCAGAATGCTCTCCAAGAATTACGTTATGAGCAATATGAATAAGGTTATCCAGAATTACTCCATCATGAATCTCTGTATCATCAAGCGCCCCTCTATCAATTGTGCAATTAGCACCTATTTCAACATTCTTACCAATTTTTAGGCCACCAAGCTGTTCAATTTTTACATAACCTTTTTTTGATGGAGCAAAACCAAAGCCATCAGATCCTAAAACACAACCTGGGTGAATAAGGCTATTTGAGGCAATTAAAACATTTTTTACAATCGAGCAATTTGCATGAATAGTTACATTATCTTCAATAATGCAATTTGGGCCAATTACAACATTTGGACCAATTACAACATTTTCACCAATCGAAGACTTTTCTGAAATTACTGCAGATTCATGAATAGATGGTGAAAAAGGTTCTGATTCTTTATTAAAAATCTTTGAAAGAATTGCATATGCCATATATGCATTATCAGATTTAAGATAATTGAATTTTTTGTCTTCTTTAAATTCTTTTGAAACAACTACAGCAGAAGCCTTACAATCTGAAAGAGAGTCAGCATATTTTTTATTTGTCAGAAAAGTGATAGAACCCTCATCAGCTTTATCTATTGTTGATAAATTATCTATAAGGCAATTAGGATTTCCTAGAATCTCAGATTTAGTAGCTTCAGCTAGCTCTTTTAAGGTAAAGCCTTTCTGACTTGACACTAATCAGTCTGAGCAGGAGCCCCAGCAGCGGCAACATCTAACATAGATGTAACATCATCTGTAAGATCTAATGAAGGATCGCTAAATAGCAAAGTTTCATTTTTAGCCAATAAAACTTTTATTTGTTTTGCTGCGATAAGTTCGCTGATAATCTTTTGCATTGCTGGTCCACTCTGCGCAAATACTGCTTGAGCAGTTTCTTCTTGGGCTTGTTGGATTTTTCCTGCTAAGAACTCAAGATCTTTTCCTTTATCTTGAATATCCTTTTGCATTTGAGCAATTTCTTCTTGAGATAATGTTTCAAGTTCCTTTTGAAGTTTTTCAGCAATTGCTTGTCTATCTGCTTGGAGTGACTTAGCTTCTTCTAAATTGGTTGAATAATCAGGATCTTCCTCTAATGCTTTAAAAGCATCTGCAGCACCTTGAGTAGATAACACAGCTGTTCTCATATCAATAACTGCGACACCTTCCATTGCAAATAATGGTGATGCTATAAACAAAAATGCTAGTAAATAAAGTTTATATATATTTTTCATGTTTACCCCTTAATGGATTTGACCATTTTATATTAACTAGAATACATTTCCTACTGTAAATTGGAATTCTTCCGTTCTCTCTCTTGGTCCTGCATTTGTTGGTTTTGCAATAGCTAAACTCATTGGACCAAAGCCAGTAATCCAAGTTAGACCTACACCATAAGAATATCTTAAATCATCTACAGATGGTTCTGAGCAGTTTATTTGATAATCTTTGCAATTATCTGAAAATACATTTCCAAAATCAAAGAAAAAAGCAGACCTTAACGATCTTTGGTCTTCAATAAAAGGAAGTCTAAATATAAGCTGTAAGCTACCTTCAATTTTAATGTTTCCCCCTATAGGTGCATCTCTATACCTTGAAGTTTGATTTGCATAGGGATTGTAGTATGGTGTGTCTAATTCTCCATCACCATCTGTATCCAGTAAATTTGGGCATGTACCTTCTGCATAGTTAAACTCGTAACATGGTGCATCTGTGCTTCTTGGACCAAGAGTATTCGATTCAAATCCCCTTAATGATCTAGGCCCTCCAGCATAAAAGTTTTGAAAAAATGGTGTTTCTTCGGTATCCCCATAAGCATCTAGATAACCAAGCTCACCTTGGAAACCAAAAACAAGATTTTGAGTTAAGGGTTGGTAATACCTCTGTCTGACATTTAATCTGTAGTAGCTTAAATCGCTTCCTGGAATTGTAGAACTAACACTAAGTACTGTAGATGCTCCATCCGTTGGAAACAAGCCTCTATTAAGAGTTACCCTTTGCCAGGAAAGTTGTGCTGATAGAGTCTCAAATATATTTCCTTCTACTGATACAAAATCATAGATTTCTCTGGCAGGAAGGCTGCCAATATCGATATCAGTTTTATCATATGTAATATTAAAACCTAATCTTGTAATGTCTGAAATTGGATATCCAAACTGTGCTCCAAAGCCACTTGAATTAGTTAAATAATTTGCAACATTAAACTCACCATAATCTGTTTCTCTAAAGTAAAGGTTATAACCTAAACTTACGCCATCCCTTGTTGCATAGGGGTTCATATAAGAAATGTTGTACATTTCACTATAAACATTTTTGTTTATACCAATGCCTACGGTATTACCACTTCCCAAAAAATTTTGTTCTTGCAGATTGAATCCAAGCATTAAACCAAAGTCACTGTAACCAATATTTCCACCAATACTGCCAGTTGTCTCCTCTTCAACGCTATATGAAATATCAATTTGATCATCAGTTCCTGGAACTGGAATAGTTTCTACATTTACTTCTTTAAAGTATCCAAGTCTTTCAAGACGAACTTTTCCTGCCTCAATAGCATTATCAGATGTCCATGCACCTTCAAACTGCCTCATTTCTCTTCTTAAAACATGATCTTGTGTGATGTCGTTACCTGTAAATAATATTTTTCTTGTGTAAGTTCTGTTTCCTGGCTGAACAGAAAATATTAGTTTTACTTCATTGGTTTCTTCGTCAATTTCAGGATTGCCTGCAACTTCGGCAAAAGCATAACCCCTATTTCCAAGAATATTTATAAAGTACTCTTCAATAGAAGTTATTTGAGCTTGAGAATAGGTTGTATCTTTCAAGCTTTGAATAATATCTTTGTAAATCGCCTCTTCAAAAGGTATTTCACCGACAACATCTACATCATTTATTTGATATTTATCACCTTCATTAATGTTAAAAGTGATGAAAATTGATTTTTTATCTCTAGAAAGGCTTATTTGTGATGATTCAATTGAGAATTTCAGATAACCTCTATCTCTATAAAATGATTCAAGTGTTTCAATATCACCTTTTAGCTTTTCTCTAGAATATTGATTGTCATTAGCCAAAAATGAAAAAAAGGATCCCTCTGATAATTCAAAACCATCGAGAAGTTCTTCATTTGTATATATTTCATTTCCAATGATGTTAATCTTTTTAATAGTTGCGCTCTTCCCTTCGTCTACCTCGATATTAATTTCGATTCTATTTCTTGGCTTCACAACCTCTTCAATATCTACACCAGCACCATATCTTCCATTGGAGGCGTAGGATCGAACTAATTCTGATTTAACTTTTTCTAACGTCGATCTTTTGTATACTTCACCTTCTTTAATACCTACACCATCAAGACTTTCCATTAGCTGTTCTGTTTTTAATGCTTTATTACCTGATATATCTATGGCAGATATTGATGGTCTCTCAGTCACCGTGATAATTAGGGTGTTGCCATCTTTACCTATTTGAATATCATCGAATTGTTCTGTAGAGAATAATGATTTAACAATATCATTAGATTTTCTAGAATCTATTTTATCGCCAACACTAATCGGAATTACATTAAAAATACTACCTGTAGAAACTCTTTGAAGACCTATAATCCTTATATCACTAACTAAAAATTCATCAAAAGCAAGAAGTTGTGTGCTCAATAATATAGATAAAAAGGCTAGTTTTATTTGTTTCACTTTCAGGTCCTAAAAGAATCTCGAGACATCATTAAAAACAGCAAAAATCATTAGCATCATTACCAGCACAGCCCCACCAGTATATATAACATTCTCAACTTTTTCTGGAAGTGGCTTGCCTCTAATAGCTTCAACGGCCAGCAATGTAAGCTGTCCTCCATCGAGCACAGGTATAGGAAGTAAATTTAAAACAGCTAAACTTATGCTTAAAAGAGCCATCAAATACATAAAGGGAAGAAATCCAGCTTGCGCAGTATTTCCTGCCATTTGAGCAATGCCGATTGGCCCGCTTAAGTTTTCTGTTCCCATGTTTCCTGTCAACATCTTTCCAATGAATTGGAATGTTTTAATACTCAAATTATATGTTTCGTATACTCCCTTTGAAAAAGACTGCCCTATACTCCTTGAGGTTCCAAAAGAAACTCCCAAAATTCCAACTATCTGTTCTTTATCTAATTGAGAACCAATCGATATAGGCAAATATAGAATTTCACCATTTCTATTTATTTTGAATTCTAAATTAGTTTCTGGATTTTCTGTGACCACTTTTCGAATATCGTCTGCAAAACTAATATCTGTGCTGCCTATTTTTAAGACTATATCATTTGTTTTAAGACCACCTTGGTCTGCTGCACCACCAGATAAAACTTTGCCTATTATTGGCATCATCATGTAAGAAATATCAACTCCCAGATATTCAGTGGGGTTCTTTTGAGATTCAGATGTTGGTAAAAAGTCTATAACGCTTAAATCAATATTTAATGGCTCTTCACTAGTTGATCTAGAAATTAAAAAATTTAATTCTCCTGAAAAACCAGCGTAACTTAAAAGTTCAAGATTAATATCTTTAGCGTCTTTAACAATTGTATTATTTATTGAAAGGATCTTATCTTTGGCTTCAAAGGATGAGCTACTTATATATTTGATATCTTGGTTTGCCTTTTCAATAACTGGAACAGTTTGAGGATCAATAGTATTTAAAAAAATGGCCGTAAAGATAAATATTGAGAGTAAGAAATTTGCTAAAGGACCTGCAAACATAATTGATGCTCTTTGCCATTTAGGTTTGGAATCAAAAGTATTTTTTAATTGTTCAGTGGATAGGCCTTTAACCGATTCCGGTTCAAGCTCTATTAACTTATTTGTAATCATTGATACATAACCGCCTAATGGAACAGCAGATAAAGCAAACTCAGTGCCGTATTTATCATATTTTTTATAAAATACTGGGCCCATACCAATCGAAAATCTTTGAACATAAACATTGCACATTCTTGCAACAATAAAATGTCCAAACTCATGAATTGTTACAAGAACACCCAGCAAAACAGCAAATGCTAGAAGGTAGGGTATTAAAGATAGTAAATAACTCCAAGAATCAGTTATATATGCATAGTAAGACCCTATAATGGATATTGCTATAAAGATTTTTAGTTTTGTATTCATATATTAATTAGTGATGGATTTTACCACCTTCTTCGCCTCAATGCGTGTCTGCATATCAATATCATTAATAGATTCAATTGATAAATCTTTAGACACATTTTTATTATCAAAAGTTCTATATATAACCTCATAAATCTTATCAAAATTTATTTTTCCATTTATAAAGCTTTCAACTGCAATTTCATTTGCAGCGTTAAATACAACTCCATAATTGCTGCCTTTATTACATACTTCACGAGCAATACTTTGAATCTCTAATCTGTCAGGTGGAAATTCTTGAAACGATAAATTTAAAGATGTGAAATCTAAAGAATTAAAATCTATTGGAATTCTATTTTCATCAGACATTGCATGAGCAATTGGAACTCTCATATCTGGTGAACTCATCTGACAAATACTTGATCCATCTATGTAAGTTACTATTGAATGAACGATACTTTGAGGATGAACAACTAAATCAAAATAATTCTCATCAAGACTAAAAAGATGTTTTGCTTCAATTAGTTCTAAACATTTATTAACAAGTGTAGCTGAATCAATAGTTACCTTGTTACCCATTTTCCAATTAGGATGCGCTAATGCCTCTTTAACAGTAACATTTTTCAAATCAGAAATTGACTTATTTATGAAAGGTCCACCTGAGGCAGTAATAATTATTTTTTTAACATCTTCTGTTCCTTTTTCGCCATTCAAGCACTGAAATATTGCGTTATGCTCACTATCTATAGGAATTATTTCAGTTTTATTCTCTGTAGCAATTGGTAAAATCAAATCGCCTCCAGCAACAATGCTTTCTTTATTAGCTAATAATATTTTCTTTCCAGAATGAGCTGCCATATAAGCAGCCTTTAAACCATCAAAACCTGAAATGGCGCAAACTATAATATCAACTTCTTTGTGATTAATTAGATTATTAAGCTCAGACTCAGTGTTTATATAAGCACAGGTATCAAAAGCTTTTTTTTCTTCAAAACAATTTAAGTTCTCAATATGAACAAATGAAGGAGAAAACTTTTCAATAATCTTAGTTCCTTTCGTAATATTTGAGTTAAAAGAAATTCCCATGAGATTTAACTCATTTTTATTTTGTTCAATTACACTAAGAACACTTGAACCAATACTTCCAGTTGCTCCAAGCAATAAAATATTTTTCATATAACCAAGATCATTAAAATTAATATAATAGGAGTTGCTAACAGATGAGAATCCAGTCTGTCTAGTATGCCTCCATGGCCGGGCAGTAATGATCCAGTATCTTTTATGTTGTTTTCCCTCTTTTGAAAACTTATCAGTAGATCACCAATAAAAGCCAGTGCACCTCCAAGAATAAAAATTAATATAAGCAAGGGGCTAAAGTTAAACATATTGATAATAAGCAAGCTAAAAGCTGCAGCTCCCATCAATCCCCCAAATAAGCCTTCCCAAGTTTTGTTTGGGCTTATATTTGGAGTTATATAATGCTTGCCAATATTTGAACCAGTAATATATGCAAAAGTATCAAAAATAGCTGTATTAAATATTACTATTAAGAAAATAGAATAAACTGATAATGGTAATGTTATGGCACTACTAAATAAAATTTCTCCTACTATTAAATTTATCAAAAGCCAAAAATATCCAAAAATTAAATTAAATCCCCAAAATATAGGATGTCTAAATTTATTTGATAACCATTCATAATATGCTAGAGCGCAAACTAAAGAAGTTACCAAAAAAAAGAACAGGAAGTTTTGAAGAAATGTAATGAAAATAATTGGTGCAATAATAGCCAATGCTGTAAATGCTCTTTTTATTAGATTCTTGTTATATTCTTTTTCCAAATCTTCTACTCACATTTTTAAAATTATCTATACATTGTGCAAAATCTTCCTGTGTAAAATCTGGCCAAAACTTATCAATAAACATAATCTCTGCGTAAGCAATTTGATACAGAAGAAAGTTGCTAATTCTTTTATCTCCTCCAGTCCTAATAAGTAAATCGATTTCATTTACAGGTACAGATAAAAATTCATTAATAGATTCTTCATTAAGATCTTCCAATTTTATCTTTCCTTGAGAAACTTGTTTCGAAACCTTAATGACCATATCAAGAATATCTTGTTGCCCTCCGTAACCTAAAGCTACATTTAGATCTAATTTAGAGTCTTTGGAGAAGGTTTCATTTTCAGCAAAAGATATCTTATCTTGTATTTTTTTTCCAAAGTCACTTATATGACCAAAAAATTTTAGTTTGACTTTTTTTTCTTTCAGCTCCGGCACCTGTTCGTTAATTGCTTCAATAACTAAGTTCTTAATGGCATTGATTTCTGCTTTTGGTCTTTTCCAATTCTCAGAACTAAATGCATATAAGGTGAGTGATTGGATGCCCTGCTTGACAGACTCCTCAACAATATTTTTTACTACACTCACTCCTTTCTTATGACCTTGGCTTATGTTCAATGCATTTTTAAGAGCCCATCTTCCATTGCCATCCATAATTATCCCGATGTTTTTGGGATATTTTTTGTTTATATTTTGGCTAGTGGCCATTTGGATCTCTAGATTTCTAATAAATCTGATTCTTTATTCTTTAATTCTGTATCAACAATTAAGATATATCTGTCAGTTTCTTTTTGAATAAGATCTTCTATTCTTCTTTGTTCATCTTCAGATATTTCAGATGCTTGTTGCTTCTCTTTGGCTGATTGATTAGCATCCCTTCTTACATTCCTAATTGATACTCTTGAATTTTCAGCCTCTGCCTTAGCTTGTTTAATATAATCTTGTCTAGTTTCCTCAGTTAAGGCCGGCATAGTTAATCTTATAAGATCAGAACTAGTGCTTGGGTTCAAGCCAAGATCTGAGCTCAATATTGCCTTCTCAATTTCTGGTATTAAATTCTTATCCCATGGAGATATGACCAATGACCTGCCTTCTTCAACACTTATGTTTGAAGTCTGATTAATTGGAGTCATATTTCCATAGTAATCTACTTTTATGTCATCTAAAATTGCAGGATTTGCTCTTCCAGTTCGAATCTTATTAAAAGCATTTTTTAAAGCAGATATCGACTTATCCATTTTATCTGAAACTTCATTTATTAAATTTTGCATATTAACTTATAAGTGTACCTATTTTTTCACCACAAATAATCTCTTTTAGAGCATCACTTTTACTCACGTTAAAAACATTAATAGGTAATTCATGATCTCTAGCAAGCGTTAGTGCGGTTGCATCCATAACTTTAAGGTTTTTTGAAATAGCTTCATCAAATGTTAAAGAATCAAAGAATTTTGCATCTTTATTTGTTTCTGGATCTGAGTCGTAAACCCCATCTACTCTTGTTGCCTTTAACATTAAATTAGACTGTGTTTCAATTGCCCTTAAACAGCCTGCGGTATCTGTTGTAAAAAAAGGATTTCCTGTTCCTGCTGTAAAGATAACAACGTATCCATCGCTTAAAAGTTGCATAGCCAATCTTCTATCATAATGCTCAACGATTCCTGACATTGATATTGCAGACATTACTCTTGTTTTGATTCCAGCTCTTTCAAGAGCATCTCTTAAAGCTATACCATTCATTACAGTTGCTAACATTCCCATATGATCTCCTGCAACTCTATCCATTCCAGCTTTATTTAATTTTTCACCTCTAAATAGATTACCGCCTCCGATTACTATGCCAATTTCTGCGCCAATGTTTACACATGACTCTACAGAAGCCGCCATATCATTCAGTATCATTGGGTCAATACCGTGATCGTCTTTTCCAGCAACTGATTCCCCGCTAAATTTAACAAGAACTCTTTTATGCTTTAATAGAGACATATTTTATTTTAATTGCTCAGCAACCTCTTCTGCAAAATCTTTGACTTCAATTTCAATACCTTCTCCCACTTTTAATCTAGAGAAAGATACAATATTAGATGAATTTTGAGATAAGTAATCACTCACAGTTATATCAGGATCCTTAACAAAACTTTGAGATAATAAAGAAACCTCAGATAGGAACCTTTTTATTTTACCTTCTACCATCTTATCCATAATTTCTTTTGGTTTTCCAGATTCATTCGCTTGATTCTGGTATATAGCTCTTTCCCTATCAAGAACATCTTTATCAATATCATCTTCTGATAAGCAAAGTGGATTAAAGGCTGAAACGTGCATTGCAATGTCTTTTGCTACAACTTCGTCACCACCAGTAATAGAAACGATTGATGCAAGTTTAGAATCAGAGTGAAGATAAAGCCCAATACTCATATCTTTTGAAAATTCAATTGTACTTATTCTTCTGAGTTGAATGTTTTCGCCAATGGTTTGAACAAGAGCTTTTCTTTCTTCTTCAAGCTCTGATTCATTTAAAGTTGAAATATCTATTACCCTATTTTGTGAAATATATTCTTTAACTTTATCTGCAAATCCTAAAAAATTTGCATCTTTTGCTGCAAAATCTGTTTCAGAATTAATTTCAACCATGGTTGCATAGTCATCACATACTGAAGAAACAAGAATACCATCTGCTGCTACACGAGATGACTTCTTTTCTGCTTTTAATGCACTATTAGATCTTAATAAATCTAATGCTTTTTCAATATCACCGTCACAGTCAACAAGTGCTTTTTTGCAGTCCATCATTGCAACACCTGTCATTTCTCTTAGTTCTTTTACTTGTGTGGCCTTAATTTCCATCATCAATCTTCCTCTTTTTTTTCTTCAACAACTTCTTCTTCTACTTCAGGAGAGGTCTCTTCAGCTTTTTCAGAATCTTTTACATCTTTTTCTTCATCTAAGTTTTTTAATTCTTCAGTCTCAATTGTATTAGCAGATTCTTTAATTTCTGAATCCTTGTCTGTATTAGAGGTTTCTTCTTTGTCCTCTTTTTTGACGGTTTGTATTACTGGAGAGTCAGATTTTGGAGCAAAACCTTTAGAAGATTCAATACCGCTTGAACATGCATCAGCAATAACTTTAGTAATTAATCTTATGGATCTTATTGCATCATCATTGCCAGGAATAACAGTATCGATTCCATCAGGATCTGAATTGGTATCAACTAATGCGATTACAGGAATACCCATCTTCTTTGCTTCTAAAACTGCTATTTTTTCGTACTTTACATCAATAACAAAAATTGCATCTGGCAATCCTTTCATATCTTTAATTCCACCAACACTTGCTTGCAATTTTGCATACTCTTTTTGAATTTCAACTGCTTCTTTTTTTATAAGCTTTTCAATTCTTCCTGAAGAAATCATTTCCTCAATATCAATTAGTCTTCTTATAGAACCTCTTATTGTTTTCCAATTTGTTAATGTTCCTCCAAGCCATCTTTTATCAACATATGGCAACCCTATTTGTGATGCCTCTTCTTTGATTGTTTTACTTGCAGATCTTTTAGTTCCAACAAACAATATTTTATTGCCTCTTGAACAGATATCTTCAACCTTTGAGGCTGCTGCACTCAAATGTTCTTGTGTTAGCTCTAAATTAATAATGCTTATTTGTTTTCTTGTATCAAAGATATATTCATCCATCTTTGGATTCCAGAATCTTTGTTGATGACCGAAATGAACGCCAGCTTGAAGCAGGTCTTTTATTGATACTATGCTCAATTTTTTCTCCTTAGGGGTTATTCTCCAATTCCCAGTAAAGCTAACTTATATAAGCACCCCAACTTCACAAAAAAAGAATCTTCGTGTTAAAAGTTTTTGTATTCTATAGAAAAAATGACTCTTTTTAAAGATTTAGATTAATTTAATATATCTTTGAATTTGTAAATGTTTGGTTCTAATCCGCCAACAATTTTAGATGAAAGTAATGCTCCCTGAGCAAATACATCTCTTGATAATGCTTCATGCATAAAATAGCTAGACCCATTCTTACTATAAAAAGTAATTTTATGAATTCCAAAAACATCTTCAACTCTATGAGAATTTACTTCTATATTATTTATATTCTTATTTTTATCCTTTAGTTTTATTAAATCTATTAACTCAATTGCGGTTCCTGAAGGCTTATCTATTTTTTGGACATGATGCGTTTCTTCTATAATACAGTGCATTTTTTCCTCTAATTTGTTCAAAAATATTGTGATAGATTCTTTAAGATTATTGATACCAATACTCATATTTGCTGCTAACAGAATAGGTATTTTTTTGGATGCTTTTTTTATGGTATCTAAATGGTCTTCACTAATTCCAGTTGTGCCAATTATTAAGGGTTTTTTATTATCAACACATTCATTTAGTATTTGCAAAGTGGAGATTGGGTTTGAAAAATCAATAACGACATCAGAATTTAAGAGATTATCTTTTACAAACTCATCGCTATCTTTAATAATTTTAAGTACTGCTTGCCCCATTTTGCCTGAAGCACCATTTATGTATATTTTATGCATTAATCTTTAATCTTTGATATAGCCTCTAGAAATGTTTCAGTACCTGGATAATTTTTAGATTGATTTAATGAACTTGTAAAGTCGTTAAGAAGCTTTGACTGTTTTTTATCAAGGTTTGAAGGAGTTTCTACAATAACTCTGCACAAAATATCTCCTCTTCTTCGATCTCTAACAATTGATGCGCCCTTGCCTTTAATTCTAAAAACTTTTCCAGTTTGAGTATTAGGAGGTATTTTTAAAGATATATTATTTTCAAGTGTTGGTATTTTAATAGAGCCTCCCACTACTGAAATTTCAAATGGTACCGGAGTTTCAATGTATAAATTTCTTCCATCTCTTTCAAATAAAGGGTTTTCACTTACCCTTATGGCTACGTATAAATCACCAGATAGACCTCCTTTCATCCACTCACCTTCTCCAGATAACCTTACCTTGTCACCGTTATCGACACCTGCAGGAATATTAACTGAGAGAGTTTTGTTCTCTTTTATGGCTCCAATACCTCCACAAGTTCTGCATTTATCTTTGATAACTTGGCCAGTCCCAGAGCATACAGAGCAAGTTTGTTGAACTGAAAAAAAACCTTGTTGCATTCTAACCTGACCCGTCCCATTACAATTTGAACATGTTATAGGACTTGTGCCTTTTGCTGCACCAGTTCCGTTACAATCGTGACAAACTTTTTGAGAAGGGATTTTTATTTTTTTTTGAATTCCTAGGACTGCGTCTTTTAAAGATAATTCTAGGTTATATTGAAGATCTGAACCCCTTCTTTGTCTTCTAGATTGAGAGCGTGTTCCAAAAACATCACCAAATATATCACCAAATATATCATTGATATTTACATCATTATAACTTTGGCCTCCTCCCATTCCCTCAACACCAGAATGTCCGAATTGATCATAAGCAGACTTTTTTTGGGAATCTGAAAGAATGTCATAAGCCTCAGCAGCCTCTTTGAATTTTTCTGCTGCTTCTGGATTATCAGGATTTCTATCTGGATGATATTTCATTGCTTTCTTTTTGAAAGCTTTTTTTAATTCACCAGCTGAGGCATCTCGAGAGACTTCAAGAATTTCATAGTAGTCTCTCTTCGACATAGTCTAATCTACTTTTCTTCTTCTTTTACTTCTTCAAATTCAGCATCGACGGTATTGTCTGAGGATTCTTCATTTTCAGGATTAGGTTCTGCTTGTCCTTCTGGTGCTTCTTGCTTATAAAGTTTTTGAGTCAGCGGAGTTAAAACATCATTTAAGCTTTTTGTCGATGATTCGATCGCTTCAATATTCTCAGACTTAATAGCCTCTTCTAAGGATACAACAGCATCTTCAACTTGTTTTTTTTCATCTTCAGACAATTTATCTTCAGATTCTTGAATAGTTTTTCTAGTTGCATGAACTAGCATGTCAGCATTATTTTTTGTTTTTACTAGCTCTTCGAATTTTTTATCATCTTCAGCATTTGCTTCTGCGTCTTTGACCATTTTTTCAATATCTTCATCAGACAAACCACTAGAAGCTTTTATAACAATGGATTGTTCTTTACCTGTATTTTTATCTTTTGCAGAAACATTAAGGATTCCGTTTGCATCTAGATCAAACGAGACTTCTATTTGCGGCATCCCTCTAGCAGCTGGTGGTATGTCAGTTAAGTTAAATTGTCCAAGCGACTTATTTTGAGCAGCCTGCGTTCTTTCACCTTGAATGACGTGAACTGTAACAGCTGTTTGATTGTCTTCTGCTGTTGAAAATACTTGAGATTTTTGAGTTGGAATCGTTGTATTTTTTTCTATCAATGGAGTTGATACTCCTCCAAGGGTTTCAATACCCAGAGTAAGTGGTGTTACGTCTAACAGCAATACATCTGTTGTATCTCCAGATAGAACAGATCCTTGTATTGCTGCTCCAACTGCAACAGCTTCATCTGGATTAAGATCTTTTCTTGGATCTTTACCGAAAAACTCTGACACTTTCTTCTGAACAAGAGGCATCCTAGTTTGTCCACCAACTAAAAGTATTTCATTAATTTCTTTTTTCTCTAATTTCGCGTCTTTTAAAGCTAATTTAAGTGGTTCTAAACTTTTATCAACTAAATCTTCAACAAGTGACTCAAGTTTTGCTCTTGTTATCTTATGTACAAAATGTTTCGGTCCAGAACTATCCGCAGTGATATATGGAAGATTGACTTCTGTTTGTTCAGAAGAAGATAATTCAATTTTAGCTTTTTCAGCAGCTTCTTTTAACCTTTGAAGTGCTAATGGATCACTTTTCAAATCGAACCCTGATTCTTCTTTAAATTTATCAACAAAATAATCTATTAATCTAAGGTCAAAGTCTTCTCCACCTAAAAATGTATCTCCGTTGGTTGAAAGAACTTCAAATTGATGCTCTCCATCCACATCTGAAATTTCTATAATAGATATATCAAAAGTACCTCCACCTAGATCATACACAGCAACAGTAGAATCACCCTTGCTTTTATCAAGACCATAAGCGAGTGCAGCTGCAGTAGGCTCATTTATTATTCTTTTAACATCAAGGCCTGCAATCTTTCCAGCGTCTTTTGTAGCTTGTCTTTGAGAATCATTGAAATAAGCAGGGACAGTAATAACTGCCTCTTTCACCTCGTGACCTAAATAATCTTCAGCAGTTTTTTTCATTTTCTTAAGAATTTCAGCTGCTACTTGAGGGGGTGCAAGTTTTTTATTTGAAGCTTCTACCCATGCATCTCCATTATCAGCTTTAATAATTTTGTATGGAACCATGTCAGCATCCTTGCTAACCACTTCATCATCAAATGTTCTTCCAATTAGCCTTTTGATCGCATATAAAGTGTTTTCAGGATTTGTAACAGCCTGCCTTTTTGCTGGCAATCCAACTAGAACTTCATCGCTTTCAGTATAAGCAATAACAGATGGAGTAGTTCTTCCACCCTCTGCATTTTCAATAACTTTTTGTTGCTGACCTTCAACAACAGCAACGCAACTATTTGTTGTGCCTAAATCAATCCCTATTATTTTTGACATATTTTTTCCCTCTAATTTTTAATTACAGTTACTCTAGCTGGTCTTAAGACTCTAGAGTGAAGCTCCCAACCTCTTTGGAATATATTTCCGACAAAACCATCTTTTTTGGATTTATCTTTTTCCATTGAAACCGCTTCATGTTTTTCTGGATTAAATTGTTCATTATCCGGATAGATGGGTACCATTCCGAATTTATCAAGTGTGGATTCAAAAGATTTTAAAGTTAATTCAATTCCTTCCTGGTCCTCTTTTGTAGCATCTTTTGATAAATTGGTTAGTGCATTTTCCAAATTATCAATTATTGGTAATAGTTCTAGTAGCAATTTTTCGACACCGTATTTATGGGCTTTTTCTACTTCAGAAAGTGTTCTTTTGAGCGCATTATCAAGATCTGCATTGGACCTTAAAAGCTGTTTTTCAAGCTCTTCATGTTTATCAAACAGCTCTTCATAAGACGGGGTTTCGTTTGACTCTGATTCAGATAAATCTTCAGATATATTGTCTTCGTTTGAATACTCTTCAACAATATTGTCATCAATTTCATCAACAACTGATTTATCTTTTTTATTCATAATTAAACCCCATTACAAAACATATATTGGGATTTATAACTTCAGTTCAAGGGCAGAACTGTATAATTATTTATTTCTTTTTGACGTGCAAAACAAGATTATGATCAACTAATTGATAGCCTGATTCATCAGCTATCTTATTTAATCTATCCATAAGCTCAATATCTTTAAATTCGAGAACTTTACCTGTTTCTACATCGACCATATGCTCATGTTGTTCTTCTATGACCTCATATACTGCATGACTACCTTCAAAATGATGTTTTTTAACCATTCCTGCAGATTCAAATTGAGTTAGAACTCTATAAACAGAAGCTAAGCCAATATTATCACCGTTATTTAGAAGCTCTTTATAGATATCCTCAGCACTAAAATGCGCTTCTTCTTGTATAGCAGTAGATTCAAGAATTTCCATAATTTTAATTCTTGGTAAGGTCGCCTTTAAACCAGCCTTTTTTAATTCTGTGTTCTGTTTATTCATATGGTATATAGTACATGTTTTTAATAATGATGCTAATGCTTGGCGACATAAAATTTGTAACGAAGTATAATTAATTTATATATGAAAAATAATAATAAGTTTATCCAATTTAAATCATTTATTTCAATTCTTGTTTTAATGATTTTCGTTTCATGTACCTCATTGTCACCATACAAAGTTCCTGTTCTTCAAGGAAATATTTTTGAAGAAGAGGATATTGAGAAATTATCAGAAGGTTTAACTAAAGATCAGGTACAGTTTATTTTCGGAACGGCTCTTGTTAAAGACCCTTTCCATCCAAATAGATGGGATTACTACTATTCAATCAAAGTTGGCACTGAGTTACTTAGCGAAAGCAAGCTATCGATTTCATTTAATGATGATCAGCTTGTAGACAGCTGGATAATTGAAAAGGTAGAAGATTCAAACTAACTTTCTGTAACAGTTTCAAGCCTCTTTATGAAGGCTTCCATAGCACCTTCAATAAATATGTTAATAGCTCGATCTGGCAATAAGTTATCCAATAGAAATGGAAGCTTAAACTCTGCGTCAAATCTAATTTCAGTGAGGTCTTTTTTTTTGCTCTTTAAAGTCCACTCCCCATCAAAATATTCAAAAGGTCCTTCGATTTGTTGAATCTTAATAGAGTTATTTTCTAAAATATTTTTTGATCTAATAGAGTAACTTCTTAGCATAAAATCAAATTTAAGCTCTCCAATTTCAAATTCATTATTTTTTTCAATTAGATCAGCACTTATGCATCCAGGTATAAAATTTACATAGTTTTTGAAGTTAGCTATTTCTTTATATGTTAAATTTTTTTCTACCTTTATAAATCTTGTAAGTGTGAAATTTCTTTTCACTTTTTTATAGAACTTGGGATATAAATATTAATGCAACGCTTGCTGGTGCAATAAATTTAATAAAAAATCTCCATAACTTGTATATAACAGGATTTACATATCCAACTTCATTGATAATCAAATCTTTTTTTACAAACCAACCAACAAAAATTGCAATCATCATCCCACCTAATGGAAGTAGTATCTGGTTAGCTATAAAATCCATCGAATCTAAAAAGTTTCTACCTGGTGTCAAATTAAAGTCTGATAAAACATTGAAACTTAATGCAGTTCCTAATCCAAGTGACCATGCAAAAAATGAAATTGCGAAAGCAGAATTCTTCCTAGATAAGTAGCCCTCTTCTGATAAGTACGCAACACCTGGTTCTAATAAAGAAATTGAAGAACTTAAGGCAGCGATAGACAGAAGAACAAAAAAGATAGGTCCAATTAATTGACCAAACTGCATTTGATTAAAGGCCGATAACATTGAAACAAAAACCAAACCTGGTCCACTATTTGGCTCCAAATTAAAGGCAAATATTATTGGAAATATTGCTAAACCTGCAAGCATTGCAACGAGTGTATCTAAAGACGCGACAGTAAATGAAGTAGGAACTACCTTTTGATCTTTAGGCATATATGCTCCGTATGCCATTATAGAACCCATTCCAAGACTTAAACTAAAGAACGCTTGGCCCATAGCGCTTAAAAATGTTTCTGAGGTTACATTTGAAAAATCAGGAGCAAATAAAAAATTTAATGCCTTAGTAAAAGCTCCATTAAACATTGCATATGTAACCATAAATATTAGAAGAAATCCTAACATTGGCATCAAGATTTTTACCATTCGGCCAATACCATTTTTAACACCAGCAGACACAATTAAAAAAGTAAGCAGCATAAAAACTGTATGCCAAAATATTAGATTTAAGGGTGACTCAATGACAGCTCCAAATTGTTCTGAGGAACTATAAATTTCACTTGAGGCTGCTGAAATAAAGATGTAATTTAAACAGATGCCAGCAATGACGCTATAAAAAGATAAAATTAAAATTCCGGCTGTAATACCGCTCCATCCGACGAGCTTCCATAAATGTGTGCTATTTGAATCTAAAGCAGTTTTTTTCATAGCATTAATTGGGCTATTGCCTGCTCTTCTACCAATTATTATTTCACTTATCATGATTGGAACTCCAATAATGACGATGCAAAGCAAATATATTAGAACAAAAGCTCCACCGCCATTAGTGCCTGCTTTATATGGAAAACCCCATATATTGCCTAATCCTACAGCCGAACCTGTGGCTGCAAGAATAAAAGTCCATTTTCCGATCCAAGCGCCATGAGATTTAAGTTGTTTTTCCATTGTGTTTATAAGTATGGGTTACTATAAGGATTAATCCAATAACCTATTGATATTAAAAAAGATATGCATACAAGTAAAGTTAGAAGTTTTCTAAATTTTTGATAATCAATGTCTTTTTTTTCAAAATCTTCTGTTGATTTTTCAAAAATATAAAAGCAATAAAAACTGATTATAGATAACGATAGAGAAACTAAAATCATTTTGAAGTAAGTTAGCAAAAGTATTGAACATCCCAACAAGCTAAATCCTATACCAATAGATAAATTCAACTTTTGATTTTTTTGGTTATCTCTCCAGCCCCAGGCAAATCCTCCTAAAAAGGTAATAATTATTGAGCCATATGCTAATTGGAAGACAATAAAAGTTTTACTAATCTCTCCTCCAATTATCCAAGGTAAAAGTGAAAAAGTTGCAAAAGGTAGAAATCCTATGTAACCGTATGTTGATTTGATATTAGTTATATTCAATTTTATGTTCTAAAAATATTGCACTTAGTTTGTCAAAATACATAATAAAGTATGTCTAAAGATAAACCTGCATTAATTGTAAAGAATAAATCAGCTTCACGAAACTATGTTTTGGGCAATTCTTTTCAAGCAGGAATTGTTTTAGAAGGCTGGGAAGTAAAATCACTTAGAAATGGAAAAATAGATGTAAAAAATAGCTATGTTACTTTTAAGAACGATGAGGCCTGGTTACTTGGAGTAAAAATTGATCCTCCAGGATCTCTGAAAGATTTTGATATAGATCCTTTGAGAACAAGAAAATTACTTTTAAAAAAAAGGGAGATATCAGAACTACAGAAATTAAAAAATGAAAAAAGTTTAACAATAATTATGACTTCAATGTATTGGAAAGATAATTACATTAAGTGTGATATAGCTACGGGAAAAGGAAAAAAAATGCGTGATCAGAGACAGGATATCAAAAAGAGGGATTGGGAAAGAGATCAAGGAAGAATACTAAAGAATGTGAAATACAACGCTAACACTTCAAAAAAATTTAAGTAATGCTGTATAATTCACCTCCTTGTGATGGGGGCGAATAGGGTTCGACGTTTCTACTGGACTCCAAAGCGCATGCCAAGATTGTGGTAATTCTTGTAAAACATACTACAAAAAATTTAGTTGCAAATAACGACAACTACGCTTTAGCAGCTTAATGCTAACCGATGCCAGAATTGACTATGGTTTGAAGCATCGGCAAATTACATAGTCTAGCCAAGCTGTGTTGCTTGGACACAGTTTGGTTAAATTAATCAAGCTCGCTTTTACACCCTGCTCCTCGGGTCGTAAAAGTTAAAAAGCCAATTGGGTGAGCTAAGCATGTAGAAGTTAGGCTGAAGGATTAGCGGACGCGGGTTCAATTCCCGCCGCCTCCACCAATTTTTGTATTATCAATTGATGATAGTTACAAAAAATATGTATATAATTCAAACTGAATTCACAATATTAACTTTAAAAATAGCCTAGGGGGCTTTTATGAAACTTATTACAAAAATAATGTCTATTTCATTTTTGTTGTTCATTGCTTTTGATATAAATTCACAAGAAGATGAATCAAAAATTTCAAGTAGTGTTTTAATTGAAGAAGTTGTAGTTACTGCAAGAAAAAAAGAAGAATCGGCTCAAAGTGTGCCTGTTGCTCTTACAGCTTTAAATCAAGAACAATTAGAAATCCTTAAATTTAGAGACTTTAATGATTTATCTGTAGGAATACCAAATGTTGCTATGGATGATATTGGAACAACAAAAGGTACTCAGAATTTTAGTATCAGAGGAATTGGTATTAATTCATCCATTGCGTCTGTTGAACCTGCTGTTGCAATTGTGGTTGATGGTGTATACATGGGCGTTAGTGCTGGAATGGTCTTTGATATGTTTGACTTAGAAAGTATTGAAGTTTTAAGAGGTCCTCAAGGAACATTATTTGGTAAAAATTCAACGGGTGGTGCAATTCTTGTAAATACTGCTCTTCCAGGTGATGAAATAAAGCAAAAAGCAAGAGTTGCTTTTGAAGGCGGAGGTCCAGGTGGTAACAACTCTATTGTTCAATATAGTTATTCAGGACCTATCAGCGATACTCTGAAGGCAAAAATTAGTCTTCATAGAAGTGATGACGAAGGTTACTTTAAAAATTCATTTGATGGATCAGATCATGGCCAGTTTGAACAAAATACAGTCAGGCTAGCTTTTGTATATGAACCAAGTGATAAATTCGATATGACATTGAGAATAGAAAACAGTGATCAAGATGGAAGTGGTCCAGCTGCACAGTGTCATTTAGGAGCAAATGGGACTGGATGTCAGGCTGATGACGGAGCTGCAGTGCCAGCACCAAATAGCACCTTTGACAGAAATTCTCTAGACTTCAGTAATGACAATGCAGGTTATCAAATTTCTGAAACAGATTTTGTAACTGCAACATTAAACTGGCATGGAGAGAATGGAACGTGGACTAATGTTTTCGGCAAAAGAGAATATTCTCTAGAGGTTGACCTTGATGTTGATGCAAGATCAATTAGTTTCTTTGACGCGCCAGGATCTTCGTCAATGGAGCAAGTTAGTAATGAATTAAGATACTCTGGTTCATTAACAGATAATCTAGATATCACTGCTGGTCTATTTATGTTTGATGCTGATGTAATGGTTTGGGACAATAGAGCATTAAGAGGCGCTCTGTATGCAGCTGGTGGTTTACCTGGCGTATTTTTATGGCAATCTGGTGGTGGTCTTCATAATGTTGAACAAACAGCTCTTTTTACAACATTGGATTATGCAGTCAATGATGATCTTTCTGTAAACATAGGTGTTAGATTAACTGATGAAGAGAAAGAAATTCATTTAGCTTCAATTAACAGAAATGTTGCAGTTGGTCCTACTCCACCATGCAGCGTACCAGCTGGAACATGTACATTTGATTATGTCGATAATGATGCTTGGAAAACAACATCTCCAAAAATTGGTTTTACATATAACGCTGGTGAAAGCTCAATGATGTATGGTTATTGGACAAGAGTTTTTAAATCTGGTGGTTATAACTTAAGAAATAGTGTTGATTTAGCAACTTTTCCAGATGCATCACCTAAAGCAGATGACGAAATAGTTGAAACTCTTGAGTTTGGTATGAAAACAGACTTTGAAAAAGGTAGGCTAAACTGGGCTTTATTCAACACTATGGTAGATGATTCTCAAAGAATGACTAATATTCAAGATCCTGTCAGTGGTGTTGCTCAGGTAGTTAAGAATGCTGGTGATATCGCTTACAGAGGCTTTGAAGTGGATGGAGTTTATTTAATTTCAGATGTTGTAACCATGGTTGCATCAGTGGGATATGTTCATTCAAAATATGAAAACTTAATTTCTGACCTGAATGGTGATTTTATAATAAATGCATTGGATTATGCTCTTGAAATTCCTAGAGCTGCTCCTCTTACATATAGCATTGGTTTTAATGTCGATGGGAATATAGGTTCTTGGCAGTCAATATCAAGATTTAGTTTTTATCACAGAGATAAGTCTTTCTACAATGAAAACAATCAAGGATATATAAATGAACAGGATATTTTAAATCTTGGATATGACGTCTATTCACCTGATGGAAAAATCAATATTGGAATATATGCTAAAAATCTTAAGAATGAGGTTAAGCATGGTGGTGACACTAATTTAAGCTTTGGTGGTACTTTTGCACCATTGGCAAAAGGCAAAATTGTTGGAGCTGAAGTAGTTTATAAATTCTAAATGATTATTCAAAACGGCAGCTATGAACTTAGTTGCCGTTTTTTTTTATAAAAACAATAGACATAAGCTGATTAGCTAATTAAACTAGCGGCCTAAATTTAAATTAATATGGCTAATTCAAAACAAGCAATTAAACGAGCAAGGCA
>ERZ802830.684-NODE-684-length-33744-cov-23.275_pt1 | contig 33744 bp, 24 predicted proteins | sample MGYA00345654_ERZ802830 | MGnify/ENA primary metagenome ERZ802830 (study PRJEB30503, sample SAMEA104212375) | marine metagenome | biome: Westerlies Biome; feature: [SRF] surface water layer (ENVO:00010504) within the epipelagic zone...; material: water... | reverse complement strand
TCCACAAAAGCACGCTCTATGACAAACTCCCCCATATGACCATTGCGAGCCTCTGTAAATCCTCGATCTTCAAGTATCTTACACATATCTTTTAACATACTTGGACTGCCACACAACATGAATCTATCATCTTTTTTAGATGGTAATGGCATTGGTAGATCTAGAAAGAGCTTCCCGCAAGTCATCATCTCAGTGATTCTGCCATTGTTTCTGAAAGGCTCGCGAGTTACCAAAGGGTAGTAAATTAATTTTTCTCTAACGAATTCGCCAAAGTATTCATGTTGCGGCAGCTCATTTTGAATATAGTTCTCATATGCTAATTCTGAGATATATCTGACACCATGAGCCAAAATAATTTTATCGAATTGTTCATAGACCTCCGGATCCTTAATGATACTCATGAAAGGCGCGAGACCAGTGCCGGTGCCAATAAGATAAAGATGCTTTCCAGGCAGCATTTCATCGGTGATGAGCGTGCCCGTTGGTTTCTTGCCGATTAAAATTTCATCACCAGGTTTTAAATGCTGTAGTTTGGAGGTTAGCGGACCGTTCTCAACCTTAATACTGAAGAACTCCAACTCATCTTCATAATTTGCACTCGCTATACTGTACGCACGCATAAGAGGTTTGCCCTCGTGTTCCAAGCCAATCATGACAAAATGACCATTCTTGAATCTAAACGCAGCGTCTCTTGTTGTTTTAAAGCTAAACAGCGTGTCGTTCCAGTGGTGCACACTGGTAACCGTTTCAGTAATAAGCTTTCCCATGAGATTCCCTTTTGAGATAACGCTCGAGATTTTAGAGCGAATTCAGATCTTCATTATAAAAAATATTGATCCTAAGGTACAGCTTGCCCAGCCTTTGATAGCCTAGATTTATAGGTTTCAATTTCCAGATAAAGACATATTTCAAGATTCAGTATAATGGCCTATTTGAACGGGCAACAGGTAGATTAAAATTAATAAAAGTGATCACAGTAACTACGAAAAATGCTGTCAATTACCAAATGCCAAAGATTTTATTGTTAACTTACAAGGATAATGTCGTTTTATCTCATATTTAGTGCCTTTAATCTCAAACTTGAAGTTTGGAAAACCATACTGTTTTACTCTTATCATTGGGTCAACTTTCTCAATTGAATGGGTTGCTAAGCTTTGAATGACCTGAAGGCTGTGATACCTTCATTCAATATATAAAAACGTAGAACGAACACAATTTAGGGGTTTTAAAATGGTATTCAGAAAGAGTCTACTTGCATCTAGCGTTGCACTGGCTTTAGTCGGCACATACTCACCTGCCTATGCGCAGGATGATGAACCAGTTATAGAGGAAATTATTGTCGAGGGCGGAATTCGAGGCAGTTTAAAGGCCTCAATGGACGTCAAGCGAGATTCTCGAGGTGTAGTGGATGCAATCTCTGCGGAAGACATTGGTAAATTCCCTGATGCTAATTTGGCTGAATCTCTTCAACGAATCACGGGTGTTTCGATCTCAAGGAGCCGGGGAGAGGGTAGTCAGGTTACTGTGCGTGGATTTGGTCCTGAGTACAACTTAGTAACGTTGAATGGTCGCCAGATGCCAACGCACAATGGAGCGAGTCGGTCATTTGATTTCGGTGATTTAGCTTCCGAGGGTGTGGCCGGCGTCCAAGTATACAAGACAGCCCGAGCCGATGTGCCCTCCGGTGGAATTGGATCAACGATTAACATCTCTACTCCTAAGCCTCTTGAAGCTGATTCTGTTGGAAGTTTGTCTGTAAAGACGGTCAATGATACGTCGACTCGAGTTGGGGATGAGTACACCCCTGAATTTTCTGGTATCTATATGGATACCTTCGCCGATGAGACCATAGGCATTGCAGTTATTGCAAGTCGACAGGAAAGAAATAATGGTGTTAACGCCGCAAGTGTCGGAGGATATTATACTCGATCGGGGGATGGTGCCGATCAAAAGCTAGCGACTGATGAAAATCAGGTTAATCGTCCGCTGACTGCAGATGCTAATTACTCGCTGCCACAGTCCATGGCGTATAACATTGCCGAGTATCGAAGCGAGCGAACAAATGGCCAGATTGTTTTGCAAATGGCCCCATCTGATTCTCTAACAATGACTATGGATTTTATTCGATCTGAGTTTGACCTTGAGCGCTCCTACAGCGACATGTCGGCGTGGTTCTCGAACACTGCGGCATTATCCCAGACCAGTGAGTGGAGCGATGGCCCTATCTCAAGCCCTATTTTTTACTCTGAGCGGGTGAACAATGCTGACTTTGCAATGGGAACTGGTGAAGATGGACGTACAAATACCAATTCTTCTCTCGGTTTGAACTTTGAATTACAAGTCAATGATAGTCTTAACTTGAAATTGGATTGGCATGATTCCTCCGCTGAGACTGGTGCGAATAGTCCAAATGGAACCAGTTCACTGATCACCATGGCTAACTTCAATAAGGTTGGCCAGACATTTGTGACTGGCTATGACATGCCCGTAATGATCCTTGATTTGAATTCTGGTAACCCAGCTGAAGAAAACCGTCAAATGCAAAAGAACGATATGATTGTGACGGGTAGTACCTTTAGTAACGATGCCGCAGAGATGAATATCGAACAGACTACATTTAGTGGGACTTGGGAGTTCTCTGATAATTCTACTATTGATTTTGGTGTTCAAATTTCAGATGTAGACAACAGAGCCGTTTCTAACTTTGTCCAATTGAATAACTGGGGAGGTAGCACAAATCCTGGGGATCTTGCCGATGTCGTTAACCGGGCTACGATCGCCGGCCAATTCGATGAATTATCAGGTCATGACTACGACGGTGAGTACGGGCAGATTCAGACAGAGTTCTTTACTGCGTCATTGGAAGACTTAATTGCCGTCGGTGAGGCCTCTTATGTTGCAAGCGGTGCTGACTACGAGGCAACTGGCGACTGTGGAACAGGCTACTGTGCATCGACTGAGTGGGGAGGTAACAACGTTTCAGGATATAGTAATATTTATACTCTTGAGGAATCTCAAGCTGCATTTGTCAGATATAGCTTAAATACTGAAGTATCTGGAATGCCTACAAACTTGTACATGGGCCTTAGATATGAACAGACAGACATCACATCTCAAGCAGTAACGTCAGAATATGATGGAACAAGATGGTCCCAGGCTGGTAATGAGTTATACATCACTCCAAAGGTAGATGATGGATCAGCCCCAACACCTTTCTATGGCGATTACAGTTTCTTACTTCCTAGTCTCGACTTTGATATTGAGGTGGTCGAAGACGTCATCTTAAGAGCGTCGTTTAGTGAATCTATTACGCGGCCGAGCTACAATGATATCAAGGGAGGGCTGACAGCCAATAGTACGCAGTTCTATGCAGACGGCCTGGCAAGCGCCTCGGCTGGTAATCCTGATTTAGAGCCAATTCTCTCTAGGAACCTAGATCTATCTGCCGAATGGTACTATGGTGAGGGTAGCTACTTGTCCGTTGGTTACTTTGATAAGGATGTAGATAAGTTCATTGGTTCAGGTATTGGAGAGCGAACTTTAGGAACGATTCCAAATATTGTTGGTGGAGCGTTATGGGATAGAGCTATAGCGGAGAGTGGTATTGATCCGAGCCAGTATACGACCGTTGCTCAGTACATCCTAGATAACTACCAAGATAGCCCGTATGTTGATGGAGATACTATTTCAGGGGCACCGGGTGATCCAGATTTGATTTGGCGCGTTACACAGCCAGTTAATCAGAAGAAGGCTCGAGTTGATGGTATTGAGGTAAATCTTCAACACAACTTTGGTGATACTGGCTATGGTTTTATAGCTAATGCGACATTTGCAGAAGCTGATGTTGGGTACGATAATATGAACTCTCTGGAGGGACAATTTGTACTTAACGGACTGAGTGACTCTGCCAACTTGGTTGGTTTCTATGACAAAGATGGGTTATCCGTGCGACTTGCATACAACTGGCGCGATGACTTCTTAGCTGGTGCTGGACAAGGCCAAGGTACTACGACCAACCCAACTAATGTTGAAGCCTTTGGACAGTTAGATCTGGGAATTACCTACGAGTACAACGATCGCGTAACCATTTATGCCTCTGGCCTAAACATTACTGAAGAGACTGTTCACGTGTACGGACTATCTAAAGACCAAACTTTGCAGGCAGTGCAGGGTGGTGCTCGATATGACTTGGCGATACGTTATAAGCTTTTCTAACGTCGAAACTTCAGGAAATCTCAGGGAAGCCGCTTACTATATGAGCGGCTTCTTTGGTTATAACGTATAACAAATGTCGGGTGGCTTTGTTGGTTTAAAGTAGTAAAACCGAGAAAAACCCTGCTATTCTTCTAACACCCACTACTCATTATCGAAAAGCTTTAGCAAGAAGAAACAACTAATGACGCAAACTAAGAACATTAATCGCATCGTTATTCTCGGAGGTGGCTCAGCTGGATGGTTGACAGCGGGTGTTGTCGCTGCAGAACATTGTGCTGGCGGTGATTCAGCAGGTTTGACTGATACAACTATCACCTTAGTTGAGTCTTCAACGATTAGCACAATTGGCGTGGGAGAGGGAACATGGCCATCCATGCGATCAACGTTACAAAAGATCGGTATTTCTGAGACAGATCTTATTACCAAATGTGATGCTAGCTTCAAGCAGGGGACGCTCTTCCACGGTTGGAAAACAGGTAAAGGTGACTCCTATACTCATCCCTTCACTGTTCCCTATGGGTACAATGACACAAATTTAGCTGATCAGTGGCGACGATTTAGACATCAAATTCCATTTGCTGAGGCGGTCTCATCTCAAAACTCTTTAATGTTTAGTGACTTGGCACCTAAGCAAATTACGACTCCCGAATATGCCTTTAATACCAATTATGGATATCACTTGGATGCTGCAAAGTTTGCCGAGCTGTTGAAGATGCACTGCGTTGAAAATTTAAATGTTAATCATGTCGTCGCGGATGTGGTGGGCATTAATTCAAACTCTACTGGAGATATTTCATCGTTAATTATTGATGCAGGGGAAGATGTAGAGGGTGACTTGTTTGTTGACTGCAGTGGTTCACGAGCCCTCCTTTTGGGAGAGTTTTATGAGGTTCCTTTTATTTCTAAGAAAAAATTTCTATTTAACGACAGCGCCCTAGCTTCTCAGGTCCCGTACTCCAGTAGTGAAGATCCAATTGCCTCAAGCACCATCTCCTCAGCTCAAACTGAGGGGTGGGTATGGGACATTGGCCTACCAACGCGCAGAGGGATAGGGCATGTGTTTTCAAGTGCTCATTCAGATGAGGATCAGGTTGGTGAAAGCTTATTAAAATATATTGAAAGAACTGTGAGTAGTGAGGCTGCGTCTAAAACGGCTATTAGAAAAATATCCTTCTCCCCAGGTCATCGAGCTAAATTCTGGCATAGGAACTGTGTCGCTATTGGAATGTCAGCTGGATTTATTGAGCCGCTCGAGGCTTCGGCCCTAGTCTTGGTAGAACTATCGGCGAGCATGATTGCGGAGGAGCTACCTGCAAATCGTGAGGTAATGGATATTGTAGCTAAGCGCTTCAATGACAAATTTTTATATCGATGGGACAGAATTATAGATTTTTTGAAGATGCATTATGTTTTGTCGGAGCGGAAGGATAGCGATTATTGGAGAGATAGCGTTTCTTCAGAAAGCATCCCTGACAGCTTAGCTGAAAAAATGGAACTTTGGCGGTGGCAAAGTCCATGGCACAGAGACACCATGCATGTGGATGAGATGTTCCCCTCAGCGAGCTTCCAATATATTCTGTATGGTATGGATTTCAAAACACGTGCAAGGACAGCGAACCGACGCTCTGATTTTGACGCTCAAAATTCAGCTGAAAGGCTTTTCCAAGAGAACGCACAGAGAACTAAGAAATTAGTTGCGGCAATGCCAACAAATAGAGAATTAATCAATAAAATACACACCTATGGATTACAAAAAATATAAACTAAAAATTAATAACTATGACAGGGTTTATCAATAAAGATGACTAATTTTGTGGTTCTAAATCAAAGTTTGCATAAAGATTTAAAGGTGAATACAACTAGATCTGAAATGTATGGGGATAATGTTATGCATGCCATGACATTTCCACTAGAGTTCCGAGATATTCAGTCCTGTTATCCCATTTTCTTTAGTAAGGATTCTGAGTCGGGGAAGTTCTATCCCACCGCTCTGTTTGGATTAGAGCAAAATGAAAATCTTTTTCTATCAGATGATGGTTGGGATGCGACTTATATACCTATGATGATCAAGAGACATCCGTTCTTGGTTGGGTATCAAGATGCCCCAGATCATGACGGTGGTAAGAAGGCGGTAGTGTCAATTGATTTGGATAATCCAAGAATAAATGAGCATATTGGAGAATCTCTGTTTACGGACGGTGGTGAGGCCACAGAGTACTTGAGTGACTCCATCAAACTATTAGAATCGATTCACAAGGGTCATGAGCATAATAAAGGATTTATCGACACCTTGCTCGAGTATGATCTGCTAGAGTCGTTTACTTTAGAGGTAAATCTTAGCAATGGCTCTAAAAATCAGCTTCAGGGTTTTTATACCATTGCCGAACAAAAGCTCCATGAACTAAATGGAGATACCTTTGATATATTAAACAAGCGCGGCTACTTGCAGGCTATTTTTATGGCTGTTGCCTCTCACTCAAGACTCAGGACGCTAGTTGATAACAAAAATGCTTTGTGCGCATGACAATTTAGTTAGCATAGTTTTTGGAAAGGTTTTATTTTGACAAAACAAAATGTGAAAAAGGTAGTAATCGTTGGAGGGGGCACAGCCGGATGGATGACTGCTGCGTCTCTGACGAAATTAATAGGTAGAGATCTAGACGTTACTCTAGTTGAGTCTGATGAGATCGGAACAGTTGGTGTGGGTGAGGCTACCATCCCAACCTTTTTTGCTCTGCATCAACTTCTCAAGATCAATGAGGCGGAGTTTCTTTCTGAAGTTCAGGGGACCATTAAGCTTGGTATCTCCTTCGAAAATTGGAAGGACAAAGGAGAGGATTATATCCATGCCTTTGGCTATACAGGTAAGTCCTGCTGGGCAGCTGGTTTCCAGCATTTTTGGCTAAAAGGGAAAGAACTCGGTTTTAGTGATGAGTATAGTAGTTACTCTCCAGAGCTAATGGCCGCAAAAGCTAACAAATTTGGTCTTTTGAAACAAAATCCGTTGAACTATGCATACCATATAGATGCTAGTTTATATGCCAAATTCCTGCGTCGCATAGCTGAAAAAAGTGGAGTAACTCGACAAGAAGGAAAGATCATCGCGGTTAATCAATCTAGCGATGGCAGTATCAAAAGTGTCGATTTGGAGTCAGGGATCACCGTGCGAGGAGATTTATTTATTGATTGCAGCGGCTTTGCAGGTCTACTTATTGATAAAACCCTAGGCACAGAATTTGAGGATTGGTCGCACTGGTTGCCGTGTGATAGTGCCGTTGCAGTTCAAACAGCATCAGTAGCTCCACCTATCCCTTATACTCGATCTATTGCTAGAGACTTTGGCTGGCAATGGAGAATTCCCCTCCAATCTAGGGTAGGCAATGGTTTTGTTTTTAGCAGTCAATATCTCAGCGATGAGGATGCAAAAAAAGTCTTGCTGGATAATGTTGAGGGCAAAATTTTAACAGAGCCTAGAGTTATCAAATTCCGCACCGGGCAGAGAGTGAAGCAGTGGAATAAAAATTGCGTCTCTCTTGGTTTAGCGGCCGGGTTTCTAGAGCCTTTGGAATCGACCAGCATTCATCTAATACAGCGAGGAATTATTCGGCTAATGCAAATGTTTCCTCTCGCAGGCATTACTGATGCAGATAGGGATGAATTTAATCGACAGATGAGTGATGAGTATTACTTCATCAGAGATTTTATTATTATGCATTATCATGTTACGGAGCGCAGAGATACTGAGTTTTGGAAGCATTGCGGGGAGATGGAGATTCCAGATTCTTTGGATCATCGACTTCGTTTATTCAAGCAGTCAGGTCGTGTATTCCAAGGCGAGGGAGACGTATTTGGCGAGAATAGTTGGACACAGGTGATGTTAGGTCAGGGATTAATGCCAGAGCAGTACCACCCGATTGTCAATATGATGAGTGATTCAGAGCTTAAAGGATTTTTGCAATCTAATAGGGCGTTAGTTGATCATGTTATCAATCAACTACCAAGTCACCAGCAGTTTCTGTCTCAGTACTGTCCCCCTAAGCTGGCTTCTGTGTAGGCGGAGATACCATGAATCAAACAAACGTTTTCGGAGAACCCATTGAGGAGTGTTGCAGCCACCCAATTACTGGGTACTTTCGAGATGGATTCTGTCGCACCAGCAAATATGATCAGGGCTCCCACACAGTTTGTGCACTTATCACTCAGGAATTTCTAGATTTTTCCCTTTCTCGGGGTAATGATTTATCAACTCCGCGTCCAGAATTTCAATTTCCTGGATTGATTGAAGGCCAGTCCTGGTGTCTCTGTGCTGGAAGATGGCTGGAGGCTCAGGAGGCTGGTTGTGCGCCTCGGATTCATCTCAAGCGGACTAATAGTAAGGCATTGGAGATAATTCCCCTCAATGTGTTGCGTGGCCATGCAATAGATTTAAGTTAAGCTTAGGATTGAAGGAGAGAGTTATGAGTCTTTACGAGAAATATATTCTGCCACGAGTTCTAAACTGTGCGTGTGGTTCAAAGCCAATTAGATATCAACGTGAAAAAGTTGTTCCAAAAGCTGAGGGTATTATTTTAGAGGTAGGAATAGGGTCTGGCTTGAATATCCCATTTTATGACTCTTCAAAAATAGACAAAATCGTGGGTCTTGATCCCTCTTGTGAGCTTAACGTTATGGCTGAAAAAGTTGCCCGTGAGCATGCTATAGATATTGAATTTGTTCTAAGTAGCGCTGAAGACATCCCATTGCCTGATAACCACTTTGATACTGTTTTAGTCACTTACACCATGTGCACCATCCCCGACGCAGTAGCTGCTAATAAAGAGATGCGCAGAGTATTGAAGCCGGAAGGTAGATTGATTTTCTGTGAGCATGGAGTAGCGCCGGATCTAAAAGTATCCAAATGGCAGCATCGAATTGATCCTTACTGGACGAAGATTGCAGGTGGTTGTCATTTAAATAGAAATATTCCTGATTTAATAAGATCTGCTGGATTTCAAATTCAGTCTATGGAGGAGATGTACTTACCGAGTACTCCAAAGTTCGCAGGTTATAATTACTGGGGTGTAGCATCTTATGATTAAGTGTAGTCATTATTAAGGTTGCGTGTATGAAAATTAATAACTCATTTCTTCGGCCATACATCTTATTGTGGCTGTTCACACTAATGGGATCAGATCTAGCCTTGGGTCAATCAACAACTTTCATTACCTCTAAAAATTTAATAAGCGGGGAAGATCTTAAAAAAAATAGTGCTCGTGGTGTTGAAAAGATCGTATATAAAAATACAGCTCAAGGAGAGCTCAAAGTTCATATATTTCATGCCGCTCCTAATACAATTCAGAATTCAGCCCTAATTTTGTTTCATGGAGGAGGCTTTAATAGTGGATCTCCTCAACAATTCTATCCTCAAGCAAGGTATTTGGCGGACTTTGGAATAACGGTCATCTGCGCAGAATATAGGATAAAAAATAAGCATAAAACCTCACGACAATATAGTGTCATGGACGCTAAGTCGGTAATGCGCTGGGTGTATCAGAATGCTGATGAACTTAACATTTCGGTTGATCGCATTGCAGTAGGCGGTGGTTCAGCAGGAGGTTATCTAGCTTCTGCGGTTGGAATTATAGAGGGATTTGACGACCCTGAGGATGATACTAGTATCCCGATTTCACCAGCGGCACTAGTACTTTATAATCCGGGTTTACAACTTAGCTTAAAAGGACGTAATCATAATGGTCAAGCTAAAGATCTTAAAAATGAATCTACCCTCCTAAGTATTACTGATAATTATCCTCCATCACTGGTCCTAATCGGAACAGAAGATTGGCTTACACCTGTCAGTAAAGTTAAACATTTTTGTTATTTGGTGAAGGAAGCTGGATCAGATTGCAAGATGGCTATTTACGACCAACAGGAACACGGTTTCTTCAATTCAAAAAGAAATCTCTACGACACAACAATTCGATCACATCAGTTTCTAGCTGATCAAGGTTTGGTGCTACCGCCAAAGTAGCATCTCATCATAGTATCTCTGTCAAGGTAATTATTGATCATTTTCTGATAGACTCGTTCGCGCAGTATTATTTTGCTTCGATCAAGGTGGTTTTATGAAAATTAATATTCAACAACTGTTTTTGTTAATTGTTTTTTTTGGTTTGTGCTCGGGATTGCATGCATCTGAAGGCCCTCAGGTTAAGACACTAAAGGGACTAAAGCCAAATCGAATCCTCTTTGTTGGAAACAGCTACCTTTACTATAACGATAGCTTACATAATCACGTAAAGCGGATGTTTGTAGAAAAATTTCCAGATAGTGCAAAAAAAACTAGCTACAAATCCTCTACCATTGGTGGCTCTCGGTTAGCCCATCATAATTTTGATCACCTTTTAGATGCAAAGAATATAGGCGTCAGTAAGAATTTCGAGCTTGTCATTCTCCAAGGCGGAAGCACGGAGCCTCTAACAAGAAAGTCGCGGCAACAATTTCAAGAGCAAGCCAGGATAGCGATTGAAAAGGTAAGGAAAAGTGGCGGAGAGGCTGCTCTCTATATGACACATGCGTATGTTAAGCCGCATAAGAAAGTCAAGTCGGGAATGATTGAGGATATTAAGGGTGCATATTTAAAGGCGGGTAATGATAATAATACGTTAGTTATTCCTGTTGGCCTTGCTTTTGAAAAAGCCTACCAATTAAGGCCTGATATCGAGTTACACAAAAGTTTTGATGGAACGCATCCCAGCCTCCTGGGAACTTACTTGGCCGCCAGCGTAGTATTTGCATCCATTTTCAGGACATCGCCAATAGGACTGGAGTATAACTATTTTGACAAAATCTCGGATAGGGATAGAGACTTTTTACAGAGAGTGGCTACAGTGACGGTTGCCGAATTTTTCCAATAGGTGTTGAAAATTATATATAGCGGTCTATTTATTAATTGTAAAAATAATTAAAGGACAATAACGAGACTTCTGGCATAAAAAATGGTCATTTTGATCATTAAAAACAGACAGACATAAGAGGGATGACAATGGCTGACATAACAGCGGAAGTAAATGCTGAAAGAGCAGGATATCAAAATATTGGCCTTGTGGTAGGCCCTTCTGTTTTCCTCATCATGCTATTTTTTAGCGAACAGCAACAGACCATGTCAGTTGAGGCTTGGAGAACTGCTGCTGTTGGATTATGGATGGCTACTTGGTGGGCAACAGAGGCCATACCTGTCCCGGCAACAGCTTTTCTGCCGATCGTGACCTTTGATGTCTTAGGTATTACTTCAGTAAAAGAAGCTGCGGCTCCCTACGCTAACCCTACTATATATCTCTTTTTAGGTGCCTTTATTTTGGCCCTTGCAGTTGAACGTTGGAACTTACATAAGCGCGTAGCGTTAAATATTTTGGCACGCACTGGTACTGATGGGAAACGATTAATAGGAGGGTTCATGTTGGTCGCCGCATTGTTGTCTATGTGGATGACAAATACTTCGACCACTATGATGCTTTTACCAATTGCGATTTCGGTGGTGGCCGTAGTCACGGGAAATCTGAGCCATGTAGATGAAAAAAACAAAACGAATTTTCAAATAGCGATGCTCCTTGGTTTGGCGTTTGCAGCGACCATTGGTGGTTTGGCAACCCTCATCGGGACTCCTCCTAATGCATTATTTGCAGCCTTTATGAAGGAAAATTATGGCCTTGAGATTAGCTTCTTTGACTGGATGCTCGTAGGCGTTCCATTGACCGCTATCTTGCTTCCTACAGCGTGGTTAGTTTTAACAAGACTGGTTTTCCCAGTGGATATTCAAGAAAATAGTGCTGCAGGTGAACATCTTCGACATGAGAGAGAGGCACTAGGGAGAATAACTACTCCAGAGAAACGGGTCGCTATTATATTTGGGTTGGTTGTTTTAGGTTGGATCTTACGCCGACCTCTAAGTTCAGGATTATCTGTAGATGGTCTTTCAGACACAGCCATAGCGCTTGGAGGGGCCCTTCTTCTGTTCTTCATGCCAAGTGGAGACCCGAAGCAAAAGCAGTTGATGGTATGGTCTAATCTTGATCGGTTGCCATGGGGTGTCCTGATTTTGTTTGGCGGTGGCCTTAGCCTAGCTGCTACTATTTCCAGCAGTGGATTAGCTCAGTGGTTGGGTGAGAGCCTTTCGCCCATCTCGGTCTTTGGTATTGCAGCGCTAGTCATAAGTGCAACAGCCTTAGTGATATTTTTGACTGAATTAACGAGTAATCTTGCTACAACTGCAACCTTTTTGCCTATCATAGCTGCAATAGCCATCCAGTCTGGCATTCCGCCTATGTTCCTCTGCGTTCCAGTCACGTTAGCAGCGAGTTGTGCATTTATGTTGCCTGTCGCAACACCTCCCAACGCGGTGGTATTTTCATCGGGAATGGTTACGATTCCTCAGATGGTCCGTGCCGGCTTTTATTTAAATTGCATTGGGATGGCCTTGTTGACGGTAGTTGCTCTTTGGTGGGCTCCAATAATATTTGGGGTTTCCTAACAGTTATCTGAACATCAATCAGTAATCTGGGATAGATTCCACTTATAGTCATATTGTTTATAAGCACATATAATTGTCAGGGAATATTGCGAAAAATGGTTACTTGGATCATTATATGGTCGAAACGAGGAAGAAAGGGAGAGATTAGAAATGTTTATTAGTAAAAATCTATCAAGAGCCTTGGTAATTATATCTGCTATGGCTGCGAGTTCCGCTACTTTGGGACAGGATGATGAGCAACTGGAAGAAGTTGTTGTTGTTGGTTCTCAAATCAAAGGTGCTGCCATTGATACGGCTCTGCCTGTATCTGTTATTACATCTGATGATATTGATATTTTGGGCGTAGATTCTGGTGTTGAGCTTCTTGAAAATATGGCTGAGATGGGACTTAATTATTTCAGTGAACAAGAGGCCATGTCTGGCGGCGTAAACGCTGCTCGAGGAGATGTGGGTGCTTATAATCTCAGAAATATGGGTGTGGGGAACACTCTTGTCCTTCTAAATGGTCGTCGTCTGGTGAACTCTGCTGGCTATCAAACTGAATTACTTGGCGGTGACTTCGTACCTACCTTGACAGTAAATTCCAACTTAATTCCTTCAACTGGCTTAGACCGCGTTGAGGTTTTAAAGGATGGAGCATCGGCCATTTATGGCGCTGATGCTGTAGCAGGAGTGGTGAATAATGTAATCGACTCTGATTATGAGGGATTTAGCTTTACCACCAAGGCATCAGGATATGATCATTTTGAGGCGATGGATCTGACTTTTACTAGTAAATTTGGAACCAAGTTTAATGAGGGAGATTCGCATCTCACCGTATTAGTTGATTACTACGACCGAGATAGTATCAAGGCGACTGAAGATGAACGTTGGAGTATAGGAGATCACCGTGAATTGCTCCCAGATGATTCTCCTTGGAAGACGAATACTAATTTCCGAAATATGTATTCATGGCAGTATGCTCAGCTAGATCAGTCTGGCACAAACAGCTTTACTGACTCTAGAGGTGAGATGCAAATCTTACCGAGTGATGATCCCAAGTGTGCTGGTTCCTCTGCTCTGGATACAGGCTATGGTACTTGTTTAGTGCCAGACACGACCTCCTCTGATTATTATTATCTTAATCCGGGACTATATAGAGATTTTCGTGGTGAGGTTGAGCGGCAAAATATCTTTATGACGCTTACTCATAATCTTGAGAACGGAATGGAGATGTTTTCTGAGGTTGGTTACTACAAATCTACCTCTCTAAGGGAGAAGGAGCCTGGCGGTACATTCTCTTCCGCTCCCTTATCGATAGGTCCTGATTATTACTATACTAATCAGTTAGTACAAGGAGATGAAAATCCATTAGCAGGTAAGAAACTTCGCCTCGATGGAATGCGAAATCCTAAATATGGCAGGACAATTTCAAATGAGAAAGAAACGACTCGGTTCTTAGCGGGACTAAGAGGTATGCGTGGCGATTGGGACTGGGAAACAGCTGTTCTGTATTCGAAAGCGACTGCTAATGATGTGACCTACAATCGAATTTCTAATACGTTATTGCAGGAGGCAATGTATGACTCGACGCCTGCAGCGTTCAATATTTTCTCACTTGATGCAACGAATATAGAGCGAGCCCTAGTTGACGTTTATCGTAATGATGAGAGCGAATTGACTCTTTGGGACTTTAAGGCAAGTAATAATGAAATACTCTCTTTACCAGCAGGTCCTGTCGGCATGTTGATCGGTATGGAGTATCGAGAAGAGTCTTATGCTGATGATCGGGATCCAAGGCTCGATGGGACTATTGCTTTCGTAGCAGATAATGGCGGTACGTTCCCATTTGTGGGCGATGTTTTGGGCTCAAGTCCCACTACGGATACGTCAGGAAGCAAAGATACTGCCTCCCTGTTTACTGAATTCCAGATCCCCATCACTGATAAAATTCGAGCACAGTTAGCATTACGGCATGAGAATATTTCAGATGCCGGTTCCACAACTGTTGGTAAATTTGCTGTTGGTTGGGATATTGCGGAGGGACTGTTACTTAGAGGTTCTGCCCAGACAGCCTTTAGAGCTCCAAACTTGGTGCAAGTAAACCAGCTCATGGTAGCGAGAACCGGTTCCAGAGTAGATGCGGTGAATCAGTATATTACCCAAAATAACACAACATCTGACAATGGATTTGATTCTGATTCTAAGTACACGATTCAGAGATTTGCAACTGGTGCTGATAAGCTTGAACCAGAGGAGTCTACTAACTCGTCAATAGGATTTGTGCTACAGCCAGCGATGTTTGTTTCAAATTCATCAGTTGAAAAAGCGCTTGAGGGTCTAACTGTAACCTACGATATGTGGAAGATCGAAAAAGATAAGACCATTGGTCTATTTGGACGAGATAATCACACGATACTTGATCTAGCGCTACTCATTGAGAATGGGTTAAACAATTGTGATACTTTCCAAGCTAATCCCGCAGTTTTGAGAGATGTTGATGAGCTAGACGAGGGAACCTTAGCATTGTTCGCTGATGCTGGAATTTGTCCAGTTGGAAAAGCGTATCGAGTGACCGATGAGTATATCAACATGGCTAAGCGTACGTTGGAGGGTCAGGATATCGGTGTAAATTATGACTTTGATACCAAGTTAGGAGAGTTCAGGCTACGTTATAACGCAACGTTCACTGATACATTTGAGCAAGTTCCTACAGGTAATTTTGCTGCTATTCAGCAGGCTCAAGCAGATGGTTTAATTCCTGAATATGTTGATTTAAAAGGTTTTGGAAATCTTCTTGGGATAGACGGTAATTATGATGAAAAACATTCTTTGAAGTTCTCTTGGCGCAAAGGGCCTTGGGGAGCTTCGCTTTCTGGGCTAAAGAAGGGTGATTTCATTCAAAGCAAACTAACGTTGGCCGATGGAACAGAGTATGTCATTCCGTCCATGACTACTATGGACGCATCAGTTTATTATCGCTTCAATCTTGGAGGTACCAATGCTCGATTGAAGTTGGCGGTTAAGAACCTAAATGATGAGAGAGCGCCATTGGCTGACTCATTCTATGGCTTCTTCGCTGATGCTCACCAAGACTATGGTAGAAACTACTATGTAAGTTTAAGGATTGATATGTAGTCGGTTTGAGATATTAAAGAAGGAGCCTATGGCTCCTTTTTTTTGCACATTAGTTTATGCTTGGCGTGCGACACGTTCTCGAGTTTAATAGTTCGGATTTTGTAAATGAATCGATTTGCTTTATTTTTAACAGTCTTAGCATCAAGCATAGTTTTTTCTGAGCAAAATACAGATCAACATCGGATCGGTTCCGCAGCCACTGCCCATCCTTTGGCAACTGAAACTGCAGAGTTAATTTATCAGCGCGGCGGTAATGCAGTGGATGCAGCTGTAGCTGCCTCCTTTGTCTTATCTGTTGTTGAGCCCTCAATGAGTGGCCTCGGTGGACGAGCGCAGGCAGTTATTCGGACGGAGTCGGGTAGATTCGTTGGCTTTAATGGAATGACAGAAATTCCAGAGAGCTATGCATTATCAAAGGATATGCCTGATCATGGATTCTCAACCGTCGCAACACCCGGCTTGGTGGCTTTGCTCTGGGATATGCATAGTAAGCATGGTGTCCTACCATTTAAGCAAGTGATAAGTCCTGCCATAGAATTTGCAGAAATAGGCTTCCAAATTTTGCCAGGAGAGGCGACACGTCATCAGAGCGTAAAACAAAAAATAATCTCTAATGAGGGAATGAGAGCAGCATTCATCAATAATCTAGGAAATGTTTTCAGTCCAGAGGAGCTGTTCAAACAATCACAATTAGCCAAGACTCTTCGTAAGATAGCTTTAAACGGCTCTGATGCATTTTACAGAGGAGATATTGCTAAGGTAATGTCCGATGATATTCAGAAGGGAGGTGGTTTTGTTACTGAACAAGATCTAAAGAACTATGAGGTGCTTGAAGGAAGATACATTAGTTTTCAGTACCGAGATGTCACGGTGCATACACTAGCCGCTCCTGCTGGAGGTGGTTTAGTTGCTAAAGCTCTAATGCTCATGAGCCATTATGATTTGGAGAGTTATGATGATAGAAAATGGGCTGTTATAGTGAGTCAGGCAATTGCTCTTAGCATAGAATCCATGTCAGAAAACTATTATGAAAAAGATCTCAAACTTCTAATTGATCCAAACTGGGCGAAATTAAACAGAAAGAGAATAATTTCGCCTTCATTAAATGTAAATTCTGTGGAGCTGATTTCCTCTGATCCAGACATGAATGATACAGACTGGGTAGGCCAACCTGGAGCTCATACTTCACATCTTGTGACCTCTGATTGCTCTGGCTTAGTAGTATCAATGACTCAAACTATAGGGCCTATTTTCGGAGCAAAAGTGGCCTCTCCTAGTCTTGGTTTTGCTTACGCAGCTACGATGGGCGGCTATTTAAGAACTGGGCCACAGAAACCTGGGGAGCGTCCAAGAACGGCAATTGCTCCAGTGATTGTGACCAAAGAGGATTCTGTTCTCCTTGCTCTCGGCGCTGCTGGAGGTATTAGAATTCCCTCTGCCATTGTACAAACCATTTCTAGAGTTGTTGATCAGAATAAATCTTTGAAGGACGCTATTAATGCTCCCCGAGTTCATCCTCTTGCATTAATAGACGAGAATAATAGGCGCATTATTGATTTACGTTCATTTAGTGCTGAGATGAGCAGTCCAGCCTGGACTGAAAATGATTTAGCTTATTGGAAACTTAATGGTTTTAATGTCACTGAACTAGAAAAGAGAGCTACTTTTGGGCGTGTCCATGCTATTTCTCAATTTAATGCCAAACTAGTTGGGGTAGCTGATCCAGATTGGGAGGGATCAGCCAGTACTGAAAAGAATTGCGCAAAATAACTGTATTTGATCGTCTACAATATAAATTTATTCTATTATCTAACAATAACTTTACGTTAATGGAGTCGTTTTTTTGAAAGCTAAGATTTCTGGCAAAGTGAGTACTGTAATAAAACAGTTTGTTCTGTTTTTAAGTATTGCCACATCAAGTACAGCATATGTTGAAGAAGCTGTAATTATCAACCCAAGTACTAGATTTCATCCTGTCTATAGCATGTCAGGTATGGTGGTATCTCAAGAAGCTGTTGCAAGTCATATTGGTGCAGATATTCTCAGTAAAGGTGGTAATGCTATTGATGCCGCTGTGGCTACTGGATTTGCGCTGTCAGTCACACTTCCCAGAGCAGGAAACCTTGCTGGCGGCGGATTCATGATGATTCACTTGGCTGAACAGGATAGATTAATTGCTCTAGATTTTCGCGAAATGGCGCCATCTCTGGCCGGACGCGATATGTTTATTGGTGATGATGGAAATGTGGATAATAACCTTGCTCGCTACAGTATTAAATCTTCAGGTGTCCCCGGATCCGTGGCTGGATTACTGCATGCTCATAGCAAATATGGTCTGCTTACTTTGAAAGATGTTATTCAACCCGCAGTTAACATTGCAAAGAATGGAATAGAGATGACTATGGATCTTGCTGGCTCTCTTAAAACTAAAAAGAGTAGGCTCCATAAAAATGAGGCGTCCAAGGGTTACTTTTATAAGGATGATGGAAGTCTTTTTAAACCTGGAGATAATTTCATTCAAAAGGATTTAGCTGACACGTTGGTTAGAATAATGGATTTTGGAAGAAGTGGATTTTACCAAGGGAAGACAGCTGATCTTATTATTGAGGAAATGAGACGTTCAGGTGGACTGATTAGTTATGAGGACCTTAAAAATTATAAGGTTGTCGAGAGAAGTCCAGTGTGTGGGACATACAAGAAGAACAAAGTATGCGCTATGCCGCCGCCATCTTCTGGTGGTGTTCATTTGATTCAAATGTTGAATATGTTGGAAGAATGGGACCTTCAAAAATTAGGTCATAATAGTGCGGCCTATATCCATCGACTTGTGGAGGTAATGCGGAGAGCCTATGCGGACAGGAGCGCTTACCTTGGTGACCCCGATTTTTTTAATGTGCCAATCGATAAGATTACTGATAAAAAGTATGCAAAGTCACTACGCAAGGATATCGATTTATTAAAAGCAGGAATATCTACTGAGGTGGAGCCGGGATTAAGTCTTGATATCAATAGCCTCTCAAAGAGGATCAGAAAAAACAACAAAGAATCCGTCGAAACTACTCACTTCTCTGCCTGGGATCAGTGGGGAAACGTTGTTAGTACCACAACAACCCTAAATTTTTCTTACGGCAGTGGAATATCCGTATCAGGCGGTGGATTTTTGTTGAACAATGAAATGGATGATTTTTCAGCTAAGCCTAATTCACCCAATGGCTTTGGGCTGATAGGGGGTATAGCTAATGCCATTGAGCCAAAGAAAAGACCGTTATCATCAATGACTCCTACGATTGTCTTTGACTTAAATGGCCGTCCATTGCTTACAACTGGGAGTCCCGGAGGTAGCACTATTATTACTATCGTTCTTCAAGTTGTTTTGAATGTTCTGACCTTTGAGATGGGTATTGCTGAGGCTACCGCTGCTCCTAGAATTCATCATCAGTGGTTGCCTGATAGAATATTTGTTGAGTCGGGTATTTCAAAAGATACTCTAAATATTTTAGAGGTGATGGGGCATAAATTGAGTCAGCGTCAAAGTATTATGGGATCCACACAAAGTATTCAGAAGGGGCCTGGAGTAAGTATTTTCGGAGCATCTGACCCAAGACGCGATGGTGCTGCCGCAGTCCCACAGCGCTAGTGATCGCTCTCTCCTAGCTATCTTGTACTTAAAAAAGTTTATCATTAAATCGTCATAATAAGGAATGAATTTTGATTTATAGGTATTTTTTTTGCATGTTAGCAATCATGATTTTAAATGGATGCGATAGTCATCAAGGCATTTCTATGAAAGAAAATGAAAAAGATTTATTTCCCCGTCTTTCTGAATTAGATAGACAGGAGCCGATTGCAAGACAGGTACCCTTTAAAGCTAATTATCATGGGCAAGAGCTCTCTGACTCCTATCACTGGTTAAAAGATCAGGGTTATCCGGTGGTGAATGATATAGAGGTTTTAGATTATCTAGAAAAGGAAAATAGTTATTTCAATGCGTTCCTTGATCCTAATCGGGACTTTGTAGAAAAAATTTTTCAGGAATTCAAAGGTCGATCTGAAGAAGCTGAGGAGTCCGTGCCGTTTGAAAAGAATGGTTATGAATATCGATGGTTCTACAGACCGGGTGATGAATACAGAACTTATAGCCGTAGAAACCTCAATAATAATCAGACTCAAATCATTTTGGATGAGACAGCTTTAGCTCAGGGTTATGATTATTTTGATATTGGTAGTTGGCGAGTGAGTCCAGATAGTAATCTTTTAGCATACACCTATGATACTGAGGGAGACGAGCGATATAAACTGCAAGTCATCGACCTGAGAACCGGCAAATATCTAGTTGATCAGTTGGAGGATGTCCAGGGTGAGTTAGAGTTTGGTTTAGATGGAAGCACTATAATTTATGCACGACTGGAAGCTGATCGATGGCATTCAAAAAATATTTATGTGCATAAACTAGGTCAAAACCAGTCTGAGGATATAGAAATTTTTTATGAGGGTGACGACGAATATTTTCTTGGATTTTACCTTACCAGTGATGATCAGTACCTCGTTTTAGAAAGTACTCAGCGCGAAGCTCAGGATGCATTTGTAGTGTCAATGGATGATATTTATTCGGCGCCGATAAAACTGGTTGGACGTGAAGATGGTTTTACTCTGTCTATTGATCATGCAGGAAATCACTTTTATATATTAGCGAACGACTCACACAAAAATTTCCGATTGGCCCGCACTCACCATGATAGGCCTGATCAGGAAAATTGGGAGACTATTGAACCTGGATCTGATGACAATTACTTAATGGATTTTCAGACGTTTAAGGATTTTATGGTTATTAAATCTCGCCAGCGAGGCATCGATAATATAAGTATAAGATCTTATGCTGGTGATTCTCACAGCGTTACTTTCCCAGAAAAAATATCAACTCTGTATATCGAGCAGAATGCAGATTTTCAGCAGTCATTTGTTCGCTTGGGAGTGCAGTCAATGATCACTCCGCCTATGGTGGTTGATTACCAAATCAAACAAAAAGAGTTTATAGAGCGCAAAACTAAAAAAATTCCTAGTGGATATGACAAAGCTCTCTATAGAACTGAGCGGCTAATGGCGACGGCTAGAGATGGGACATTAGTTCCTGTATCTCTGGTGTATAAAGAAGGCATTGAGCGCGATGGAACTTCCCCAATGTTGCTTTATGGTTATGGTGCCTATGGAATAACGGTATCTCCAACATTTTCTACGATGCGTCTGAGTTTATTGGATAGAGGTTTCGTATACGCGATTGCCCATATTCGAGGGGGCTCTATGCTTGGATATCAATGGTATTTGGATGGCAAACTAGAGCAGCGTGAAAATACATTTAATGACTTTGTCGATGTTGCGAACTTTCTTGTAGATCAAAAATATACTGCGGCTGGGAATATATCAATAGTGGGTCGCAGTGCTGGAGGTGAATTAATGGGGGCTGCAGTTATTCAGGCTCCACATCTATGGCGCTCTGTTAATCTGGGAGTTCCATTTGTTGATGTTTTAAACAGCATGTTAGATGAATCATTGCCTCTCACTCCGCCTGAGTGGAAAGAGTGGGGTAACCCCATTGAAGATAAGTGGGCATTTGACTTACTAAGACGCTATTCTCCATATGATAATATTACTACTCGTGAATATCCTCCAATGCTTGTTTCAGGTGGTTTGAATGATCCAAGAGTGACCTATTGGGAACCGGCAAAGTGGACCGCTAAAATGAGGAGTACAAAAACCGATAACAACCTTTTGGTAATGCGAATTAATATGGGGGCGGGACATTTCGCGAATACTGGTCGTTTTGGTAGATTGAAAGACTACGCCGAGGAATATGTATTTACTCTGCTCGCACATAATATAAAACAATAAAAATGAGAAAAGACTCCTATGAGTAATCAAAATAAGCATTCCAATGGATACAGAAATTTTGTGCTGGTTCTTCTTACCTTAGTCTATGGGTTCAACTTTATTGATCGGCAGATTGTTGGAATTTTAGCTCCCTTCATTCAAAAAGACCTAGGTCTGACGAATACCGAGATGGGGCTTCTCACAGGTTTACTTTTTGCTGCTCTCTACACTGTGGTTGCTATACCGATTGCTTGGCTTGCGGATAGATATAACCGAGTTAATATTTTAACAATAGCGTTGGCCACTTGGAGCGGATTTACAGCCCTATTCGGTCTTGCAGGAAATTTCTTTCAGATTGGCTTAGCCCGAATGGGTGTTGGTATCGGTGAGGCTGGAGGTAGTCCGGCTTCACATTCAATTATCTCTGATCTTTACGCTAAAGAGGAGAGGGCTGGGGCGCTCGGTATCTATTCTATGGGAATACCTTTAGGTATCATGGCCGCATATTTTGTTACTGCTTCATTAGTGGGTCCCTCTGGAGAGGACGTGAACTGGCGTCGTATTTTTGTCATTCTTGGTCTCACTGGAATAGCATTAGCAGTTATTGTGAGACTTGTCTTGCGTGAACCAGTTCGAGGGGCGATGGAATTTGGTAATAACGTAGATGTCGCACAGCCTCCTTTCTTCGAATCATTGATAGCATTGCTAAAGATTCCTTCATGGTGGTGGATGTGTTTTGGTATTGCACTGGGTTCTTTTGTTTCCTACTCATTTTCAGCGTGGCAGACAAAGTATTTGTTACTTCTGGATCCAGATTTCAACTTCCAGAACCTTCTACTTATCTTGGGTGTTATCAATGGAACAACCTATGCTGGTGGGACGTTCCTGGGTGCAAGACTAGCGGATTCCTGGGGAGCGAAAAACATTCGTGCCTATGGCTGGCTCCCAGCAATAGCTATATCTTTGTGTCTACCCATAGGTATTATTAGTTTTTGGGTTCCTTCCGTAGAGAGTCATTTAATACTCACCACTGTATTTTTACTTTTCATGGGAATGTACCTTGGACCAAGTTTTGCCATTGCACAAACATTAGCTCCTATTAACCAAAGGGCAATGTCTACGGCTTTATTCTTTTTTATCTTAAATCTAATTGCTTTAGGTGGTGGACCTACTATAACTGGTTGGATGATAGATCTTTTCAAACACACCAGTGCAGATCTTGAATCAACGCGCTATGCATTGACGGTCACATGTCTGGTGTTTGTGCCATCGATACTGAGTTTCTTGGTAGTGGCGAGAAAATTACCAAAGGACTGGGCCAGTGCAGAAGAGCGCAATCTTGAATTAATTCAGTCAGACTAAACCTTCTGATAAGTATTAATTCATTTTAGTAATAGCTTGATAGGTAAGATTTTTAAATTGAGCACGTACAGCCTGAGGATAAGGAATCATCTGCATGAGCACGATGGCAGTGACGCCCTCTTTTGGATCGCACCAGAAGTCAGTTCCTGCAATACCGGCCCATCTAAAGTTGCCTTTTGAGCCGGATGATGTCCTAGGTGGCTCAGTTTTAAGGCCAAAACCTAGTCCAAAGCCAGTGGTTCCAGCTATCCCAGGTCTTGGATCATATTTTAACTGTTGATCATATGTAAGTTGGTTGCGAAGCATCAAGTCAACTGTTGTGGGACTTAAAATTCTCACACCATTAAGTTCCCCACCATTTAACATCATTTGGGAATAGCGAAGAAAATCCATAGCAGTACTGACCAAGCCACCACCTCCAGATAGGAATGTAACACCGTCTGCAAAAATACTAGTTTCTGGTGTTTCCGCTACAATTATTTTTCCGTCTCTATCAAGCCTTTGAAGTGTGCCAAATCGTTCTATTTTCGTTTTTGGGACTTCAAAAAATGTGTCGTTCATATCGAGCTGTTGAAATAGACGCTCATTTAAGAATACATCTAGAGTTTTATTGGAGATTTTCTCAATAATAGCACCCAGAATATCTACCGATAAACTGTATACCCATTGGGTGCCAGGTTGGTATTGCAGAGGGATTGGTCCTATTGCGGTAACTAAATCCTCTAGGGTCTTAATTCTACTGCTACTACCGTTGGCGGCTACATTTTCAAAATTAAAAACATGGTTTTCGCCAAACATCGCCCTTCGGTACTGCTGATCAATCGGTGAATTACCGAATATTCCATAGGTCAGTCCCGCGGTGTGACTCATTAATTCTCGTATCGTAAACGGGTGTGTTGCATCTACTAGGGCGCCATCAATAAGAACCTTCTTGTCTTTAAATTCAGGGAGATATTTCTCAACTGGGTCATCTAGTAGAAAAGCGCCCTCTTCAAAAAGAATCATCGCCGCTGTGGTGACAATAGGTTTAGTCATCGAGTAGATTCTAAATAGTGAGTCTGACTTGATCTTTGCGCCAGTTTCTAAATTGAGTTTGCCCAAATGCTCAAAGTGCACAATTTTTCCGTTTCTTGCGATAATAGTTTGAATTCCAATAGTCTTACCCTCGTCAATAAAACGCTGCATTGCAGGTTTAATTCTTGAGAGTCGATCCGAGGACATGCCTGCCTCCTCTGGCGATGCGAAGGTCAAATCCTTGGAATAAACAAAAGGCGTTAAAAGAATTGTGAGCGTGAGTAATATCCTGGATAGCTTCATTTAGAATCTCTTTTATTTTGAGTTATAGGTTTTGATTCTTTTATCGATGGAATAGTAACGTAATATCACTTAGTCGCATATATATAAAGACTGAATACTACATGTACTTGTTTTGAGGTCTATTTTGATTCATTCTATGGAGTAACGCATGAAAATTTCGAGGATTAATGGTTTGGCTATTATTAAAAAAGGCGATGATTTCAGTTGCTCATTTATTTTTGTTATGTGCCTTTTCTTTTCTTCAGTAGTAATGTCAGAAACACCCAACTCGTTATCTCCAAGTGGAGCAAAGGTCTATTTTGTGTCTCCCAAGCAGGGTAGTGTATTTGACCGATCGGAGGGGTCTGAAATTGAGGTGGTTTTTGGAATCAAAGGCATGCAGGTTGCTCCAGCAGGAATGGCGATGCCAAATTCTGGACATCATCACTTGCTCATAAACATGTCAGAACTGCCTGACTTGACGCTTCCCCTGCCAGCTTCTGACCAGGTTCTGCACTTCGGAAAGGGTCAAACTATGACAGTGATCGATTTAGCTCCGGGTACTCATCGTCTTCAGTTAGTGTTGGGTAACCACGTGCATATACCTCATAGTCCACCTGTGTTATCCGAGATTATTGAGATAGAGGTCAAGTAATCTTGGATCTTAGCTGCAACAAAAAATTTGTGCAAAGTAATAGTCAAAAGGGAATTATTATGAAAATGGAAGATTCGTTAATAGGAAGGCGAAAATTTTTAAAGAAGTTTGCAAGCAATACGGCATTACTTTCTGCATCAGCTGTAATAGCAACTAGTGTACATAAAGTATCTCATGGTCGTGATCTTGCTAAAGATGAGCTGGAGAGATTATCTTTAGCCTATGGCGAGCTGGACAAAAGGACGCGATGGACAATGCGTGGAATGTTTGTTCTATTAGGCATCGATCTTCTAATCTTTGTATAGCGTTATCGGTTGAAGGCTCAAAAATCAGAACCTTTAAAATTTTAAAATTTCAGATAAGTCATTAACGATGAAGCTAGATACTAATCGCGTTGTTGTATTAATTTCGTTACTCATGACAGTCACCTTTGTCATCGTTGCGCTATTTTCAAAAGCAAGTAATCCTATCCCAGATTTTACTGTTTACGATAACGTGAAAGACAAAAAGCTAGCATTCTTTGAGTATATGCTTCCTTTGGTCAAGGAGCAGAATAGTCTAATTAAAGATCAACGTGAAAGGCTATTAGAACTCAGACATCTCTCTGTATCAGAGTTTAGTCGGGCTCAAGAGGATTTGGTGACTAAGTTAATTAAAGAATATAGAGTAAAAAGTGATCAATTATCTAAAGAGGATATCAATCAGCTACTGCTAAGAGTGGACGAGGTGCCCGCCTCATTGGCCCTTGCACAGGCTGCCTTGGAGTCCGCTTGGGGTACCTCTCGATTTGCAGTGCAAGCAAATAACTTATTTGGTCAGTGGTGCTATACAAAGGGTTGCGGATTGGTACCTTTAAGGCGTGATGCTGGGAGCTCTCATGAGGTTGAAAAGTTTCGAACAGTTAGTGATGCGGTATCATCATATCTGAGGAATATTAATTCTCACAGAGCATATGCAGGTCTTCGAAAAGATCGAGCCCAGCTTCGTGCGACTGGGGATGCAGTCACTGGTTACAAATTAGCTGAAGGACTTGTTGATTACTCAGAATTGCGTGAAGCTTATGTAAAAGAAATCCAAGCGGTCATTAGGATCAATAAATTGGCGCAGTATGACTAAAAGCTCTTTTTTTGCTTTGCTAAAAGCTTTAGGACATTAAATTATTAAAGTCACCAGAATTGATGAGCGCTCGCATGTCGCTGGAACCACCAATCAAGGTACCTTTCACGAAGATCATAGGGAAGGTTGGCCAACCGGCCCACATTTTAAGAGCATTGCGTCTGCGCCATTGTTTAAAATAGCTTCCATATTCTAGATAACAGTACTTGATATCCAAGTCATCAAGAACCCTTCTTGCTCTCTTTGGCGCAGGATTCTGAGCCATACCCACGATGACTATATTGTGCTCAGTCACAGCGCTCTTTACCTCATTTATGATATCCAGATGATTATTTTCGATTATGTTTAGTGCGTTTGGATGAATTTTTTCAGCAGGTAGAATTGGACGCAAAATTAGTATTCCTCGTTTTTAATAATGACTTGGATGTGACATTGTGATGAGCCCTTTGTAACTTAGTAGCTAGCTCTTGTCGATGTAATTCTCTATCAAAATCAAAGTTAATCCCTGCCCTTGAGTTTAGTTTATATTTATACGTAGAATGACTGCATAATAATTATAAGATTATCTTCATATGGAATTGTCCTCAAGAGTCGTTTTAGTAACTGCAGGTGGGTCTGGAATAGGACTTGCTATCGCTCACCATTTTTATAATCTAGGAGATAGAGTACATATTTGCGATATTGATCAGTCGACTATTGATAGCGCTGCTTGCGAAATGCCTGATGTTACGTCCACCTGCGCTGACCTTACTGATACTGAGCAGGTCGATAAAGTTTTTAGAGATCTTAAGGAAACTCATGGCCGACTAGATATTTTGATCAACAATGTTGGTGTTGCTGGACCAGCTGCGGCTGTTGAGGACATCCTCCCCACCGAATGGAACGACACTATTGCTGTGGATCTTAACAGTATATTTTATGTGACTCGAAAAGCAGTGCCCATGCTTAAAAAGTCAAGTGGTGTAATGGTTAATATGTCATCCACTGCTGGTTTATTTGGATGTCCGCTCCGTTCTCCTTATTCCGCGGCAAAATGGGCAATTATCGGTTTAACTAAGACTTGGGCGATAGAGCTAGGATCATTTGGAGTTAGGGTCAATGCTATTTGTCCAGGTAGCGTCAACGGTTCTCGTATTGACAAAGTAATAGAACTCGATGCCAAAACCCGAAATATGAATCCATCTGAGGTGCGAGAGTCATATTTAAGTCAGAATTCTATGGGTGTATTCATAGAAGCTGAAAATATTGCGCAAACAGCCTACTTTTTGTGCTCCCCATCAGCTAAGCATATATCTGGTCAGGCTATCCCTATTGACGGCCATACTGAAACCTTAGCTAGCTAGGTAACAATCAAAGAGAAAGAGTACTATCTATGAAGGCGGCGTGGTTTGACAGTTTTGGTGATGCAGATAAAGTTATTCAAATAGGCGACCAGCCAAAACCAGTTGTAGGCGAGGGTCAGGTTTTGATTAAGCTGGCGACAAGTGGAGTAAATCCTTCAGATGTGAAAAAACGTGCTGGAGCATTTTCAAATCTGTTAGATGATGGATTAATTATTCCACATAGTGATGGAGCTGGCATTATCGAGGAGGTGGGTCAAGGTATCAATGAGGCTCGTATTGGAGAAAGGGTATGGATCTACCAAGCTCAATATGGTCGAAGGTTTGGAACTTCAGCCGAATATATCGCGATTGATTCTAATCGTGCGATTTTATTACCAATTAATACTGATTTTACTATCGGCGCCTGCCTAGGTATTCCCGCGATGACAGCCCATAGATGCGTGCATGCCGATGGAGATATTGAAGGGCAGATCCTTTTAATTACGGGCGGTGCTGGCAGAGTTGGCTACTACGCCATCCAGTGGGCTGTCATGGCGGGAGCCAAAGTTATTGCCACAGCAAGTAATTCAAGTGACCAACAACTATGTCTTTCTCTGGGTGCTACCGCAGTCGTAAATCATAATGACAATGATTGGGGTCAGCAGGTGTCTGAGGCGATAAATGGAGAAAAGGTCCATAGAGTTATCGATGTGGAGTTCGGGACCAATTTGCCACATATACTTTGCTGTATTGCTACTGGAGGAGTAATAGCGACTTATTCGTCCACTCAGGTAAGAACGCCCTCTATTCCGTTCTTAGATATGATGTACAAGGATCTGACTCTGCGTATGGTCATAGTTTACGCGATGCCTGAAAAAGCTAAGATGCTAGCTACAGAGGATATAACTCGTGCTTTAGAGATAGGAACATTGAAACACCGAGTAGCCCATACCTTGCCTTTAGAGGAAATTCCTGAGGCTCATAAACTCATCGAGTCTGGAAAAGTTAAGGGTTGTGTAGTTATTTCGATGGAGTCAAATCAATGAAATCTAATAAAAATATTATGAAAAAGCTGAGCGTATTCTTTGCTCTGGTCATACTTGGATCTTGCGCCTCAGAACATATCTCAAATTCTGACTCGGCACCTGAGATTCAATTGAATCCTGAATCAACCATCATCGGAAAAACTTCAGATAATGGGAAAACAGAGGCTTTCTTGGGAATTCCTTTTGCTCAACCACCAGTTGGCAAACTTCGTTGGGCACCACCAGAGGCATTAAATGATGTGGGCCATGTGTTTCATGCGCATCATTTTGCTCCCGCCTGTATGCAAGCTGATCGGATTACTCGATGGTACAAAAATGTCGTTAAAGGTTTTGGCGGTGATCCAGAGGTTGTTATAAAGCCGGCTGTCAGTGAGGACTGCCTTTATCTAAACATTTGGAGGCCATCTTTCGAAGAGAACAAAGATAAAACTTATCCAGTCATTGTCTATATTCACGGAGGATCAAACAAGGCCGGCTGGTCTTATGAGCCTAATTATATTGGTCATAGAATGGCCGAAGAAAAGGTTATTGTCATTTCTGTGGCTTACAGGTTAGGTGCATTTGGATTCTTTTCTCATCCAGCATTTGAGTACTCTAATTTTGGATTAATGGATTTGGTTGAGAGCCTACGATGGATTAATAAAAATATTGATGCCATTGGAGGAGATGCGAGTCGAATTACAGTAATGGGAGAATCGGCAGGGGCTGGAAATATAGACTACCTGATGGCGATTCCCTCAAGTAAGGGACTATTTTCTCGCGCCATTCATCAAAGCTCCGGATCGGCGATTCGTAATCAAGCTACGAGAGAAGACCATATTCCTCTGGGATTAAAATTATCTTCTGAATTATTAGGGGCTGATGGTATAAATGTTACTCAAAAACTCCGAGATGCAGAGGCAGAGAAAGTTTTGGCCGTCTCTGAGAAGGTCTATAAAGGACACTACTTTGATAATGCTGTGGATGGTAAGAGTGTTTTTGAGACATTTACCGACACTCTTAAATTAGAAAAATTACATCCGGTTGATTTGTTAATAGGATCCAATGAGCACGAATCACTTATGTACCTTGATAAAACAGAAAGTGTTGATAACTGGTTGAAAAATCAACTTGGGATAGATAACTCAGATAATTTAAGGAAACTCTTAAATGTTTCATCGAATAAGAGAGATCAGCTAAATGTTCTAGCTACCGCATCAGGATTTACATGTCCTGCCTTAAACCTTGCAAAGGGTGTTGCTGCAACTAGGGACCAGTCTTGGGTATATTATTTTACTCGTCAGAGAGATGGCGAAATGGCTGAATCTATGGGAGCTTACCATGGAGCGGAACTGCCTTATGTGTTTGACACACATGATGATTGGCTTCCAACCTCACAGATTGACAGAAGACTTACCAAAACAATGAAAAATTACTGGACTAATTTTGCCAAGACAGCGGATCCTAATGGCTTATACCTGCCCAATTGGCCGCGCTTTACTGTAAATTCCTCTAAAATTCTAGTTATTGGAAATGACATTTCCAATGCTCTCCACCCGAGTTTAGAACTTTGTGAGTACCTAGAATCTAGGTTTGCAACTCGCTGATGTTTTTAAAATTGGCTAAAGCTTCTGGATTAATCAGTGCGTCTGTATTTTTAACAGATTCATTGTGCACAATTTTTCGAACCGCTAATTCTGCGATTTTTCCACTTATTGTCCGAGGTATGTCAGTTACCGCAATAATCTTAGTTGGCACGTGCCGAGGTGTTGCTTCTTGGCGAATAGTTTGCCGGATAATATTCTCAAGTTCAGTGTCTAGTAAACAGCCTTTTCTTAATACAATGAAAAGGATTACTCGAACGTCATTCTGCCACGTCTGACCAACACATACACAATCGATAATGCTACTTATTTTTTCTATTTGACGGTAGATTTCGGCGGTACCGATCCTCACACCACCTGGATTTAATACGGTATCTGAGCGGCCGTGAATAATTATGCCGTTATTCTCAGTTATTTCTCCGTAGTCACCCTGAGCCCATATCCCTGGAAAGGCTTTGAAATAAGAACTGAGATATTTTTCATTGTCTAGATCGTCCCAAAAATAGAGAGGCGCACTTGGAAAAGGCTTTATGCAAACTAATTCACCCTTATTTGCAATTATTGAATCACCCTTGTCATCCCAGATCTCTACAGCCATTCCAAGTCCTCGGCACTGTATTTCTCCCTCCCATACAGGCAAACATGGATTACCTAAAACAAAGCATGAAAGAATATCTGTGCCTCCAGATATGGAAGAAAGACATAGATCTGTCTTGATTTCACGATAAGTGAATTTAAAACTTTCATGAGATAAAGGAGAGCCGGTGGATAAAATAGTGTTTAAGTGTTCCAAATTATGAGTTTTTATAGGTCTTACATTAGCTTTCTCTATAGCCGAGATGTATTTTGCACTTACTCCAAGTACATTAATTTTCTCTTCCTCAGCTATATCAAATAACGACTCTGGCTTTGGATAAAAGGGCGAGCCATCAAATAAGATCAGGGACACTTCGGAGGCCAGTGCCGTTACCAACCAATTCCACATCATCCATCCACAGGTGGTATAGAACAACATCCTATCACCTGGCTTTAAGTTCACATGGAGTTGATGCTCTTTTAGATGTTGGATAAGAGTGCCCCCAGCACCGTGCACAATACATTTGGGGACTCCAGTTGTTCCAGAGGAGTACATAATAAAGAGAGGATAGTCGAAGGGTAGTTGCTCGAAAGTCAATTTTGGAGTGTTATGAGAAACTAAAAAATCATCGAATGTTTCTGTTAGTTTTTGATTTGGACTACTTTTATGTTTATTTATAACAGGTACAACAACAAGTTTTTCAATACTTGTAATTTTTTCACATATTTTTTGAAGGATAGGAACTGAATCAACAGTTTTGCCATTGTAATAATAGCCGTCGCACCCAAACAATAATTTAGGAGTTATTTGCCCAAAACGATCTAAAACACCGTTGATACCAAAGTCAGGCGAGCACGACGACCAGATTGCACCGATGCTGGATGTGGCGAGCATTGCTATCACAGCTTGGCTAATATTTGGCATGAACCCAGCAATGCGGTCACCCGGCTCTATACCCAGTCCTCGCATAGCTGCTGCACATTGCTCGACCTTATCAAAAAGTTGATTGAAACTTAGTGTGGACCGCTCTCCATTCTCCAGCCGCTCTATAATCGCAATTGTGTCACTACGATTACGTAATAAGTTTTCAGCAAAATTTAATCTTGCACCTTTAAACCAAGTTGAACCTGGGAATTGTTGTGCGCTACTTAAAACTTCATGCCAAGGAATTGATGCTTTGATACTGGTATAAGACCAAACGGCTGACCAAAAATCTTCAGGGTGATCAATCGACCATTGATGAAATTCTTCATAGTTTGAGATGGCTAAAGAGAACTTTTCTTCAATAGCTTCATAAAACCGATACATATTGGTATTCTCAATATGTTCAGGCGTAGGTTTCCAAAGCGGTTGAGACGGATGCCCTGAGGACATGTTAACCATAGATTTAATTCTCGACTTGCAGAATATAATTTGCCACAGCTAACTGGGTCTCTGAGTCTAAATAGTTTTGTGCAGGCATCGGTGGGTAGTCACTTCTCATTGGCGTGGGGGCATCGATATAGTTAACCAATGCCTCAGGTCGGTTTGCATATAGCGCCTGAATTTCTTGAACAGATGGACCAATTAAGCGTCCCGCATAGGCATGACATCCAGTACATACACCCAAGTACGCGATTTCTCCGCGTTCAGACGGAGCTATAACACGTCGCTCGGCACCTCCAGCAATCAGGTAGTTATCGATACTATCGGTATTTGTGAAGTCGCAGGTCGCAAAGTCATCAATACCAACTGTCTTGTAACGATGACGATTTATAATACAACTTCCCTCTGTCGGTCCTATTTGGAAGATGTCGATATTACCAGTATGTAGCTCAGTCAATGCGAATGCCTTCACCTCATCAATAGTGTCATATCCATTATTAATCATAACGTTATCCAAAATCATAGCTCTGTCGGCATTTGGATCTGACTCCGGATCTAGTGTCAGATTGGAAGCATTTCCATGGTCAGTAATTAAAATTCCTGCAGTTTTGTGGTTACTGATAATATTGCCCTCTACCACCACCTCATCAGCAGCCATGATTAAAATACCGGTACCAGCTGGGATACCTGCGACAGTAGATCCAGGTGCTCCAAAATTAGGAGTATTGTTATCTAGGATAAAATTATTTCGAATAATGACGTCATAAGTGTCTTTTACAGGCAGTCCAGGAGTGATAAAGGCCAGAATCCCCCCGGTATTATGATGAGTATGATTATGCTCAACAATGGCATGACGGCTATTTTCAATTTCTATTCCGGCAACGCTATCGAAGACTTCATTGTATGCAACATGAATATTATCACTCATGCCTACGTATATTGCAGCGTCAGCAATTCCTGACACTACATTATGTTCTATCAAACCATTCTTTCCCAGCTGAGGGAAAATGCCGTATATTCCAGTATCAACAATTATATTATTTCGTATTTCAAAATTATTACCGGCTTGGCTCATGATGCCATTTCCCTTGTAGTCAATAATTTTAAAATTCTCCACAATGATATCGTTTCCCGAATATAGGATCGCATCATTGAGAGTTTCTAATCCATCTAAAGTTGCTCTATTTCCATCAATAATTATGCCCATTAAATGGATATCATCTTTATCAATGTAGACTGTTTCGGAATACCTGCCGGGCATGACTTGAATTGTATCGCCAGGTTTTGCTAACTCAACGGCAGCCTGAATTGAATCCCCTGGATTAATAATATGCGTTTGACCTTCGGTGCTCCGAATTTTGACTGCGCCACTGGATCTATCCTCTGTGTCATATCCCCCACCGTAGCTTTTGCCTCCAACGCTACTTGCGATGACAATATTTTCATCACTACTTCCCAGATACCAACCTGAAGCGAATACAGCTAATGTAAAGACCAGTGTAATGAAATTAACTTTGTTCATGAAAACTCTCCATATGCTTAAAGGGCAGCCCAGAGGGCAGCATCTTTGGTGTAACTGGTAACAAACTTTCATCGCTCAAGGTTTTCATGAAATCTACTAAGCGATCAATCTCCTCGCTGGTCAAATTAGGTTCGGAAATATGCCAGTGTAACAATAATTCTTCATTCTCTGGAACTGCGTGACCACGGCCACCA
>ERZ802830.682-NODE-682-length-33760-cov-7.59353_pt1 | contig 33760 bp, 35 predicted proteins | sample MGYA00345654_ERZ802830 | MGnify/ENA primary metagenome ERZ802830 (study PRJEB30503, sample SAMEA104212375) | marine metagenome | biome: Westerlies Biome; feature: [SRF] surface water layer (ENVO:00010504) within the epipelagic zone...; material: water... | reverse complement strand
TAAATTTTCTTTTGGTTTAGCTAAAGTATTCATTTACTTTTTCTTTAAAGGAATTTCCTCGTGTTTCAAAGTTTTGAAAGTCTTCACCGCTTGGATGCCCAGGAGAAAATAAAACATCTCCTTCGACTTTCTCTTCTAGCAGATATCTTAACAACGAATCCAGGGTCTCAAATACTAATTTATGATCATGGAGAATTAATTTTTCGATTTCTCTAGCATGCCTACCAAAGATTAAAACTTTTTTTGGGCCTTTAATATTGTGGTTTGAGTAACTCTCTTTTGCAGGATCCCCACACATAATTAAATCCCCCATAAAATTTATTTTTTTTAATGCGTACTCAAGTGAAGCAAGATTCGTTGATTTAGAATCATTTATAAATCCTGTTCTAAATTCTTCTAACCTATGTGGAAGATTTTTAAGCTTAAAGCTATCTAGGTTGGCTTTGGGCTCTAAATATTCAAAAACTTGGAAAGCTAAATTAGATAAATCAGTTTCATCATCGTTTATTAAATTTTTTATTCCATCACGACATATTTTTAGCTTACATTCTCTGTAAGCTTCAAAACTGCCATGATAATCGATGTGGTCTCTTTGGATATTTGTAATAACCGTAAGATCAAAGTTATTTTCCTTCATCTTATCTAATTGAAAACTTGAAACCTCAATAACGGAGTATTTTTTAGTGTGTTCTAAGTTATCAAGCAAGGCATTCCCATAATTGCCCAAGGCTATCGCTGATGAAGCTTTATTTAGCAACTGCTCTAGATAATATGCAAGAGAACTTTTACCATTTGTTCCTGTAATGCCTATTTTGAAAGAACTATTTTTTTTAAAAAAAATATCTAGATCACTTATAAAATCAATTTGCTCTAATACAACTTCAGGAAATAGTTTTTTAAAATTTATCCCTGGAGAGATATAGACTGAATCATAGACATCAAAAAAACTTTGAGTGTTGGTAAAATTATCAGGGATAAAACCTTTTTGTTTATCCAAAATATCAAAATTTATATTTCTTTTAGAGAGGTACGCTTCAAAAGACTTCCCTGTAATACCATAACCAAGAATAAGTGATTTTTTCATCTTATTTTTAGCAGAGAGAGGCCAATCAGAACAAAAATAAAAGTTAATATCCAAAACCTCACAATAATTTTTGGTTCCTTCCAGCCAATTAATTCAAAATGATGATGAATGGGTGCCATTTTAAATATTCTTTTCTTTCGTAATTTAAAGGATGAAACTTGCAAAATGACGCTCATTGCTTCCATGATAAATACCATAGACATCACGGCAAAAACAATCTCATGTCGAACTATAATGGCTACTAATGCAATAAATGCACCCATAGATAAAGACCCAACATCCCCCATAAATATTTGCGCTGGGTAAGCATTAAACCATAGAAAACCAATACCTGCTCCAACCATTGCTCCACATAAAACAAGCAATTCACCAGTTCCTTCAACAAATGGTATGTAAAGATAATCTGCTGCAATAACATTACCTGAAGCCCAAGCAATAACTCCCAAAGCTGCTGTGATTATAATTACAGGCAATATAGCCAAACCATCTAAACCATCTGTTAAATTAACTGCATTTGAGCTACCAACAATAATAAATATAGAAATAAATACAAACCAAAAACCAAAATCTAGAAACACATCCTTAAAGAAGGGAACAATGTAGGAGTACTCTGCTTCACTTGAAGCTGTCATAAATAATGCTATTGAAATTGCACATGCTGCTATGAATTGATAAAAAAGTTTTGTTTGTGACGAGATTCCCTTGGAGTTTTTTTCTTGTATCTTTTTGTAGTCATCAACAAACCCAATTAAGCCAAATGATATTAAGCAAAAAAGAGAAATTAAAATATATTTGCTACTTAAATCACCCCAAAGCAATCCTGAGAATATGACAGCACCTACTACAAGCAAACCTCCCATTGTTGGTGTTCCATCTTTTGCTTTGTGGCTTTCTGGCCCCCTATCACCTATAGATTGCTTGAATTGCAAAGATCTAATCTTGTTTATGAAATAATCTCCAAAAAAAATTACAATTATTAATCCGGTGAGTGTTGCAAGAATAGTTCTTGTACTCAAGTATGAAAAAAGATTAAGGAATGGCGACTTTTCAGGAAGAAAGTTTAAAAAAAATTCAATCATTTATTAAAGCTTCAATGTAGTTTTCCATTTTACTCGACCTTGAACCCTTAAAGTATAAGTTTTTGCCTTCTTTGAGTAATTTCACAAAAATATCTTTTGGAAAATCTGAGATACCTTGAAAATAAGTTAGTTGTTTAGGCTCAGCTTTTAAAAATACCTTTTTAAATATATTCCCTGTGACAAATATTTGATATTCCTTCAGCTCATTTAAAGTTGAAAGATGAAGTTTCTCCTCTGCATCACCAAGTTCTGCCATATCTCCCAAAATTAAGATTGTTTGTTTAGGGTCATGCTTGTTAGCAGTTGAGATCATAGTATGGGGACTGGCATTATATGTGTGATCAATAATTTTTCCTTCATAAAATTCAATTTCATTTCCTCTTCCTGAAGATGGAACAAAATCATCATTATGAATCTCTTTTTCTAAGTTAATTAAGGATAAGGCTCGTTCGACAAGTAATTTATTAAACCTTTCATAATTAGTTTCTTGAATAACCCTTCCATCAATAAAGTTAGCTTTATTTCTTAACGAGCACCTAAGTTGTAATTTTGTATTTTCTATTTCTTTTATAGAACCAAACGTTTCCAAGTGATTGTCTGCAATACCTGTCAAAATAAAGACATCGCATTTTAGGATACTAGATATCTCCTCGAAGTCCCCTTGCTTTCTTGCTCCACACTCAACAACCAAAAACTTTGCGCTTTCTGGCATACTTAAAATAGTGAATGGAATGCCAAATTCATTATTTTCATTTGAGCTAGTAGCATGACAATCTGCTCCGATAAAAAATTTCAACATATCTTTAACTGTTGTCTTTCCATAACTTCCTGTTATGAAAAAGGTTACTGGAGAGAGATATTCAAGTTTTTGTTGAGCTAATTTTAAAAGCGCTGTATACACATTTGGGACCTGAATGACTGCCCCTTCATAAGAATTCACAGACAAGCATGCAGCACCACGATTCAAACAGTCTTGTACAAACTCTTCGCCATCGAATTGTTCTCCCTTAAGTGGGACAAATAAGGAATTTTTTTTTGCCTGTCTTGAATCAAATACAATTTCATTTATGACCATACTATTTGTTGCACTTGATCCTAAAAATTTTGCTATTTGCTCTAAATCTCTCAAACCATTTAATTTATACATTTGATGATTTCCTCTTTGTCTGAAAAAAAGAATTTATTGTTTCCAATAATCTGATTTTTTTCATGGCCTTTGCCGCACACTAATAGCGTGCTTGTTTCGTCCATTTTATCAATTGCTCGACTGATAGCTTTAGATCTATCAAGCTCAATATGTATTTTTGATTCTTTTGAAATGCCTTCAATGATCATATCTGCTATTTTTGCAGGATCTTCATTTCTAGGATTATCGCTTGTTACAATAATTTCATCTGCATATTTATCAGCAACTTCGCCCATTTGCTTTCTTTTGCCAGTATCTCTATCTCCACCTGCCCCAAACACTAAAATTAATTTATTTTCTTGATTTATTAATGATTTACACGCCTGTTCAAGAGCATGGGGTGTATGTGCATAATCAATATAAATTGGCCTTTCATTAATTTTTTGAAGCCTACCCTCAGGCAGCGATAAAGAAGATAAAGACTGAAAAAAGTTTGGCACGTCGCCACCTATTGAGTAGAAGTAAGGGAGAGAGGCCAAGAGATTGAAAATATTATATTCTGTTAATATTTTCGCTTCTGCATTGAATTCACCCCATGGTGTTCGAGCTTTGAATTTCATATTTCCAGTCAGGTCACAATTTTTAATTTCGTAAAAGATATCTGCTGATTTATTTCTATTCGAAATCTGAAAAACATCTTTTGCATTTACGCTGCTTAAAGAATCTATAAATTCAGGCTGATCAGCATTGAAAACCAAAGTCTCTAGTTCTTCATTTTCAATTAGCTTCCTCTTTGCCTGCAAATAACTTTCATAATTTCGATGGTAATCAAAATGATCCCTAGAAAGATTTAGATAAACCACATGCTTTATTGGCATACCATCAAGTCTGCCTTGGTCAATGCCTATTGATGAGGCCTCAAAAAGAACTTTATCAATATTTTTTTTATTGCAGATATCAAGAAAGCTTCGAATATAAGTAGGCTCTTCTGTTGTTAACTGGTTTTGAAAGACCAACGCTTTGTTTACAAATGTTCCCAATGTTCCAACTGAACCATGATCTATATTATTTGCTGTTAATATGTCACTCAAAAAATGGGTAGTTGTCGTTTTGCCATTGGTTCCAGTGACAAAAAAATTATTAAACTGCTTATGATCAATTGAAAATAACTCGTCCAACCATTGCAAATAATTATCATTAAGTTTAGAACACTTAATTATTTTGCCATGGCCTTCAAAATCATCATGCTCATCTAAAATAATGCATGAGGCTTTTTTTAATGTCTCTTCATCAAGATACTTGAAGCCTCCATTTATAGAAATGAATACATCGTCATTTTGCAAATACTTTGAATTACAAGTAAATTTTTTGTTTTGAAGGAAATCTTGCTTCAATGGATTTTTCATAAATATTTTAATCTTTCTAAAAATTCTGCCATCACACTTACTACTGGTGCTGAAACGTCGCCTCCAAAATATTTATTTGGATCAGGTTCGTCTATAGTCACTATCATTACGTATTTCGGATCAGAATAAGGAAATATTGAAGCAAAGCTTGATTGATATCTTCCTTGAGCATACCCTTCGCCTGGAATATATTTATTTGTTGTTCCTGTTTTTCCTGCAATTTCCACTGAGTTTTTACTTAAATCTGATGCTGTGCCAATTAAAACAGTGTCACGCAAAGCTTTTAATACATAATCGGCAATTTCAGCATCTAAGATTTTTTTTGGTTGGAAGCTATCATCAACTGATATTCTAGGTTCTATCAATAATCCTTTGTTTGCAAAGACACTATAGGCTCTAGCTAGTTGTAATGAATTTACTTCAAGACTATAGCCGTATCCCATTGATGCTTTATCAATTTCATAAAGCTTAGGTGCATCTAGAATAGTACCTGGATTAGATAGAGATAAATCCATCTCTAAGAATTCTCCAAATCCAAACCTTCTTAAGTTATTTTTTAATTGATCATCAGAAAACTTAATTGCTACTTTTGCTGTTCCAACCTGAGAAGAATGATAAATAATTTCATCAGGCATAATTTCACCAAAGTTTTTTCCTCCAGCCTCACTTCTTCTAATGTTTGAAAGAGTTACATAACCTGGATTTGTATCTATAACTGTATCTTTTTCTATAAGCTTCATTTCTAAAGCACCAGCTATTGTAAATGGCTTTATTAATGACCCTGGCTCATAGAAATCTTCGATTAATCTATTCCTTTTCAAGACTCTTGACGAATTATTTGGGTTAAAGGATGGGTAACTAGCCATAGCTAAAATATCACCATTTTTTGAATCCATTATTAAGGCAAAACCTCCCGCAGCTTTTGAGTCTACAATCGCTTTTTTAAGCTCCTCAAAAAGTTTGTACTGCAAGGTAATATCGAGAGTTAATGTTAGTTTTTCTTTTTCTAGGTTAAATGATTTCAAATTCCCAAATGTTTTTTGACCTTTTGCACTTCTAAAAAAGAAATCCTCTTTAATTTCAACATCTAGAGAAGAATTAAATAGCTCCTCAACTCCATCAAGCCCTCCATCTGCTCCTGCAAAACCTACTACTGTCCCCGTAATTGAGCCATATGGGTAATACCTCCTGAACAAATCCTCTCTAATTATTGTGCAGCCACAAAATTCCCGGGCTGCTGAGATAAATTTTTGATCAATATTTGATTCAAAATAAAGTCTTTTATTTGCATTTAAAAAGATGATTTTAGAATTATCGTTCGCAAAATTTATAATTTTTTCTTTGTCAGCATCCGTTTTAAAAATTAAAGTTGGTCTTTGAATGCTAATTGCTAGATCATTCTGGTTTCTATCAACAATGGTCTTTCTTGGAGCTATAATTTTTTCACTACTTTGGCTCCTGATCTGGCTTGCTTCGACAAACAAATCTCTTTGCTCACTTAGATTTAAGTATTGCTGGATTGGAACAAGGATTACAAATACGAATACAATTAAAAATACAAACCTTAGTTTAATCATTATTAATTTCTGGTTCTATCATCCCGATTTCGAGCGCTTTTTCATAAATATAGGGAGATGACTGTATTAATGAAATCTCAACCTTAAGTTTTGTATTCTGACTGCTGAGAAGATTAATTTGTGTTTGAACTTCGTCTAAATAAATGTAATTTCTTTTGTAATCAAAGACTAAAAAAACTTTCAAAAAACTCAAAATTAAAAAAATTAAGGATAAAAAAATAATTACTACATCTATGATTTTCATAATTTCTCTATAACTCTCATTTTTGCACTTCTTGATCGTATATTATTACTTAATTCTTGTTCATCAGGATAGATGATTTTAGAGACTTTAAATTCTTTCATAGGCTCATCATCAATTAAGGGGATTTTCTTTTCAATAAAACTAATTTCCGCTTTAAATGAAATTTTTGCAATCCTATCTTCAAGAGAATGAAATGAAATAATGACTATTCTTCCTCCTTTTTTTAGTTTTGTTTTCAATTTTACCAGGCAGTCTCGTAAGCTCTCTATCTCATCATTAACTGCAATCCTTAGAGCTTGAAATGACTTTGTTGCTGGGTGTTTTTTAGTTTTTCTTTTTTTAACCGAGCATATAAGTTCTGAAAGATCCTTGGTTTCTGTAAAACCTTTCACAGATCTTCGCTCTACAATTGCTTTTGCAATACGTCTTGACTCTTTCTCTTCCCCATAATCCCATAATATTTTTGCAATATCTTTTTCATCAAATGTATTCACTATTTCAGCACAGGAAACACCAGCCTTAGGATTAAATCTCATATCTAATGGGCCATTATCCTTAAAACTAAAACCTCTTTCAGGATTATCAAGTTGTGGTGAAGACACGCCGCAATCTAAAAGTACGCCATCTATAGAATTTTCAGAAAAATTTAGATGTATGTTTCTATAGTTATCATGAACGAAGTGAAAATTTGAATGATTTATTTTTTCAGCTTCTAGTTTTGCTTCTGGATCTAAGTCATATGAAAATAGTGACCCTTTTGATGATATACGTTCAAGAATTTTTTTAGAGTGGCCGCCTCTACCAAATGTACCATCTACATAAATACCATTTTGATTGGTAATTAAGGAAGATATGGACTCTTCAAGTAAAACTGGAAAATGTTTAATTATTCAGTCTCCTAAAAGTATCTTTAATATTGATAGTCTCAATGCTTCCTACATCAACATACCCATCTGATACTGGTCTTGTTGCTGAAATTGGACTTACTGGCCTCAGAACTCGCTCCTGGAAACCATCTAAATCAAATCTCCTTAAGCCAGTTGCTATTATTGTTACAAAGATATCATTTTCACATGACTCATCAATGGTCAAACCAGGAATAGCTTCCACGCCATCAACACCAATGCTTCCTGCATGTTCCATGATCTCCTTAACTTCCTCATTTCCTATGGAGGAAGAACCACATATATTTATTATTAAACCTTTTGCATTCCTAACTTCAGCTTTATCAAAAAATGGGCTGTTTAGAGCATTATCAACTGCCTCTTTTGCTCTATTAACACCACTTCCTTGCCCATAACCCATTATTGCTTTCCCGCCTTGAGACATTGCTGCTTCTACATCAGCAAAATCTACATTCATCGTTGCTGGATTTAGTATTACCTCAGTAACAGCTCTAACAGCATTTACAAGAACATTATTGACAGCATTCAAGCCTTCTTTAAAAGGTGTGTTTCTAGGGAATGTTTCAAAAATCTTTTCGTTATTTATTTCAATAATTGAATCCACATGATTCCATAGCTGCTGAATTCCTGATTCAGCTTGATCAGCTCTTTTTTGTTTTTCGTATTTAAATGGAGTAGTTACTACTCCAATGGTAAGTATTCCCATATCTTTTGCTAATTTTGCAATAACAGGGGCTGCACCTGTTCCTGTTCCACCACCCATTCCAGCTGTAATAAACACCATTTCAGTATTTTTAAGGCATTCTTCAATTTCATCCAAACTTAGTTCTGCCGCCAACTTTCCTTGTAACGGATCATTTCCAGCTCCCAGACCTCTTGTTTGATCATTGCCGAGTTTAATTAATTTTGCTTTTTGAATTTTACTTAAGTCTTGTGAGTCAGTATTTGCACAAATAAAATCAACACCATGTATCCCTGAGTTAATCATGTGGTTAACCATATTGCCTCCGCCTCCGCCAATACCAATTACCGCAATTTTTGCCTGTTCATATTCTTGATCAAGAATTTGCCATGTCATAAATAGAATTTTATAGGACAGGTGTGAGTTGGTCTATAAGCCGGATTCTGTTTTAGCCATCATTTATCTAGGTGCCTTGTTGCCAAGACACTCTTGCTGCCTACCCAGATTGTATGCGAGCAACATAATTCAATCTCTATTTGGCATTGCTTCAAGTGGGGTTTACACTGCCCTAAACTTAATTAGGCGGTGAGCTCTTACCTCACCATTTCACCCTTACCTCAATGAGGCGGTATACTTTCTGTTGCACTAGCCGTAGACTCACGTCCCCCAGTTGTTAACTGGCACTCTGCTCTTTGAAGTCCGGACTTTCCTCTTAAAATTAAGCGATAGCTCGACCAACTCAGCTGCATATATTATCAGTTCTTCTCAGATAATGACAAGAATCTTTTATAAAGATCATTTTTGCTTCGTCCAGTTATACCAGATGCCAATTTTGATATCACCTTGATACTTAAATCATTTTTTAATATTTCAAAAATTTCATCTGCTGTATTTATATCAATTGAATCAGGGAATACATCAATCATCAGAATAAATTCACCTTTTATTTTTTCTTGGTTTTTAGAAAAAAAACTTAAAACCTCTGAAAAAGTTCCACGTATATAGCTTTCATGTATTTTTGTTAATTCTTTGGCCACACAAATCTTTGTTTGGTTGTTGAGGTTTGCCTGCATGAACTCTAATGTTGCTAAAAGACGTTTTGGAGACTCAAAAAAAATAGAAGTGCCTTCATACATTTTTACTTTTTTTAATATCTTGCTCTGTTCAATTTTTTTTCTAGGGAAAAAACCTAAAAACTGAAAATTATCTGTACTTAAACCGCTTCCTGCTAAAGCAGTAATTACCGATGTTGGTCCAGGCAACGATATCAATTTAAAATCATTCTTAATTATTTCTGATATTAGCTTGAAGCCAGGATCTGATATGAGAGGCGTCCCAGAATCAGAGATCAAACCACCCGTTAAGCCTTTTTTAATTAGCTCAATTATTTTAGTTCTGTCATTGGTTGACGATGTATCGTTGTAAGTAATTATTCTCTTCTTCTTTATATCAAGCGCGCTTAAGAGCTTACTGGTAACTTTTTTATTTTCTACAACCAAAAAATCTATGTCCTTCAAAATTTTTTTTGCTCTGATGGTAATATCATCAAGATTGCCAATTGGAGAAGGTATAATATAGAAAGTCATGATTTCAAGAATACTTTATATTGTAATTTATTTACTAGTAATTATTAGCTGTGCATCTCCTATAGAGGTAAAAAAATCTGAGGTAATATTTGTTGAAGAAGAAAGCTTTTTATTTACAGGCCTAACAGAGATAAATTTTGATTCTGAGAATCTATCATTTAGCAATTCATATATATTTGCACTACCAGACTATAAGGACTATCAAGAATTTAATAATTACTTTCAAATTGGAGTCTTTTCAGCAATAAAACATTTTGGCATTGAAAACAAAATTGAGTTTACAGACCAAAATGAAATAAATATGAGAAAGGCTAATAAAAATTTTCTAATTGGCCCAATAAATAAAAAAATTGTTTCAGAAACAGATGGCCTGCTCGTTAAGGATAGAGCATTGATGCTGAATGAAGCGCAAGAAAATTATTATCTTTCGCTCAATAATGAGCCACAAATATCTGCCTTAACAAATTACCTTGAAGAAACTGAAATTAATAGAGTTGGGGTAATAAGTGGTAAATCAAGAGAAGATGAAGGTGAACAATTGTTTAAAAAATCATGGTTCAGCGAAGATCGTGATGCAATTACAATTGACGCTTCATCTGACTCTGAAAGCAGAATTGAAAATTTTCTAGATGTTTTTGAAAGCAAACAGAGATTTAACAAAATAGATGAAGCAAGTTTTGCAAAGGTAAATTTTGTTCCAAGGGCGCGTGATGATTTCAACCATATTATAGTTTTTGCAGAAAACTCCACAGAACTTTATCGGCTTGCATCTTTGGTAAGGTTCAATTACGGGCTTAATTATGAAATCATCTCATTAACTTCAAATCTTCAGGAACCTTTAGATTCAAACGAGATTGAGCTACATGATATCAAGCTTGTTGATCATACTTATAAAAATAAATATGGGTACGATTTAGCTAAAAGCAGAAGTTTTAGTTTAGGCTTTGATTCAATGATGATAGCTTTTGCAATAAGCAATAACCTTGAGGGTAAATTTAAGGGGTACCTAGCAACTTATGAGTTAGTTGATGGGCAGCTTAAAGCCAACTCTTATTTTAATTAAAAGAGTACTTTAAATCTCTTTCTGCATCTGTCAGTGACAGGTCAAAGCTAGGTCGAGAAAACAGTTTTTCCTGATACTTTCTTAAACTTTCAAATGATTTTGAATTAGGAGTTATAACACCTAAGTATGGAAGCCTATATAAGATTGCACTCATATAACAATCCACTAGTGTAAATTCATCACTCATAAAGTATGGTTTTTCTTTTAACACAAGAACAATACCTGAAACTAAAGAAACTAATTCTTTTTTTTGTGCATCAAACTCCTTTTGACTAATTTTTGGGCTCATCATTTTATCAATAACTGGTAACCAATCTTTTTCTATTCTGTGAATTAAGAGCCTGCACTCCGCTTTATTGTTTGGGTATATTGGTAGAAGAGGTGGGTGTGGAAATCTCTCATCCAGATATTCTAAAATTACTCTTGCCTCATAAATTGTGACTTCCCTATCAACAAGAACAGGAAGCTTGTTATAAGGGTTTAAAGTTGGTAATTCCTCTGGAAGATTTTCAGCTGGATCAAATTCCTTAATCTCGCATGAAATATCTTTCTCAGCCAGTACTAATCTAACCATATGGCTATAATGGCCTTTTTCTTCAGAATAAAAAATCATTTAATCTCCTTTGCATACTCTCTATACAGCAACCACATTACTGCTGTAAAAACTATAAAAAATAGAATTACAAAAAAACCATTTTTTTCTCTTGTTACTCTTGCTGGCTCAGCTACGTAAGCTAAAAAGTTAACTAGATCTCTCATAGATTCATCGAATTCTTCTTTTGTTTTAGTTCCTTGTGTTGTTTGTTTTAATTTACCCTTCCCAACAAGTTCTTGGCTGCCTTGAAGTCCAGCAAGAACATTAGGCATTGATGTGCCTTCATAAACCAGATTATTGGTTCCAGATGGTTGATTTGGGTCATTATAGAACGTCCTCAAGTAAGTATAAATCCAATCTTCCCCCCTAACTCTTGTTCTCAGTGTTAGATCCGGTGCACCTATAGGCGATACTTCTGGTAAACCGAATGTGATAAAGTCTGAAGCTTTTGTATCTGGTGTTTTAATTAAATCCTCAAGAAGGATTGTTTCAGGGATTTCAAGATCTCTTTGCAACCTATTCCATCTTTGCATTTTCAATGTGTGACAGCTGGAGCAATAGTTCATGTAAATTCCTAAACCTCTTTGCAGTGAATAAGTATCATGCACTGTTGCAGAATATTCGTCACATTTTTCAAGACTGCCACACTTGTTTTCACCTGCAGCAAAAGAATCAAGCGTAATAAAAATTAATAAGGTTATTAAGAATCTCATAATCTATCAGGCACCTCTTTTGTTTTTTCATATTTGGTATAAATTGGCATCAAAATAAATGGAGCAAAATAGAATACTGTGCAAATTTGTGCAATTAGGGTTCTCATTTCATTAACTGGCTTCGTTCCAAGATAACCGAGCGTCACAAATGATGCAGCGAATAAAACCATTGCAACTTTACTGTAGATCCCTTTGTACCTAATGCTTTGAACATTTGATCTGTCAAGCCATGGCACCACAAAAAGAATCGCAATACTTGCTGCAAAAATTATAAAGCCTAAGAACTTACTTGTTATTCCCAAGAAAGGTATTCCAAAAGTTACTGCTCTTAATATTGAATAAAAAGGTGCGTAATACCAGACGGGTGCAATATGTTCAGGTGTCTTCAAAAAATCTGCTTCTTCAAAATTAGGTTTTTCGATGAAGTATCCGCCTCCAGTTGGAGCAAAGAAAACTATTGCAAAGAAAACTATGAAAAATATACCAATTGCAGGTAATGCACTAAATGTTTTGTATGGATGAAATGGTGCTCCATCTAAGGGCATTCCTTTCTCATCTCTATGCTTTTCAATATCAACTCCTTCTGGATTACCTGCACCAACTTCATGAAGTGCGAAAATGTGAAATACAACAAGCGCTATCATCAAAAGCGGCACTACAACAACGTGTAAGGCAAAAAACCTTGATAGTGTTATTCCGGATAAAACATAATCTCCTTGAATCCAAACCTGCAAATCAGGACCAATGAAAGGTATAGCTCCAAAAAGTGACAAAATGACATTTGCAGCCCAATATGACATTTGCCCCCATGGAAGAACATATCCTAGGAAACCCTCTGCCATTAATAAGAACAACAGAAAACAACCAAACAACCAAACTAGTTCTTTAGGTTTTTGGTAAGAGCCATACAACAAGCCCCTAAACATATGAAAATACATTAGTAGGAAAAAGGCACTCGCTCCAGTGCTATGCATGTATCTCATTAACCATCCGTAATCAACATCACGCATGATGTACTCAACACTAGCAAAAGCTCCCTCCTCTGTGTTTGTATAAAACATCATTAGCCATATTCCAGTTACTACCTGAACCATAAATACAACCATTAACAATGCACCAAAAATGTAAAAGAAATTTACTTTTTTTGGAACAGGATGTTTTGTTAAATGTCTTTCTAAATTTTCAGTTACTGGTAGTCTTCTATCTAACCAGCTCATAAACGAATTTTTTTTGTCACTCATTATTAAACAGCGTCTCCTATAATTAATGTATCTCCTTCAAAAGTATGTGGAGGTACTTCAAGGTTAACTGGTGCAGGAACACCTTTATAAACTCTGCCAGCTAAGTCAAACTTAGAACCATGGCATGGACAAAAGAAACCACCAAGCCATTCTTGATCCCAAGCTTTAGGCTCTATTTCTGGGTGATATTTAGGTGCACAAGATAGATGAGTACATACGCCTTTAAGAACAGAAAATTTATCGTTAGCTGAACGCAGTAAACCCTCTTCAAGAGCTGGATCTACCATCTTTTCATTAAGTTTTGGCAAATTCTGCTTAGCTTGTTCAGTTTGATGAACAATAAAAATAGGTGTTCGTCTCCACTCTACAACTGCCATTGCACCGGCATCAAGTTTTGTTAGATCAAACTTTACAGACCCACCCATTGCTTTTGCTTTTTCACTAGGATTCCATGCACTCAAGAAAGGAACGGCAAAACCTGCAACGGTAACAGCACCCATAACACCAGATGTTATGAGAAGAGCTTTACGTCTCTTTGGGTCTACTTTTTCAGACATTAATATATTTTTATCTCTTAGAGAATTGTGGGCTCTTTCTCGCCTTTTTCAAGCCAACTTTCTTTCTTTCTTTAACTCTTGAGTCCCTTGTTAGGTAACCTGCTTTCTTTAGGTCAGCTCTTAAATCAGGATTTTCTACAACTAATGCTTTTGATATTGCTAATCTAATTGCTCCAGCTTGACCAAATGAACCTCCACCATTGACTTTGACATCGATATCATAACTCGCTTCTAGTTTAGTCAGGACTAAAGGCTGTCTAATTATCATTTTGGCAACATCTCTGCCAAAGTAATCGTCAATGCTCTTTTTGTTAACTGTAACTACGCCTTTTCCTTTGGATAGCTTAACTACTGCAGTTGCTTCTTTACGTCTTCCTGAAATTGTACTCATTATTTAAGTTCCTTTGGATTTTGTGCCTCATGCGGATGATTCCCATCGCTGTAGACTTTAAGTTTCTTGATAATCTGTCTATTCAACCTATTTTTAGGCAGCATTCCTTTAACTGAATCTCTAATTATCTTCTCTGGATCTTTAGCAAGTTGGTCTTTAAAGGAAATCTGCTTTATTCCTCCAGGGTAACCACTATGTCTATAGTAAATTTTATCTTCAGTTTTTTTGCCTGTTACTTTGATATCTTTTGCATTTACTAAAACTACAAAGTCACCAATATCGGCGTTTGGTGTGTACTCGGGTTTATTTTTTCCTCTCAAAATATTTGCAACTTGTACCGATAATCGTCCCAGAGTTTTTCCAGAACAATCCATAATGTACCACTTTTGCTCAATATCTTGAGTTCTTATTGCTGTTGTTTTCATGTTTTGCTCAAAGTTGACCCGCTATATATTAATATAAAGGTAGCCGATTTGAAACATGAAAAAACTGTTTTTTTTAATATTATTGTTAGGTGCTTTTTTTGGCGCTCAAGTGGTATATTTTCAAAACTTTGTAAAATCAGAAAAAGTTCTTGATTTTGATCAAATTTCCAACTCAATAGTTTCAATTGAATCACAGCCAAACAATCCAAACCAAAGGTTTGGTTCTGGGGTAATCATTTCATCAGATGGGTACATAATTACGGCATTTCATTTGCTATCAGGGTCTTTAAGCTCGATTAAAATTAATGATCAATCATATACTGCGAATCTAATTGGTTTTGATGAATATGCTGATCTAGCAGTTCTAAAAGTTAATGGTGATAATCTTAGGCCAATAGCGTTTTCCGCATCAGATGATATAAAAATTGGTGATACTGTTTATGCTATCGGCAATCCCTTCAATCTTGGAATATCTGTATCTAAAGGAATACTTAGTGCTACAGGTAGAAATTTTGGTAACCCTTACTTAGATATTATTCAGACAGATGCAGCTATTAATCTAGGAAGCTCAGGCGGGGCAATCATTAACGAAGCAGGTGAATTAATAGGTCTAAGCACTCTAATTGCCTCTGGCTCAGGAGGATCTGATGGTGTTGGTTTTGCGTTACCATCAAGCAGAGTTTTATCAATTGCTAACGAAATAATTAAATATGGAGATGTAAGTAGAGCGTGGATTGGTGATTTTAGTTTCAGAGGAAGCTTTTTCAATCTGAATGGAGAGAGAGTTCCAGCTATTTATGTTTTTCAAAATCAGTTACCTCTTTCTCCACAACCAATTGATGGTGGGTTGCTGGATGGAGATATTATCGTCGATATAAAAGGTGCTCAAGCTAGATGGTCAATCCTAAGAGCTTCTGTTAACAGCATATCTCCAGGTGAAGTTCTTGAGCTTATAGTGATTAGAGACGGAAAGGAAAAGAAGCTAGAAATTGTTACTAAAGAGAGGCCTAAAACACCACAGGCTCTCTAATTATTTCTGCGCCAAGCTTATTAAGTTTTTCCTCAATACATTCATAACCTCTGTCAATATGATAGATATTATCAATTTGGGTTCTATTTTTGCCAACAAGTCCTGCCAAAACAAGGCTTGCTGAAGCTCGAAGGTCAGAAGCTTTTACTTCGGAACCAACAAGATTGGCGACACCTTTTACAAAAGCTTTGTTTTTGTTTAAAACAATATCAGCTCCCATTTTTCTTAACTCACTAACATGTTGAAATCTATTTTCGAAAACTGTTTCTTCGATTGTGCAAGATCCCGTGGCAATCGTATTAAGCGCCATAAATTGAGCCTGCATATCAGTTGGAAAGCCAGGAAAGGGTTCCGTATCTATATCAACACATGTGATTTCAGATGATGTAGCATCTGCCTCAACCCAGTTTTCTCCGTAACTTACATTAACACCCATCTCAATTAATTTATTTGTTAAGACTTGTATTGTTTTTGGGTTAATTCTTTTGACGGTAATGTGACCATTTGTAATAGCTCCTGCAACGAGGTAAGTTCCTGCCTCTATCCTGTCAAAAAGCACATCCCATTCCACACTTCGCAGCGAATCAACACCTGTAATTTCAATTGTGGACTCCCCTACTCCATGAATTGAAGCACCACACTCATTAAGAAAATTTGCAAGCTCGACCACTTCTGGTTCTTTTGCACAATTTTTAAGCGTTGTTTTGCCCTCAGTAAAAACTGCTGCCATCATTAGGTTTTCTGTGCCTGTTACAGAGATTTTTGGAAATTCAAATTCAATTGGCTTGAGTTTATCTGCCTTTAGATAAATGTATTTTGAATCTGATTTAATTTCAGCACCCATTTTTTCTAAACCACTCAAGTGGAAATCAATTGGTCTCGAACCAATATCACAACCACCGGGTTGAGAAATCTTTGCTTTTCCATATTTTGCAATCAATGGGCCCATTACCAAAATCGATGCTCTCATAGTTTTAACAAGCTCATATCTTGCTTCGGGTAAATCAATATTTGATGAGTTGATCTCTATATGTCCATTCTCATCAAAATTTATGTGAGAACCCATGGAATTCAATAATTCGAGCATAGTAGTAATATCTTGAAGGTGCGGAAGATTTCCTATCTTAGCAACACCATCCAATAAGATTGTTGATGCCAAAATAGGCAAACCAGCATTCTTTGCTCCTGAGCAATCCACTTCTCCATGAAGCTGATTACCGCCTTTAATAATAAGTCTTTCCATCTATTAGTTTAAATAAAGAGGTTTCCATGTTTCTATGGCCTTATTTAGGTCCATATTATTATTTGCAAGATTATCTTGAAATTGATTACGAAAGGTTAACCCTAAGTTTATACCATCAATAATTATATTGATTATTTTGTATTCTCCTAGCTTATTTTTATAAACACTAAATTTTGTTATGAAAGAATCCGAGCTAGATAAGAATTTGACTGAAACTTCAAATGTTCGTTTATTAATTTTAATTTCATCATTTGTCTCTAAAGTGTAATCCTCAAATTCAAGTAAGGTTGTAACGTATGTATCTAATAATATTTTTTTTGTTTGCTCTTCGAACGCAACAATCTGCTCAGGTGTAGCACCTGCATATGCTTTTGAAAGAATTAACCTGGACACTAAACCAACATCAACCATCGGTTCCCAAATATTTTTTAACCTTGTTTTAAATTTCTCAGGCTCATTTTCATAAGTTGAACCTTCTTCTTTAATTATTGTCAAAAAATATTGTGCATTCTTATCAATAAATTCATGGATTTCTGGAATTTTTTCAGAATAAAGAAATGATGAAAAAGATAGAACAAATAAAAATTTGGTTAAAAAAAATCGTATCATGTGTAGATTATAGTTTGAAATGAAAAAAATTAATTTCCAAAAAGAAGCAAAAAAGGCTTTTTTATTAGAATTAGAAGAAATGAAGTCTTTCTCAGGCTCGAAAGATTTCAATGTTCAAGAAATATGTGATGCTATTTTTCAATGTAAAGGAAAAATATTTTTAACGGGTGTTGGTAAGTCAGGACACATAGCAAATAAAATCTCTGCCACACTTTCAAGCACTGGCACACCTTCATTCTTTATTCATCCAGCAGAAGCGCTTCATGGTGATCTTGGAATGATACAAAAAAAAGATCTTATTTTAGCAATTTCAAAATCTGGAGAGAGTAAAGAGGTTTGCGAACTAATTCCTGCAATTAAATTTTTAAAAATTAAGCTATGTTCAATAACAGAAGATGAAAAATCTACCATTGCATTAGCTTCAGATGTTCATTTGAGGGTAAAAGTCACTAAAGAGGCTTGTCCGAATGATCTGGCTCCAACGTCAAGCACTACTGTTACTTTGGCTTTGGGTGATGCAATAGCAATTTCACTTTTAAAAGCTAGAGGGTTCACAGCTGAAGATTTTGCAAAGTCACATCCAGGCGGAAAGCTTGGTAAGAAATTAACTCTTAGAGTTAAAGATTTGATGACCCCTATTTCAAAAACTGCAAGTGTTAAAAAAACTGATACTTTATCTGACTTAATAGTAGAAGTTTCATCAAAAAAACAAGGGTTAGCGGTAGTTACAGATAAGAAAATTGTTATTGGAGTATTTTCAGATGGGGACTTAAGAAGATGCCTTCAGAAAAATACAGATATTAAAAAGGTTTTAGTTGGCGAAGTAATGACAAGGAAATTTAAGACCATTAGCTCGGACAAACTTGTTATACAGGCTGCCAATATGATGAGTGAGCTAAAAATATTTAATCTGCTGGTTAAGGATTCAGAAAAGATCAAAGGCATAGTATCTATGCATGACATTCTTGAAGCAAATGTTTTATAAATTCAATCTGTATTTTTTATTGTTTTTCTCTATAAATGGGGTGATTGAAGCACAAGAGTACTCTATCACTTCCGATAAAATAGAAATAAATACTGATACTGGTATTATCATTTATAACGACAATGTTTCTTTTGAATCAGAAAATGTAACTTTTAAAGCAGATAAGCTAATCGTTATTGAGTCTACAGAGGAGTTCTATGCGACTGGAAACCCAATTAAGATTAGTTTTTTTGACGGCTACGAATTTATAGAAGGTGAAGCTGCAAAGGTCGAAATTAAAAATGACGATTTAGTTTTGTCTGAATCAGTATCAATTATCAAAAGTGGCAATAAAATTAAATCAGAGTCGTTAGTCATAAAGCTTAAGTGATGATAAAGATACATTCTGCAAACAAATCAATTGAGTCAAAAGTTCTTTTCAAAAATATAGATTTTGAACTTGAAAATAAAAAAATTACCGGACTTCTTGGGGCTAATGGAGCGGGGAAAACAAGTCTTTTCAGGGCAATAGCAGGGTTATCTAAAATTGACTCGGGCAAAATAACTTTCTTTGAAACAAATGTAACGAATATCAACCTCGAAAAACGTTCAAATCTTGGCCTTAGCTATGTGCCGCAAGAAAATTCACTTTTTGAAGACTTATGTTTAGAAGATAACTTAAAATCTGTTCTTGAATTAAAGTTTTCTAAAATAGATTCTAAAAAAATCAAAGAAATGGCTAATTTGATAGATTTAATGAATCTCAATGATAAGAAAGAAACGCTTGCTAAATTTTTATCAGGTGGAGAAAAGAGAAAAACTGAAATCCTCAGAGCAGTATTGCTCGAAGCTAAATATATCCTTCTGGATGAGCCATTTGCTGGGGTTGATCCAATTTCTGTTGAAGAAATTATAAAAGTATTAAAGGAACTTAGTGCCAGCGTTGGCATTTTCATTAGTGATCACAACTTTAGAGATGTGATTAATGTCTGTGATGAGATTATCTTATTAAACCAAGGGGAAGTTCTTTTAAAGGGCGATCCTAACGGTGTTAAGAACGATCCTCTTGCAAAAAAATTCTACTTCGGCGATCTGAATTAAGGGATTTATCTTGTAGAATAGCCCCATGGCTATTAAAAACTTGGATTCAAAGTTTGAATTAATACAAAACACAATTTCAAACCCTGAATTTAAATCGAAACTTGGAAATATCATTAATGAAATGACTGCGAGTGAGCTAGCCTATGTGATTGAATCTTCTCCCCCACAAGAAAGAAAAATTATTTGGGATCTTATTCAGCTTGATTCTGAAGGTGAAGTACTTGGCGAGCTTGATGAAAATCTTCGTGAAGATTTGTTAAAAGGGATGGATCCAGAGGAAATCAAAGTTGCAATTAGTGATCTAGAAGTTGATGATCTTGCTGATATCCTGCAAACACTGCCTGACAAAATGACAAATGAAGTTTTGTCATTAATGAACTCTCGAGATAGAGGCAGAGTTGAGAATGTCCTGGATTTTCCTGAAGAATCAGCTGGAGGATTAATGAATACTGATGTAATAACAGTGAGGGCTGAAAATTCAATTGAGCTGGTAATGAGATATCTCAGGTTTTTAAGAAACCTACCTAAAAATACTGATGATATCTATGTTGTAAGTAAAAATGATGAATATCTTGGTGTTTTACCCATCACAAAAATTCTGACATCAGATACAAATCTGATAGTTAGAGAAGTAATGGATACTGAATTTCAGCCTATTCAATCCAGTGTCAATCAAGTTGAAGTGTTCAATTTATTTAAAACCAATGACCTGCTTACAGCGCCTGTTGTTAATGAAAAGAATATGTTGGTTGGAAGAATTACAGTTGATGACATTATTGAAATTGCAGCTGATGAGGTTGAGCAAGATTTTAGAGGCTTAGCTCAAATTGAAGAAGATATCTTTGCATCCCCAAGAAAATCTATAGAAAACAGATTATTATGGCTGTCAATCAACCTTATTACTGCAATAGCAGCTGCAGCATCTATAAGTGTATTTGAGAATGTGCTTGAAGAGATTGTATATGCAGCAATTTTAATGCCAATTGTAGCTAGCATGGGGGGGATAGCTGCTACTCAAACACTTGGCATATATATTAGGGCTGAGGCCATGAGGCAATTGAATAGAAAAAATATTAGATACTTATTTAGACGTGAGTTTATCGTTGCATTGGCTAATTGCTTTGTTTTTTCAATTGCTATATATCTAATTACTATTTTTTGGTTCGGCAATTCGCTTCTTTCATTTGCAATATCAGCAGCGATGATTTTTAATCTCCTAGCGGCAGCTATTTTTGGTTTTTCTTTGCCACACCTCTTAAGAAAGTTTGGTTATGATCCAGCTATTGCGGGGAGTGTAGTTATTACGACTGTTACTGATATTATAGGGTTTGTAAGTTTTCTTGGAATAGTGAGTTTTATTGTTCTTTAGGCATTATTGCTAAATTATCGATATTCCCACTTATCTTATAGCTAGATTTTGAAATCTGAATTAGGTCTTCTTCCAAGATATCTGTCACTACTACTGCACCTGCTGCCGCAGGAATGCCACCAATTATGGCAACATACCATGGAATGTTATCAGATATTGTTGAGAAAAAATCTAGATCTAAGTCAAAGGTATCAAATGCTTCTAGGTCAGAAGTAATAATTCCATTTATTTTTGCTTCACCAACCTCAAAATTTAAATTGATTTCTTTAATATTGACGTATCCCTCATTATCAAAGTAAAGCTCACCATCAAAATAATCCACTATAAAGCTATCTTGATTTAGTCTCTCAAAGTCTGCTGTAAAAAAATTAGTTAGATTAGATTGAATATCAATAAGAGAAAGCACACGTAAAGCAGGGATATTAAATGAAGAGTCGTTGTAGCTTAGATTTTTTCCCGAAAGTGTAATTTGGGCACCATATGATGCAATATCTCTAAACGTTAAATACCCATCGGAGACCTTAATACTTAGATCTTCATAATACAGGTTTGTATAATTATCAGTTTGATTTGGTCTATCTTTTAGTGCTAAATCTAAATTTATATTTCTTATACTCATTGAATTTAAATCAAAATCAAAAAAGTTTTCAGAAACATCATTTAAAGAAAAAATATTTGATTTAAAGTCTGCAGGAGCGATTCTAAAAACTCCTTCTTCAAATGATAAATTGTTTATAAAATCGACTTCAATCCCAACATCAGATATTCCAAAAAATAATTTTTTATCGCTAAGAGTAACTTTAAAAAAATTTTCTTCATCTTTGAAAAGACCATTCGCAGAGGTAAGCACACCATCAGAGTTAATGCTGAAATTCAGAGGTATTTTGTTAGGCAAATTGGTAAAAAAGTTATATGTTCCTTGGTTAAATTGGTTTGATGAAATTATGTAATCACTTAGCAAGACATCATTGGCTTTCAATTCATCGCCATATATGACAAGCCTTGCGTTATCGGCATAAATATTTGATGAAGGTGAAATAAATTGCAAGTTATTGAATTTTATTTGAGAGTTTTGTGCACTGATTATCAACGAATAATTATCAAACCCATCAACTAATGAGAAGTTAATCAAAACATTAGCCTCAGGAGAATAAAAAGAATTATTTTCTAAGAAATTACTTACCTGAACTGCGGTTTTAGGAATTAATTTCTTCAATTTATCAGAAGTGGCATTAATATTGAGATTGATTTGAAAATCATCCTCATACTCAAGATTAATTTTTGTTGACATATCTTTTCCACTTGATCGAAACATTCCTTTATCAATAGAAAAACCATCAGAAAAATTTAATGTTATATATCCCTCAAAAAAATCGAAAACAGTTATCTCTTCTAGGAAGGATAGTTCAAGCTGGCTTAAGTCTGATCTAATTTGAAGGTTTAATTTGTCTGATACAAACAAACCATACCCTTCAAGATTTTTAATAGATTTTAATGAACCTGGTAATTGAATATTTAAGTCTGAAAAATTAAAACCGAATTTACCGCTTTGCGATAAAAAATTATCCAAATTGATATTTTCAATGCTTGTATTACCTAGCTTTAGGTTTTTAATCTTCAAATCTTTTACAAAGATATCTGAAGAATTTTCTTGATTACTTTTAAAATTCTTGTTGGACGTAACTTCACCATTTTTGAAAGCAAGCATCTCCAAATGAATCCTTTGTGAAATAACGGAGTTTAGAAGATTAAGTTCTAGCTCAATCTCTTCCCCTTCAAATAATGCTGCACTTGAGTAGCTGAAGTTTTCGAGCTTTACACTTACACCCAAAAGACTTGGTTCAACTTTTGCGGATTGGTATTTTAGGGAATCATCCAAAAAATATTCTTTGATTTTTTCTGTTCCAAAGTTTGTGCTAATGAAAATAGCTATTGAATAGAAGATTATGACGGCTATTGCCACTAAGTATAAAAAAATCCTGATTGGCCAAATTAAAAATTCTTTAACCATTTATGCCTCTGTGTCATGAATATTGCAGCCCAAATTAATGCATTCATTAATGGGTTTAAAATTATTCTTGCTTCAATGTTTAAGCTATAGTCATTTATAAAATTAAGCAGGATATTTAAGAAAATACTCGTTATAACAATCATTAATAGCTGTTCAAGTAATGACCTTTGTATCCATTTAATATTTGAAAAACTAAGGTATGCGCCAATTAAAAAAAATGTAATTGTATAGGGCAATGACTGATCACTAAAAAATAAATCGATAGAGAAACCATATAAAATAAACAAGTAAGTGCTTGGTAATTTTGATTTTAGTGTTGTTAAAAATAAGATAAAGGCAATAAATAAATCTGGAGTCCAAACCCAGATGCTTGTTGATAGAAAAATGTAATTTAAACAAATAAGGCTAAAAAATGTCAAAATTCTTGTAGCTTCAATCATGCAGAATCACCCTTTTGTTCATTGATTTAAATGGGTTGAAAAATAATTCAATCTCGAGTGTTTCATTAAAAAAATCATTCTCTGTTGTAATTTTTTTTAATCTTCCAACAATTAAGCCTTCCGGATGAATGCCATCAAATCCAGTAGTAAAAAATGTATCTCCAATCTCATAATCAAATGCTTTTGACTCATTTTTACAGATGATAGTCATTGGCTCACCATTTCCATTGGCAATACAAAAAAAGTTTCGTGTATTTTTTATTGATATATATTCCTCAGGATCGCTTAGCAATCTAACTTCTACTTGATCAGATATATTACGAGTTTTACCAATAACAAAATCTCCTTGTGAAACCGAGAGCATATCTCCAATAATATTGTTTGGGTTTGATACATATACTCTATGTTTTTTACAACAATTAAAATTTAATTGATCAAAAGAAATGATGCTTGAATTGCTTTCAAATTTCTTTGAACTAACAACAGGATTATATGACCTTGAATTCTCCAAAGACTGTATCTCTAGATCTTTTTCATAGATAGTATTTTGTAGATCAAGAATATTATTTTCTAATTTAGCAATCCTTTCATTTTCAAATTCCTGATAATCTTGCAAAACTTGCGATATAAAATTACTAGGTATATTTAAGAGGTTAATTAGGCCTTTATTAGCTTTTTCGTTGAGCTGGATTGAATTAGAAATAAGATTAAGAGCTAATATTAAAAGACTACCAAAAATATACGTTTGTATTTTCTTCTTTGAAGGAAGAATATTTCTTGACATTACTCTTCAGCAAATAGATCGAAGTCTTTATCCATTAAACCAAGTGCGATACCACCACCTCTTGCAACACATGTCAAAGGATCTTCTGCAACCCTAGTTGGTATTCCTGTGGATTGCTCAATTAGAGTATCCAGGCAATGCAATAAGGCCCCTCCACCTGTCAATACTATTCCATCTTGGGAAATATCAGCAGCAAGTTCTGGTGGAGAAAGTTCAAGAGCAGTTCTAACAGATCTCACAATTGCAGAAGTTTGGTTTTCCAAAGCTCTGAATCCATCCTCCTTCTGAAAAACAACCAATTCAGGTATACCTTCAGCAAGGTTTCGCCCTCTGAATTCATAGGGTTCAAAATCTTTCTTACAGTTCAATGTTGCACAACCAACCTGGAGTTTAATAAGTTCTGCAGTTGATTCTCCAATGACAACTCCAAATTTTCTTCTTACATAAGCCTGAATGGCCTCATCAAATTTATCACCACCAACTTTTAATGATTCTGAATATACAATTCCATTTAGAGACAATATCGCAACTTCTGATGTGCCTCCACCAATGTCAATAACCATGCTTCCTCTTGGTTTATCAATTTCAACTCCAGCTCCAAGTGCTGCAGCAATTGGCTCTTCAATTAATTTAACGACACTGGCACCAGCTGACAATGCTGATTCTCTTATTGCTTTCTTTTCAACTTGAGTTGCCTTAGAAGGTACACAAATAAGAACTCTTGGGCTAGGAGATAGTATTGAATTATTTGAGACTTTTTTAATAAAGTGCTGAAGCATTTTTTCAGTAACATTAAAATCAGCAATAACACCGTCTCTGAGTGGTCTAATTGCTTCCATTTGACCAGGCGTTCTACCAAGCATCTTTTTCGCATCATGACCTACAGCAACAACAGTTTTTTGGCCAATACTTTCCTTTATTGCGACCACTGAAGGTTCATCAAGCACAATCCCATCTTCTTTTGTGTAAATCAAAGTATTGGCAGTACCCAAATCAATGGATATGTCATTTGAAAAAAGACCACGTAAAAACTTAAACATTTCTAATATATCTCTATAATATTCAGAATCTTAAAGAATAAGTCTTTTAATGAATAAAATCGAGTTAAAAAATCTTTTATTTTTAGCAAGAATACATGCTGAGGAAAAGGAGTACCCAGAAATCACTAAAAAATTAACTAATACATTTAATCTAATTGATGAAATGAACAATCTAGATCTTAAAGATCTGGAACCATTAAATAACCCTCTTGAGCTCAAGAACGTAAGCAGAACAGACAAAGAAAGAAATAGAAACCAAAAGGACAAATTCCTTGACCAATCACCAGAGTCAGACGATGACCACTTCATGGTGCCAAAAATAATAGAATGAACTTTAAAGAGCAAAGAGAGAACTTTAGAAATAAAAAAATATCAGCTAAAGAAGCTGTACAGGAAGCTTTAAGCAAAGTTGAAAATGATAAATTAAATATTTTTATTTCTAATTTAAGAGATTCTGCAGAGAAAAGAGCAGAAGAAATTGATAGTAATTTCGAAAAATATAAAGATAAGCCTCTTTCAGGTGTGCCTATAGCTCATAAAGATATTTTCTGTACTGAAAATATTCAAACAACCTGCGGATCAAAGATGCTTTCAAATTTTGTACCGCCATATAGCTCCACAGTTACAAAAAATTGCGATGAGGCCGGCTCTGTAATGATTGCCAAGACAAATATGGATGAGTTTGCGATGGGCTCTTCCAATGAAACAAGCTTTTTTGGGCCAGTTGGTAATCCCTGGAATGACAGTCTTGTTCCAGGAGGAAGTTCTGGAGGCTCTGCAGCGTGCGTTGCTGCCAATATTACCTCAATTTCAACAGGAACAGATACTGGTGGCTCAATAAGACAACCAGCAGCACTATGCGGTATCACAGGTATGAAGCCTACCTATGGGTTAGTTTCAAGGTGGGGCATGATCGCTTTCTGTTCAAGCATGGATCAGGCAGGACCTTTTGCGAGAGATGCATTTGGTTGTGCTGCATTGCTTGATGCAATGGCATCATATGATGCAAAAGATTCTACATGTTCAAAACGTGAAGTAGTTAACTTTGAAAATGCATTAGCTAAAGATTTTGGAACTCTAAATATTGGAATAATTAAAAATATTGAGGAATTGGGCATAAATAATGATGTACTCGAGGCATATGAGCACTCAAAAAGCGTTTTGCAGCAACTTGGTCACACAATAAAAGAAATTGATTTTTCTGAATTATCATCTGGAATTTGCTCATATTATGTAATTGCACCAGCAGAATGTTCTTCCAACCTTTCTAGGTTTGATGGAGTTAAATATGGCTATAGATCAGACCAAAATAATATTTCAGAGCTATATATGAAAACTCGCTCTGAGGGTTTCGGAGATGAGGTTAAAAAAAGAATACTTATTGGAACACATGTATTATCAGCTGGGTTTTACGATGCATATTACTTAAAAGCTCAACAAGTAAGAAGAATGATGAAAAATAAATTTGAAGACATATTCAAAGATGTAGATTTGATTTTCATGCCAACTACTCTTGATCAGGCTTTTGAAAAAAATAGAAAAGATTCAGATCCAAATAGAATGTACAAAGAAGATTTGTTAACAATTCCTGCCAATTTGGCTGGATTGCCAGCAATATCTTTTCCAAATGGTTTTAAAAATAACTTACCAATTGGTGGTCAGTTTGTTGGAAATTATTTTAAAGAGGATTTATTGCTTAATACTGCAAATAAAATACAGGAGGTGACAGATTGGCACAAAATGACACCGTAATAAATGGTTGGCAGCCTGTAATTGGTCTTGAAGTACATGTTCAGCTTTTGACAAATACAAAACTTTTTTCACCGGCAAAAAATAAATTTGGCGAAGATGCAAACAGTCTGGTTGATTTAATAGATATGGGGCTGCCCGGGGTTCTGCCTGTCTTGAATGAAGATGCGATGAATCAAGGTATAAAATTTGGCCTTGCAACTTCAGCAAAAATCTCTGAAACCATGATTTTTGATAGAAAAAATTATTTTTATCCAGATCTTCCAAAGGGTTATCAAATTACACAATTGCATTATCCAATTGTTAAAGATGGAGTGGTTGATCTTGGATATAAGAAGGTTAGGATTCACCAAGCGCATCTTGAGGAAGATGCAGGTAAATCAATGCATGATCAATATGATGCAAATTCAGTAATCGATCTGAATAGATCAGGGGTGCCTTTATTAGAAATAGTTTCTGAGCCAGATTTACGATCAGCACAGGAAGCAGTCGATTATCTAAAAAAAATCCATCAAATAATTACTTATTTAGATATTTCGGATGGAAATATGTCTCAGGGCTCTATGCGTTGTGATGCAAATGTATCTCTTATGCGCCCAGATAGCAAAGAATATGGGACAAGAGCAGAAATAAAAAATATTAATTCTTTTAAGTTTGTTGAAAAAGCTATTAATCACGAAATAAAAAGACAAATGAAAATCCTTGAAGTTGGTGGAGAGATTGAGCAAGAAACAAGGCTTTATGATGCAGTTAAAGATGAAACAAGATCCATGCGAACAAAAGAATTTGCAAATGACTATAGATACTTTCCATGCCCTGATTTAGTACCAACACACATAAGTAAAGAGCAAATAGAACATGTAAAAAATACAATGGATGAGCTGCCAGAAGAAAAGCAAAAAAGATTCAAAGATCAATATAAGCTTGATGATTATGATTCAAAGGTACTTTGTGCTGAAAAAGAAACAGCGAAATTCTATGAGGAAGTGGTGCAAAAATGTGATCCACAAATTGCGGCTAAATGGATTATTGGGGAGCTAAATGCACTATTGAACAAAAATGAGTTATCACTTAAAGATTCAAAAATAACATCTTCTAATTTTGCTGCACTTATTTTAAAAATATCTGATGGTACGATCTCTGGGAAGATAGCTAAAGATATTTTAGAAGATATTTGGGAAAGTGGAAATGCTGTTAGCGACATAATTGACTCAAAAAATCTAAAACAAATCTCTGATACTGGGGAAATAGAAAAAGTAATAGATGAGATATTTGAAAACAATAAATCACAAGTTGAAGCTTATAAGTCTGGAAAGGATAAGTTATTTGGTTTTTTTGTCGGACAGGTTATGAAGGCAACTCAAGGCAAAGCAAACCCTGGCATGGTTAATCAGCTTCTTAAAGATAAACTCAAATAATTAGAATGACTTCGACAGAAATAAAAAAAAATTTTTATTCGGTGCTTAAATTTAAAATAGCTATTCTGTCTGACTTATAAGACCCAAAATAAAGCAAATCATCATATGGATATGCCACTGATGCAGCTCCATAAGAGACATTTGCTAAATTATACTCCTCTAATACTTTCATATCTAAATCAAATTTCATTGCAAAAAATGGTGTGGGGCATTGTATTAATTCTGGATCTATACATTCAATAGCTCCTAGATCAGTGTTTTGACCTATGGCCCATAAAAAACCATCAACTACAAGCAAGTTATCTGGCCCACCCTGTAAATAATTTCTTAATTTAAGGTTTTGTCTTTCTCCGTTTTCAAAGATGCCAATACTGCCATTCATTCTGTAGCTAACAAAGAGCCTATCCCCAATCATCTCAATTCCATTTGGCCATGACCCGCCTGAATTACTTAAAATCTTATAGCCATCTTCCTTAGACCATTGATACACATGGCCTGTTTCTTGCCTTGTTAAATTTTTTATTAATAATTTGTTGAAGCCTAAATCCTTGTCGTATTGGTGAGTAACAAAAAAATCTCCTTTTTCATTTGCAATCACTACATCATTAAAATATGTATTTTTTTCTGGAGCTTTCACACAACCAATCCAAAAAAGAGTTGGTTCGCTTATATCGCTAAACTCGACATATTCTGGAAAAACTAAGAAAAATTCTATTCTGCTTATCTCTAAATGATTAACTACCGCAAGGAGGGATGATTCGTTTATAAAAGGGCTTAATGCATTCCCATGAGCAGAAAAATCCTCATAGATATCAATACCATGTGGATAGATTGATTCTTTACTAGGCAAGCAATCCTCTTCCCCAATACCCAGATCATTATTCTCTAAATAGCTTATTTTATAGTCCGTAACCACATTAGATAAAAGAGATAATTTTGACAATTGCCCTGATAAAGTGATTCCATTATTAAGTTCAGGCAAACCTGGGAACTGTGAAATAATTAAAGATTCTTCCTCAGGAATTTTTGCAAAATCTTCAGGATTTTGTAGTCCGCAAATTAGATCAAGAGTGCCTAGACTTTTGCACTCATCGATATTGGGGTAATTGTAAGAGCAAGCTGCCAAAAAAATGGCAGCAAGCATTAAATATAGCTTCTTATACAAAGATCATTGCGAGGTTTTCTGCAACAAATCCTGGTTTATCAGATCCCTCAACTTCCAATTCAATGTTAAATTTTAACAATAAGCGGCCTCCGCCCTTATCATTGACTTCTAATAGGCTAGAGTTGAATCTGCATTTTGAGTCAACAGGCACAGGGTTGATAAATCGAACCTTATCATAGCCATAGTTCATGGCCATCTTAGTTCCTTCAACAACAAGTGCTGTTTCGTATCCCTTTCCAATAGATAAAGAAAGCATTAAAGCACCGTGTGCAATTGTGCTCCCAAATATTGGTGTTGCTTGTTCAGGATCTACATGAATAAACTGATGGTCATCTGACACATCAGCAAATTTGTTTATCATTTCTTGTGTAACGGTAAACCATGATGTGCTTCTCACAACACCAATATGATTATTTAGATCTTCAGGTTTAATTCCTTCCATTTTTCCTCCCTATTTAATTAAATGGTCTTTGAACTGTTCTCTTAGTTCTATTTTAAGTACTTTGCCTGTTGCTCCAATTGGCAACTCTTCCACAAAAACAATATCATCAGGCTTCCACCATTTTGCAATCTTATCTTCTAGGAAAGCATATATTGATTCTTTATCTTTCTTATCATTTGCTGGCACTACCAAAAGCACTGGTCTTTCATCCCATTTTGGATGTGCAACGCCAATAACGCATGCCTGCATTACATCCGGATGACTTTGTGCTGCATTTTCAAGATCAACTGAACTAATCCATTCTCCACCTGATTTGATAACATCCTTAGCCCTATCAACGATTGTCATATAACCATCAGGGTCAATACTTGAAATATCACCGGTATCAAACCAGCCATCTGCATCAATAGCATCTTCCTCGTGTTTATAATATCTTTTATTTACCCATGGGCCTCTAATTAAAAGCTTTCCATAAGCTTCGCCATCCTCAGGAAGTTTATTTCCATCCTCATCAACAATTTTAAGCTCAACTCCAAAGACAGGCTTACCTTGCTTAGTTTGAAGTTTGTAAAGCTCCTCTTTTGGCATCGCTTCCATTTCTTTAGTTTTAATATTAGCGGTAGCTAGTGGGCTAGTTTCTGTCATTCCCCAACCCTGAATAACATTCACACCATGTTCTTCATCAAACTGTTTAATCATTGCATAAGGAACTGCTGACCCACCAATAACAGTTTGTTTCACTGTATCTAGAGTTATATTGTTTTCATTACAATAGTTTAGTAAGCCTAACCATATTGTAGGAACACCAAAGGCAAGCGTTACCTTTTCTTTCTCTATAAGCTCAACTAATGCTGCACCATCCATGCCCATACCTGGCAAGACTAATTTGATACCATTCATTGCGCCTATATATGGCAAACCCCAACCCATGACATGGAACATTGGCACAACCATAAGTATTGAATCATCTTTATCGAGGCCAAGACCATTTGCTGAAGAACCAGCCCAGGCATGCAATAAGGTTGATTTGTGAGAATACAGAACACCTTTTGGATTACCAGTTGTTCCTGATGTATAACAAAGGCCACATGGAGCATCGTCGCCTAATTCTGGCCATTCATATTCCTCATTTCCATCTTCGATGAACTCTTCATAAGAAATTGCATTTTTTAGCTGTGTTTCTGGCATTTCTTCTTTTGAACAAAGAAGAACATATTGCTCTACAGTTGGACAGTTAGCTTGTATGGCTTCAAGAAGTGGAGCAAAGACTGTCTCTAAAAAAATTATTCTGTTTTCTGCATGATTAATAATATAGACAATCTGCTCAGGATGGAGACGAAAGTTAATTGTATGCATTATTGCGCCCATACCTGAAATGCCATAATACATTTCCATATTTCTATAAGTATTTAGCGCAAGAGATCCAACATTCTGTCCGTGCTTAATCCCATACGATTCTAGTGCTGACCCAAGTTTCTTTGCCCTTTTGGCTACTTGTCCATAATTCGATTTAACTATTTCTCCAGAGAGTGATCTTGTGACGATCTCAACCTCTGGGAAAATTCTTTCTGCATAGTCAATGATGCTACCAACGTTCTGTTTCCATGATTGCATGTTGCTCATTTTTTCCCCCAGTTTTTTAGATTGTGAAGATAAGGATACCATTCATTCTTGAGAGGATGAAACCATGAAAACGTAATATTATGGATTTTGTTCATTTCCTTTTCAGAAAGGTTAATGTCTACTGTGGGGTTAAATAGATCTTTCATATTAATTAAGCCTTCATTAACGCCATGTTTTGAAAGAATTTTTTCGAAAGAAATGTTTGAGTTGCTCACAAAGTTGCCAAAAATTTCAATTATTAGGCTGTCAGTTCTGACTAGGCCTGTGAGATTTATAAGGTAGAGATGCTTGCTGGCTAAATAGCTTTTATCTATGTAATGGCAATCAGTTAAATTTAGCTTTTCTGGATTCGAGTCAATAGTAAAGAAATTGTCCCAGATACATATTTGCTCCTCTGAAAAATTAGAAAAAACTTTCTCATTAGCTTGTGATTGGCTCGTAGAAATTACATTTTTTCCTGTCCAAAAAAAATTAATATCCTTTGGAAAATTTGCAGTGAAATCAGAAAAATAGGCTAAGTGTCTTTCATCTTTGTTTATCAGCTCATCAGAATAGACTGTTGGGCAGAAATTAAAGCTACAGTCTGGAAACGTTAAGACGCAGCTTTGATATATATCGAGTTGTTCTTCAAGGCTGAAGTCATTCTCAATGTCATCAAAAAGAATTGAAAAGTCGCTGACTCCAAATTTATAAAAAAGCTCAATTTTATTATAGATGTGTTCCTTGTTGTTGCTGATTGGGGCCAGACCCACGCCAATAGTTACTTCCTTATCCCTTGCATAGTACACAAATTCAGAAAAATCCTCTAACCAGCCCTTTGGATGATCCAAATTCAAATCAGATCTTAAAAATGGGTCTTCTTTTGGGGCGTAAAGATAGAAATTTAGTTGGTTTTCAGACATCAAATCAATGTGGTTTTTTCTGTCTTCGAAGCTTACAAGCTTTCCGTAATATCCTTCTACAATTCCTCTATACTTCATATTTTTAGTCTACATGAATTATGCTTTTCCATACACAAAGCGTTCTCTTTCTGCTAAATCTTTAATAATGGTTACATAAGAAAATTTTTCCTTATGCATGGCTTCTTGAATGATTTCAGACTGACCCTCACCATGCTCTATAAAAAAATGGCCATTACCGTTAAGGTGCTTTTTTACACCGCTTATAATTTTAAGAGGATCCGCTAAACCATTTTGTTCAGAAAACAGTGCGATTTTTGGTTCATGCAAAAGAGAGCTATTTTTGCTTTCTTTTTCAGGAACATATGGTGGGTTTGCCACAATTAGATCGAATTTATTTTCAACACTCTCAAACCAATTCGATTCCATAAATTTTACCTTATAGTTGCTTTGCCAGTTATTTTTATGGGCAATCTCTAAAGCCTTTATAGATATATCAACCCCAAGCACATGCGCATCTTTAAATATCTTAGCGAGTTCTATTGCAATACAACCCGATCCAGTGCCTAAGTCTAAAATAGACTTTACATCTGCAATGTTGTTCTTTATGTAATTAACTAAAACTTCTGTTTCTGGCCTTGGTATCAGTACTGCTGGAGAGATTTTATAGGTTCCAGTGTAAAAATCCCATTCACCTAAGATGTATTGAATTGGCTTTTTTTTCTTTATGTCTTCGAGAAGGTCTTCCGAGATAAATGATTTGCTATCTATGCTTTTCAAAAGAAACTTTAACCCTTCTTCGTAGCTGTCACCATAAACTGAATACCAAGCTCGTTTGATTTCAGGCTTATTTAAATTATTTATTTTCGATTTCACTAAGCTTTTCTGCATTGCTTTGAGCCATTAACGAATCAAGCATCTCGATGATGTCACCATCTAGAAAGTTATCTATATTGTATAAAGTTAGCTTAAGTCGATGGTCTGTAATTCTGCCCTGCGGAAAATTATAAGTTCTAATTTTTTCACTTCTATCGCCTGTGCCAACAAGGGATTTGCGTTCACTGGCTTTTTCTTGTTCCATTTTTTGCTTTTCAATATCGTAAATTTTTGAAGATAGAAGAGTTAAAGCCTTAGCTTTATTTTTATGTTGTCTTCTATCATCTTGGCACTCCACACCTCTGCCTGTGGGAATGTGCGTT
>ERZ802830.681-NODE-681-length-33808-cov-28.7022_pt1 | contig 33808 bp, 30 predicted proteins | sample MGYA00345654_ERZ802830 | MGnify/ENA primary metagenome ERZ802830 (study PRJEB30503, sample SAMEA104212375) | marine metagenome | biome: Westerlies Biome; feature: [SRF] surface water layer (ENVO:00010504) within the epipelagic zone...; material: water... | reverse complement strand
TATCCAAAGCGGCAACTAGTGCTTCTTCATCTACAACGCCACCACGGGCAGCGTTAATAAGCCCAGCGCCTTTTTTCATTTTTACAAACTCTGCAGCACCAATAGTGGGTTTGTCTTGTGCAGGTACGTGCAGCGTAACAAAATCAGACTGCGACAACACATCGTCAAAAGAACGTGTTTTGATGTTGATATCAACAGACTGTCCGTTGAAAAAGTCAACAGTAACATTAGCTTCGTCCATAAACGGATCATAAGCAGCAACGTCCATACCCAAGCCCAGCGCAATCTTTGCAGTAGCTTGTCCAATGCGGCCAAAACCAACAACACCCAGCGTTTTACCTCGTAGTTCAGCGCCACCAGCATAGGCCTTTTTTAGGGCTTTAAACTTGGTTTCTCCATCAAGTGGCATATTGCGATTGCTGTCATACAAAAAACGCACAGCACCAAATAAATGGGCAAATACCAACTCAGCTACTGACGAAGAAGAGGCAGCAGGTGTATTGATGACGTGCAAGCCTTTTTCACGTGCATAGGCCACATCAATATTGTCCATACCAACGCCACCGCGACCAATTAGCTTTAGGCCCGGACAGGCATCAATCAGTTCTTTGCGAACGGTAGTCGCACTGCGAACCAATATGCCGGCAATGTTATTTTCGTTGATGTAGTTGACAAGCTGTTCTTGCGCTACGTTAGTTGTTGTCAGCGTAAAACCAAAATCAGCTAAGGCGTCTTGTCCAGATTGGGAAATCCCATCGTTTGCGTGAATGTTCATATGTTGTATTATGCGTTTTGTTCTAAAGTTTTCATTACATCAACCAATACTTGGACGGATTCAATCGGCAGGGCGTTGTACATGGATGCACGATAACCACCAACAGAGCGGTGTCCGTTAATTCCGTTCAGGCCAGCTTCTTTGGCCATGGCCTCAAAGCGCTCTTTTAGTGCGGCCGCATTGAGCGTGAAAGTCGCATTCATGGTACTGCGGTCTTCTGTGGCTGCAAACCCATCAAATAAGGGGTTGCGGTCTATCTCACCGTACATCAATGCTGCTTTGGCGTCGTTTTCTTTTTCAATAGCTGCAATGCCGCCTTTCTCTTTTAACCATTCTAGGGTCAGTAGGGAAGTGTATACAGCAAACACGGGTGGTGTGTTAAACATGCTTCCTTTATCTGCATGAATTTTGTAATCTAACATGGAAGGAATTTGATGGGAAACCTTTCCGAGAACATCTTCTTTCACTACTACAAGCGTAGTTCCAGCAGGACCCATGTTTTTTTGCGCACCTGCATACAAAATACCGAATTTGCTAAAATCCAGCTCACGTGAAAAAATATCTGAAGACGAATCAGCAACTAACACCGCATCTGACTCGGGTAGTGCTTTATATTGCGTTCCAAAAATGGTATTGTTGGTTGTGATATGAAGATAGTCTAGCCCTGTTGGTATGTCAAAACCTTTAGGGATGTAATTGAAATTCGTTTCTTTTGAAGAAGATAATTCTACTACTTCGCCCAACAATTTAGCTTCCTTAATGGCTTTTGTTGACCAGGTTCCTGTATTGCAATATCCTGCTTTAGTTTCTAATAAATTATAGGCTGTAGCAATAAACTGCATACTGGCACCGCCTTGCAAAAACATAGCTTTGTAGCCTTTGTTTTGAAGCCCCAATAGTTCGAGTGCAAGCGAAGTTGCGCTCTCCATGATTTCGACAAAATCTGGGCTTCGGTGCGATATTTCTATTAAGGATAGTCCTGAATTGTCTAGTTCGACAACTGCTTGGGCCGCTTTTTGCATCACTTCTTGTGGTAGGATACAGGGTCCAGCACTAAAGTTGTGCTTTTTCATTTTCAAATTAATTTGAAAGCAAAGTAACAAAAACGCCTGCGGTTACGCACCTTTTTTAATGTTACTTTTTCAACAAAAAAGCCATGGTATCAACATGGTCGGCGTAATCTCCCAGTTTTGGATACTGTGTTTGACCAAAAGCGAATGCGTTTTCCACACAATTACTAACCACGCATTGAATCTGCTCGTCTTGATCTTGAAGGCGCTGTTTTACCATTTCTAAATTTGTATATGTACTGTAATGCACACAGGCAATGGGGGAATTTAGCCCTTCATCTTTTTTGAACATCATAAAACCATTTTCCAATAATACTTGTTCTTGCATCAAATAAACTGCTTTGTTGTAGTCGTAATTGTTGGCGTAAGCAATGTGCTGTATAAGGTCTTTGTGCTCATAAAGTGCCAAAAACAATTTGTTGAAATCATAGCCATCTGGAACCATGAGGTGTGAAACACTGCGGCAGCCCAATCCAAAATACTGCATCATATCTTGACAAAGAGCAGCCAAATCTTCTTGGGTTTCATTGCCGTCCAGCACAGCAACACCATTTCTTGTCTTGCGGATGATGTGTGGCTTCTTTTTAAAATAATATTCAAAGTACCGAGCTGTATTGTTGCTGCCTGTGGCAATGACCTTATCATAGGTTTCGAGTTTTCCTTCTGTAAAACGAACCTTATCTTTCCAATCGGGCATATCGGAAACAAGAAAATCGACGATTAACGGAAGTAGCAAGGTGTCGTTTGACGAACATTTTGCCTCAATGCTACAGCCGCTCGCAAGCCCGCAAAGCACATCGTGTAGGCCAACCAATGGAATATTACCTGCTAATACCACGGCCAGTCGTGTGGCCTTTTGTGGCGCTGGGTAGGCGGTCAGCCAATCGGTAATGTCTTTTTCGTTTAGGGTTTGTCCCCAGACAGACATGCAAAAGTCAAGATTTTCTTTTGTAAACCATTTGTTTTGATCGGAGGCACTAACAAGTGCATTATCAAGCTTTTCAATCCAGTCATCGGCTCTTTTATTTTTGGAAGTAAAGTCGTTTAGGAGTTTGCCCAAGGCAGTAAAAGCCTGAATACTTTGTGTATGTTTTGTCATGGTTTGGTTTAGAGTTTTTATGCCCCTATTTTTGCAAAGTTAAAGAATTGCTATGGCTATTATCATTACAGACGAATGTATTAATTGTGGGGCTTGCGAACCCGAATGTCCAAACACGGCTATTTACGAAGGCGCTTTTGATTGGAAATACGCCGATGGAACTTCACTCAACGGAGAGGTTGTATTGCCTAATGGAAAGGCTGTAAATGCGGACAATATGCAAGAACCTATCTCAGATGAGGTTTATTTTATTGTTCCTGATAAATGCACCGAGTGTAAGGGCTTTCACGACGAGCCACAGTGCGCGGCCGTATGCCCTGTTGACTGTTGTGTTCCCGATGAGGATCATGTAGAAACAGAAGAGGTCTTGCTTGGCAAGCAACGCTTTATGCATCCCGACTGATATGAAAGCTGGAATTGTAGGCCTGCCAAACGTGGGCAAATCAACCTTATTTAATTGTTTGTCTAGTGCCAAAGCGCAGAGTGCAAACTTTCCTTTTTGTACCATCGAACCCAACATAGGTGTGGTTAATGTTCCAGACCCAAGGCTAAATCGGCTGGAAGCACTGGTTAATCCCGAAAAAGTGATACCTGCTACGGTAGAAATCGTCGATATCGCAGGATTGGTAAAAGGCGCCAGTAAAGGCGAAGGCTTGGGCAATCAGTTTTTGGCCAACATCAGGGAAACCGATGCCATTATTCATGTGTTGCGTTGTTTTGATAACGACAACATCGTGCATGTAGACGGCTCTGTTGACCCAATACGAGACAAAGAAACCATAGATGTCGAATTGCAGCTAAAAGACCTAGAGGCCGTTGAAAAACGCTTGGAAAAGGTTAAGCGTGCTGCCCGTACGGGTGATAAGGACGCACAAAAAGAACTGACGGTTTTGGAACGCTTGCACAAATCGCTCGAAGCAGCCGTTTCAGTTCGTGCTATTGAATTAAGCGATGACGAACGATTGACCTATGTTAAACCCTTACAGCTTATCACAGACAAGCCTGTCTTGTATGTATGCAATGTAGACGAAAGCGCTGCCGCCACTGGAAACGATTATGTCGACCAAGTTAAAACGACTGTTGCAGATGAAAATGCACAAGTATTGGTGTTGGCCGTTGCTACAGAGGCGGACATCAACGAATTGGACACTTACGAAGAGCGTCAATTGTTTTTGGAGGATTTAGGTTTGGATGAGCCTGGTGCCGCCAAACTCATTCGCGCAGCATACACCTTGCTAAATTTAGAAACCTATTTCACGGCAGGTGAAAAAGAGGTACGCGCTTGGACCATTTCTGCTGGTGCCACAGCACCGCAAGCGGCTGGCGTTATCCACACTGACTTCGAAAAAGGCTTTATCCGCGCCGAAGTAATTTCATACAGCGTATATGATGAATACGGCTCCGAACAAAAGGTCAAAGAAGCTGGAAAAGCTCGAGTAGAAGGCAAGGACTATATCGTCCAAGACGGTGATGTGATGCAATTTAGGTTTAATGTGTAGACCTAATCCACAAATGCTTCCTTAATGACTGCTTTACAAGATTCAATCTCTGTATTGCTATAGAAATGCATCCTTTCGACTGTTTTTGAGTTTATCGAAAAAGCTCAAAGAGAGCGTTTATTTCTCTTATATATTTTATGATCAACATACATGTACACGCTCGTTTTCAATATCTTATAAGTCGTATAGTGCAGCCTTAGTATAAGACACACTTGCAAGAGTGTTTATCGTCCTGACCCCAAAAAGTAAAAAAATGAAATATGTAGGTCTTCCGTTCAAACAAATTTGGGGTTTGTTTAACGTAAATATAACAAAAAATAAAAAAGCGGATATCCGATATTTCAACAATCCCTCCTTCTTAATTGTTAATTTCTTTGTTGCAGAGGCGTTTTAAGTTACAGACCGATGCGTTAATTTAGCAACCCATGGCCCAACAAACCCAATACAACGAAGACAACATACGCTCCCTCGACTGGAAGGAGCATATCCGTATGCGTCCGGGCATGTATATCGGAAAGCTTGGTGACGGTTCTTCCCCAGACGACGGTATTTATATCCTGCTGAAAGAAGTCCTTGACAACAGCATAGACGAATTTGTCATGGGCGCAGGCAAAACCATCGACATCAAAATAAATGAAGGCAAAGTTAGCGTCCGCGACTATGGTCGTGGCATTCCGCTGGGCAAGGTCGTCGATGTGGTCTCTAAAATGAATACAGGCGGTAAATACGACTCCCGTGCCTTTAAAAAATCGGTAGGGCTCAATGGCGTAGGAACAAAAGCCGTAAATGCCTTGTCGGCCTCGTTTTTTGTAGCCTCAACCCGTGATGGGCAGCGCAAAACAGTCCTGTTTAACCAAGGTGTACTCGAAGAAAACGAGCCCCCATCGAGCAGTAGTCAACGCAATGGAACGCAAGTGTCCTTTGTTCCCGATGAGACCATCTTTAAAAAGTTTCGCTACCGCAACGAGTACGTGGCCAAGATGCTTAAAAACTACGTTTACCTCAACCCAGGGCTGACCATCGTGTTTAACGGCGAAAAGTATGTGTCCAAAAATGGCCTTAAAGATCTACTCGAAGACAACAACAATACCGAAGATTTTCTCTATCCAGTTATTCACCTAAAAGGCGATGATATTGAGGTCGCCATTACCCATAGTCGAACCCAATACAACGAAGAATATCATTCGTTTGTCAACGGGCAGCACACCACCCAAGGCGGAACACACCAAACCGCCTTTCGGGAGGCTTTGGTAAAAACCATCCGCGAATTTTATGGCCGTCAATTTGACCCCTCTGATATTCGTAAATCCATTATTTCTGCCATCAGCATCAAGGTGATGGAACCTGTCTTTGAATCCCAAACCAAAACCAAACTGGGCTCTACAGAAATGGGAGACGGCTTGCCCACGGTACGTACCTATATCAATGATTTTATCGGCACCCAACTCGATAACTTCCTGCACAAAAACGCACAAACCGCCGAGGCCATTCAACGCAAAATACTCCAAGCGGAAAAAGAGCGTAAGGAACTTTCGGGCATACGCAAGTTGGCGCGCGAGCGTGCCAAAAAAGCCAGCCTACACAACAAAAAACTAAGAGATTGCCGTGTGCATTTGGGCGATATCAAAAAAGACCGTCGCTTGGAATCGACACTATTTATTACGGAGGGAGATTCGGCCAGCGGTTCGATAACCAAATCTCGAGACGTAAATACCCAAGCGGTGTTTAGCCTTCGTGGCAAACCGCTAAACTCCTACGGGATGTCCAAAAAAATCGTTTACGAAAACGAAGAGTTTAACCTCTTGCAAGCTGCGCTAAATATTGAAGACCGCATGGAGGATTTGCGCTACAACAATATTGTTATTGCCACCGATGCCGATGTAGATGGAATGCATATCCGCTTGCTTTTGATCACCTTCTTTTTGCAATTTTTCCCAGAGCTCATCAAGGAGGGGCATTTGTACATTTTGCAAACACCATTGTTTCGTGTGCGCAACAAAAAGAAAACCATTTACTGCTATTCCGATCAGGAGCGCTTGAACGCATTGGAAGCACTTGGCACGCAAGCAGAGATTACACGTTTTAAAGGATTGGGGGAGATTTCTCCAGATGAATTCAAACACTTTATTGGCGATGATATCCGTCTAGACCCGGTGATGTTGGACAAAAACATGACCATAGATGAGTTGCTGTCGTTTTATATGGGCAAAAATACGCCCAAAAGACAGGAGTTTATTATCGACAACCTTAAAGTTGAGTTAGACAAAATAGAAGCATGAACGAAGAGGAGCAACACCTAGCTGCTAACGACGAATTGGTTCGCGTAACCGGTATGTACAAGGACTGGTTCTTGGATTATGCCTCTTATGTAATCCTTGAGCGTGCTGTTCCGGCCATTGAAGACGGATTTAAACCTGTCCAGCGGCGTATCCTGCATTCGATGAAAGACCTCGACGATGGACGCTACAACAAAGTCGCCAACATTGTGGGGCATACCATGCAATACCATCCGCACGGAGATGCCTCTATAGCCGATGCCATGGTGCAAATCGGGCAAAAAGACCTGTTGATTGACATGCAAGGAAACTGGGGGAACATCCTCACAGGGGATTCTGCAGCAGCCTCCCGATACATCGAAGCAAGGCTGTCTAAATTTGCGCTAGATGTCGTATTTAGCCCCAAGGTTACCCAGTGGCAACTCTCCTACGACGGGCGAAAAAAGGAGCCCATTCATTTGCCCGTTAAATTCCCCATGCTTTTGGCACAAGGAGGCGAGGGAATTGCTGTGGGCTTATCTACTAAAATACTGCCACACAACTTTAACGAGCTTATCGATGCGTCTATCAAACATTTGCAGGGCAAAAGATTCACCTTAGTGCCCGATTTCCCCACTGGCGGGGTTATGGATGCCGACAACTACAACGATGGTCTTAGAGGTGGAAAGATTCGGGTACGGGCGCGTATTTCCCAAGAGGACAAGCAAACGCTTGTGATTAACCAAATCCCCTTTTCGACCACCACCTCATCATTAATTGACTCCATTTTAAAGGCAAACGACAAGGGGAAAATTAAAATCAAAAAAATCGAGGACAATACGGCTGCCAATGTGGAAATCAAAATTCACCTCCCCAACGGAGTTTCACCCGATAAAACCATTGATGCGCTTTTTGCCTTTACTGCTTGCGAAACGTCAATTTCCCCACTAGGCTGTGTTATTGAAAACAACAAACCCAATTTTATTGGTGTTTCCGAAATGCTACGTCGCTCTACCGACCATACCTTGGATTTATTGCGGGCAGAACTTGAAGTGAAGCAAGAAGAGTTGGAAGAACAATGGCACTTTGCCTCACTTGAGCGTATTTTTATTGAAAACCGCATCTATCGTGATATTGAAGAGGTAGAAACATGGGAAGGTGTCTTGCAAGCCATACACTCAGGGTTGGCACCGCATATTGTTCACTTAAAACGAGCCGTAACAGATGACGATGTGGTGCGCCTAACCGAAATCCGCATCAAACGTATCTCAAAATTTGATTTGGACAAAGCCCAGCAGAAAATAGAGGCTTTAGAAGCTGATTTGGATCAAGTAGCCTACGACCTAGCGCATATCGTGGAATTTGCTGTTGCCTATTTTAAGCGGCTTAAAAAAACCTTTGGCAAAGGAAAAGAGCGTAAAACAGAGCTAAAGGTATTTGCCGATGTAGATGCACGCAAAGTGGTTATGCGCAACACCAAACTCTATGTCAGTAGAGAAGAGGGTTTTGTAGGTACTTCGTTGCGGCGTGAAGAATATGTCACAGACTGTGCCGATATAGACGACGTCATTGTTTTTACGGCAGATGGCAAGATGATGGTGACCAAGGTGGAAAGCAAGACTTTTGTTGGGAAAAACATCATTCATGTTGCTGTATTTAAAAAGAAAGACAAACGCACCATTTATAACATGATTTACCAAGATGGGCGTGGGGGTACCTCATACATCAAGCGGTTTGCGGTAACAGGTGTGACCCGAGACAAGCACTACGATCTTACCAACGGCAGTCCACAGTCTAAGGTGCATTACTTTTCTGCCAATCCCAATGGCGAAGCAGAAATAGTGACCATTCACCTGCGCCAAAGCGGTGCCATTAAAAAACTAAAATGGGATTTAGACTTTGCTGATTTGGTTGTCAAGGGTAGAGGGGTGCGTGGCAACACCGTAACCAAATACGCCATCAAGCGCGTAGAACTCAAGGAAGAAGGGGTATCAACCCTCAAACCCCGTAATATCTGGTTTGACGAAACCGTACAACGCCTCAATGCCGACGAACGCGGGCGTTTGCTTGGTGCATTCAGAGGCGAAGACCGTCTGTTAATTGTTACGCAATCTGGAGTAGTCAAAACCCAAATTCCTGATTTGTCCATGCACTTTCCAGAAGATATGTTGCTTTTAGAAAAATGGGAACCCAAAAAGCCATTATCCGCCATTTATTTTGACGCCACCAAAAACAAGTATTTTGGTAAACGATTTTTGATTGAATCGCCCGACAGAGAAGAAGCTTTTGTAAAAGAGGGGTCAAAAATTGAGTTATCCTGGTTTTCTGCAGACTGGCGACCTGTCTGTGTCTTGCACTTTTTTAAGCCGAGAAATGCGGATGTAAAACCCCCTCAAGAAGTACGGTTTGAAGACTTTATTGCACCCAAAGGCATCAAGGCGATGGGAAATCAGCTGGCCACAGAAAAACTCAAAAAGATTGCGTCAAAAGAACCCCTTCCGTACACCCCCGAACCGGAAGTTCCGACAAATGAAATAGAGGCCGAAGTAGAGGAAATTAGCCCTGAAAAAGACGATACAGAAGGACAAATAAGCTTAGAGCTTTAGTGCTTTCCCTTTTTCCGAAAACGCATATTCAAGAACTCCACAAGCAGCGAAAAGGCAATAGCGAAGTATAGATAGCCCTTTGGAATGGCGCCAATGCTTTGTCCCATAACTTCAAGTTGCGCCAAATGCGCGCCTTCTGTAATGAGCATAAATCCAATTAAGATGAGAAAGGAAAGTGCTAAGATTTGTAACGACGGGTGTCTGTGAACAAAGCGCGTAACAGGATGAGCGAACACCATCATAACCAAAATAGAGACCACAACTGCAATAATCATGATCCACAGCGCCCCATCAATCCCCGTGGTCATGCCAACAGCAGTAAGGATGGAATCTACAGAGAAAACCGCATCAATCAAAATGATTTGAACCAGAATACGTGCCATGGTATTGGCTGCTTTATGCTGCGCTTTTTTATTGCGATCACCAGCGTGATCAATTTTTTCATGTATTTCTTTTGTGCTTTTGTACAGCAAAAACAAACCACCGGCAAGTAACACCAACGATTGCCCGTTGATTTCGGCACTAAACTGCGTGTAATCTACTGAAAACAAACTGTCTTTCATGGCAATGACCCAAGAAATGGTAAACAAGAGAACGATTCGAAGAACCAAGGCGAGTAATAGGCCAATGTTTGTTGCGCGCGCACGCTTTTGTTCGGGCAGCTTACCAACAACAATGGAAATAAACACGATATTATCAATCCCTAGGATAATTTCAAGAAATGTAAGGGTAAGCAATGCCGATATGGCTTCTGGGGTGAAAAGAAATTCCATTAGTTGCTTGTTTTGGTTACGGTACCACGTTGTTTGTTTTTGGTGTCTCCAACCAGGTTATACTCAAACGTATAGGTGTTTTCTGTAGTGGTTAGAATTTTCATGTGTACCGCTTTTGAATCTTGATAGGAGAGGGGACGTAGCTTTTTCACTATGCATTCGCAGTCATTTAGCCAACGCACACTGGAGCTATCCACACGATTACGGTAATAATCTACCTCTATGCTGTCTGTTCTGATAAACTGCGTGGTAAGCGTATCGCCAAGGACTATCGAAGTAAAACGGAAGTTTCCTGTTTTAAATTCAGAACAATTACGCTCAGGATTGAAACAAGAAACACAGAAAAGCAGTAGGGCAATGATAAAAACATTCCTCATGCCTCAAAAATATCAATTTTTATTGAGGTAGGTACTGGAAGTACCGTCGTTATAACACACAATGATGCGCTCAACCTGCTTTGTGGTGGTTGACTTAGCAATGATACCTTCTTTGGGCGTATTTTTTGGTACTGGAATTTCAGTAGTTTTCACCTCCTCTTGAGGAGCTGTAGGTAAAACGCTTTGGTTGTCCGGCGTGGCTACGCTGTCTTTGGACGCAATTCCTTTAAGAAGCCATGCTGAGGAAACGCTAGGGTAGGCGTCAAGTATTTTAAGGATAAAGTCCAAGCTGGGCTTATTGCGTTCAGAAAGGATGTGTGAAATGGAAGAACGCTGTACGCCAATTGTGTCGGCAAAGGCGGCTGCGCTTAACTCATTTTCCTGCATCAGTTGTTTAATTCGTTCAACAATCCCCATGATTACAATTGTAAATAATTAATATTTTCTTAGTGATATTATCAAATATATAAAATAATATGACGGAATAAAAGCGAAGTATAACTTTATATTATGATGTTAATATGCTTAAATACAGTAGTTTAGACAAAATTTATGTTTGGTTAATTACTTTTGTAACAAATTTTGATGTTTTTAGCCTGCTTTTGTTTACAATAATAAATTATTTGTGTTTACAATTGGAAACTAATAAGCGTTTACATTTGCAAACATGAATTCATTTTTAAAGCAGCTGCCTGATCTTAAAAGTCAAATTTTGCAGGGGCGTTACATGACGTATCCGAAAATTGAACGTTTGCTCAGCGATTTTGATTCCAAGCAAGTTGGTGCAAGCGCAAAAGGACTGCCCATAAACATGCTTACACTGGGGACTGGCCCTATCAAGGTGTTGATGTGGTCGCAAATGCACGGAAATGAGTCTACCAGTACCAAAGGGATTATAGATGTGATGTATTTTCTTGCAGCCAATCCGACGATTTTAGCGCCGTTTACCATACAAGTGATTCCCATGCTTAACCCTGATGGAGCAGCAGCGTATACGCGTGTTAATGCCAACGCTGTTGATTTAAACAGGGATGCCCAGCAACAATCCCAGCCAGAAACCCGTGCTTTGTTTGAGGTATACGACACTTTTCAACCAGACTACTGCTTTAATCTACACGATCAACGCACCCTATTTGGGGTTGACGACAATCCGTGTATACTGTCTTTCTTGTCTCCAGCCGCTGATGCGGGCAAATCTATCACCAAAGCCCGTGAGCAGGCGATGGGGATTATTGGATACATAAACGAGCAATTGCAACAACAGTTATCCAATCAGGTAGGTCGTTATGACGACACCTACAATCCCAACTGTGTTGGCGATTGCTTCCAAGCAAAAGGAACGCCTACCCTATTGTTTGAGTGTGGGCAATCGGGGCAAGACTACGGTAGGATAGCTACACGAAAGTGGTTTGGCTTCTCTGTTGTGGCGGCTCTACATTGCATTGCAAATAATGTATTTATGCCTACCGCTTATGACAGGATTCCAGAAGTTGAAAAGTCATATGTCGATGTTTTAATACACCACGTACCTGACCACGAAAGCCAAATAAGCTTGGCGGTACAGTATGAGGAAAAATTAAATTCAGGTAGAATTACCTTTGAACCTACCCTGCACAGCAAAGGTGACTTATCGCAGCTTAACGCGCACAAAACCATTGATTTACGAAAACACAACTCCATTGATTTTGGCTCTTTTGAGGATGCAGCTTTAAAAAAATTATTCAAAATGTTAGATTTAACACATTATTCATATTAAATTGTCGAAATAACAGCATAAAATTCAATGTTTTTTTGTTTTCTTTGCAAATAAAATAATCACAATGAAATTTAAACTAGACGAAATTGATCATCAAATACTTGATATTTTGATTGACAATATGCGTACACCTTTCACGGACATTGCCAAAAGACTTTTAATTTCTGCTGGCACAGTTCACGTGCGTGTGCGCAAGATGGAAGAGGCTGGAATAATCAAAGGATCTTCATTAACATTAGATTATAACAAAATGGGTTATTCCTTTATCGCATATGTTGGTATTTATCTTGAGAAAACGCACCAAACGAAATACGTACTGGAGCGTTTGCACGAAATTCCTTTTGTAACGGTTGCGCACATAACTACAGGAAAGTTTAACATTTACTGTAAAGTCCGTGCCCGTAGTACAGAACACGCCAAAGAAATTATTTTTAAAATTGATGACATAGATGGTATCCTACGTACAGAAACCATGATTTCTCTAGAAGAGAGCATCAATGACAAAAAGCGATTGATGCATACTATTTTTAATGACCTTTAAAATTAACTTGTGAACCCACGCACAAAACTTGAGCGTTACGAACAAAACGTGCGCTCCAAATTCAAATTATACGACAGTATATTTTCGACCTTACCCTACTCTAACATAACCAACACGGCAACGCTTTTACCGCTGTTTGCCGATTCTTGTGTTGATGGCTATGAAAAGGGGCTAGACCCCAAGACGATTGTTGAAGGTTTCTTCGAACGCTATTTTCCCGATTATTCAGCAAAAGCGCAAATTGACTTGCTCTTCCGTTTTATTCAATTTATCGAAAGACGTGTAGTGCTTTTTGATGCCGTTGAAGATGCTGCTTTTGCGCATGTCAACAACATGAGTGGGGTGGGTACCATTCGTAATCTTAAGGAAGAAGCGCAATCAAAACAAAAAGCCAAAGAGCTTAAGGCACTGCTTCAAGACATTAATGTGCGTCCAGTACTAACAGCACATCCAACACAGTTCTATCCTGGTGCTGTCTTGGGTATTATTACGGACTTAGGCAAATGCATCCAAAAGAACGATTCGCAAGAAATCAAACTTCTGTTGGCACAATTGGGACGTACGCCTTTTTTCAAAAAGAAAAAGCCAACCCCATTAGACGAAGCCAGAAGCTTGATATGGTATCTTTCTAATGTTTTCTATCCTGCCATTGGCGAAATTCAGGCCTATGTGCAACGCCATATTTTCAAAGACGAGCCATTGACGGGACAAACCGTTAAGCTTGGTTTTTGGCCCGGTGGTGACCGTGACGGGAATCCATTTGTAACCACAGAAATCACTCGTAAGACTGCACAATTGCTCCGCAGTAGCATCATCCGTAATTACTACCGAGACGTCCGCACACTGCGCAGACGTTTGACTTTTGCCGGAGTGGAAGAGGCCGTTTTAGCCGTTGAGAAAAAATTATACGATAGCATTTTTACACTGGACAAGGCACCCGCCATAAGTCTTGAAGACCTAAAAGCAAGCCTAGCGTCCATACTTACTGCAATCGAAGAACAATATCACGGTTTGTTTGCCAATGAATTACGCGACTTCATCGCAAAGGTCAACGTATTCGGCTATCACTTTGCGAGTTTAGACATTAGACAAGACTCTCGTGTTCATCACGACGCCTTTTTAAGCCTTTTAACGCAAACAAATAAGAATGGGGTTACAGATGTTGGTTTTGACTATGTTAACGCTACTGAAGACGCACGTATCGATTTCCTTACTTCGCTAACCGGCGATGTTGATCCAGATAGCTTTGAAGACGAAACCGTTTGCAAAGCCCTTGGGTCTATCCGTGCGATGCGTGAAATTCAGCAAACCAACGGTGAGGCCGGCTGTAACCGATACATCATCAGTAATAACCAAACCGCACAAAACATATTTGAGGTTTTTGCCATGATTCGCTTGAGTGATTGGGAAGCACCTGATGTTGATATAGTTCCGCTATTTGAAACCATTCCTGATTTGGAAGTAGCGGTTTCTGTCATGGACAAGGTATACGGAAACCCCGTGTATCGTGAGCATTTGACTCGAAGGGGAGACAAACAAACCATCATGCTTGGTTTCTCTGACGGCACCAAAGATGGGGGCTATTTGATGGCCAACTGGAGTATTTTTAAAGCCAAAGAAGAACTGACAGCGATCTCTCGTAAATACGGGATCAATGTTGCCTTTTTTGACGGTCGTGGTGGACCTCCAGCACGTGGTGGTGGTAATACCCACCAGTTCTACGCATCCATGGGGAACAGCGTTGAAGCAGACGAAATACAACTCACCGTACAGGGACAAACCATCAGTTCCAATTTTGGTACTTTGGACACCTGTCGCTATAATTTAGAACAACTCTTAAGCTCGGGTATATCCAATCGCTTGTTTACATCGGATTCATCCGTTTTAAACGAGGAAGACAGAAAAACCATGACACAACTTGCGGAAGTTAGCTACGAAGCCTACAAGAGCTTTAAGGCCCATCCTAAGTTTTTACCGTATTTGGAGCACATGAGTACACTCCAATACTACGCCAAAACCAATATTGGATCACGTCCTTCTAAGCGTAAGTCCAGCAAGACATTGGACTTTTCTGCACTGCGCGCCATTCCCTTTGTGGGCAGCTGGAGCCAGTTGAAGCAAAATGTACCTGGATTTTTTGGTGTGGGTACTGCTTTGGAAAGCCTAGATAAGGCAGGAGATTTTGATAAAGCAAAGCAGTTGTATGACAACAATGCCTTCTTTAGAACCTTGATATCAAATTCCATGATGAGTCTGCAAAAATCCTTTTTCAAATTAACAGCCTATATGGAGCAGGATCCTGAATACGGCGCCTTTTGGAAATTGATTTATGCGGAATATATGCGTTCAAAGGGCTATATCCTTAAACTAACAGAAATGGACAGTCTCATGGAGGATCAGCCCGAAGGAAAGGCTTCGATTCACATGCGTGAGGAGATTGTACAACCCTTGTTAACCATTCAACAGTATGCATTATTGACCATTCAAAACAACAAACTGAGCGCAAAAGAGCTTGATGTGATGGAAAAAATGGTGACGCGTTCGTTGTTTGGAAATATCAACGCAAGTAGAAACTCTGCCTAATTCTGATAGAAATCAAAAGCCTCTAGGATAAGTTCTTCTGAAGCTGATTGGTTCCAAACCGGCTCACCTATAGATTTCAAAAGTACAAATAGTACATTACCATTTTCGTTTTTCTTATCGTGTGTAAGCAGTTTGATCACAGCGGTAATTGTGTCCTTGTCAAAGGAAATTTTGGGATAAATAGCGTGAAAAACGCTTTTGATTTCACGCGCTTTATCTGGCGACAAGCCGGATACCTTGACAGAGAGAAATGCTTCCAATATCATCCCTATTGCAATGGCTTCGCCGTGTAGCAATCTGGTTTTGTTCTGAGCTGTTAAAAAATGGGATTCTACCGCGTGTCCTAGCGTATGGCCAAAGTTTAAAATCTTACGTAATCCTTGCTCGTCAATATCCGCAGCGACTACTTTAGCCTTAACACCAACAGAGTGATGTATGTGTGGCAAGATTTCCTCTTTACTTAAGAAACCGCTTAATGCCTCAAAATAGGCAGGCTCTTGAATTAGTCCGTGTTTGAGCATTTCTGCATAACCGCTGCGGTATTCTGAATCGGGTAGGGTTCCCAAGAAATCGGTATCAACCAGTACCATTTTAGGTTCTCTAATAATACCCACTTGGTTTTTAAGTGCACCCAAATCAATGCCCGTTTTTCCACCAACAGAAGCGTCTACCATGGCTAATAATGACGTTGGGATGTTGATAAAGTCAATGCCACGTTTAAAGGTGCATGCGACAAATCCGCCTAAATCGGTTACCACTCCGCCTCCAATATTGATGAGTATGCTTTTTCGGTCGGCGCCCATTTCAGATAGGCTATCCCAAAGCGAAACGCAGCTTTGAATGTGTTTGTTTTCTTCACCTGCTTGCATTTCAAGTGTCTTGAAATCGAACTGAATATTTGAACGCGCGTGTGGCAAACAATGCAAGCTGGTGTTGTTGTCTGTCAATACAAAAACAGCAGAGTAGGCATTGGCCTTAACACAACTGTTGAGTGCATCCCAACAATCCGCTCCAAAAAGGACTTCACTATATTTTGTTTTAACAACCATATCGGTTGGCGAAAATACTGCCTTTTTGGTTTATTTTCCTAATTTTGAGAAGTACTTCATATTTTAAACAACCCTTATTTGGACCATACATTGCCGCAATATCCGCATAAATCAACACGAGAATTAAGGGCTTCGCTCTTTTTGTTCCGTTTGCTTTCGAGAGGCTTTGTTGTGCGTGCTTCTCTATACGTGTGGCGGTTTTTACAAAGCATTCGTTTCCCTGTGAAATACCTTATTAGCTTCACAGGTTATGAGCAGTTTTGTGCAGGGCAAGACGTTTCTTCATGTGCATCCATGACAGAAAAACTTGCGAAACACCAGATCTTCAGCGTATTGGATTACGCAAATGAACACGCAACATCAGCAATCGATTACGACCACAATGCTGCAGTGGTTTTGGAAACCATAGAAGCGGCTAAAAACAATAGGGCATATCCGTTTGCCGTAGTCAAGCCCAGTGCCATAGGTTCCTTCGAATTGTACCAAAAAATGGGGGCAGGGCATAAACTTACGGCAAGCGAACAGCTTATTTGGACTGCTATGCAGCAGCGTTTTGATCAATTGGCAAATGCAGCTGCACAAGCAGCTGTTGTATTGATGATTGATGCGGAAGAAAGCTGGATACGAGATGGTGTGGACTTATTGGTATTGCCTTTGCTTGTGAAATACAATTGCGATAAAGTCGTTTTGGCGCTAACCATTCAATTGTATTTAAAGGATAGAAACATCGTTTATAAAAGCCTTTTGAAGGATGCTGATGATAAAGGGTATGTATTGGGTGTAAAACTCGTTAGAGGTGCTTATATGGAAAAAGAACGCAGCAGGGCAACAGCCCTAAACATGAGTGCTCCCGTCTGCGCAACCAAAGCTGCAACAGACATGCAATACCGGGACGCCCTTCAAAACGCCATGCAAGCCGTAGACAAACACTTCTGCATCGTGGCTACACACAACCAATCGGATATCAATTGGGTGGTTGATTACTGTGCTGAAAACAATATTTCCTTGGGGAATGCCAATCTTTGGTTTAGTCAGCTGTATGGCATGCGCGATTATATTTCCTTTTCTCTTGCAAAACAAGGTGCCAATGTTTTTAAATATGTGCCCTTTGGCCCTTTGGCCCAGGCCGTACCCTATTTGATTAGACGTGCATTAGAGAACAGCGCCGTGAAGTCGCAGACACTGCAAGAATGTTTGATGTTAAAAAAAGAACTGCGGCGTAGAAAACTCAACGGCTGAAGTAAGCCGTATCTGTACATTTTTTGACTGAAAAGAGTTTGTCATCAATTTCCATGACGTACACATTGCAAGAATCTGTGCCAATGTTACTCTCGCTAAAGTCCACGGATGTTCTGGCAAACCATTGCACGGTATCTTGGATGGGGTAGAAGTCCTTTTCAAACACCCATTCCTTCTTCTTAATATCGTTTTTAACCCGTGCCGATGGACTGTAGTTACACTGCGTTCTTTTTCCGTTGAAGAAGAAAAACAAAAAAATAAGCCCAACTGAGAAGCCGCCTAAATAATAACCCAATCTCTTTATAAAACTCATATGAATGAAATGTTTCTAGCGCTGTCGTTTATATGTTTCAATGTTATGGTGTGGTGCGGTTGTGTTATTAGCGCCATGGCTATTTCTGGCCATTCGATAAAGCAGTAATCTCCGCTGTGCAAGTATTCTTCAAACCCAAATTCTTGCAATTCCGTTTCATTTTCAATGCGATATAAATCCAAATGAAAGGCCGAAGCATTTGCCACGCTGATCTCGTTCACTATTCCGAAAGTAGGGCTTGAAACTTCCTCATTGCTTCCCAACTGTTTGACTATTGCCTTCACGAGCGTTGTTTTACCTGCGCCCAAATCTCCTTTGAGTAACACAATTTTATGCTCAAATACCGCAACCAGCGATTTGGCGATTGCGTCAAGTTGACTTAAATCATAATCTTGTACCATAAAGCAAAAGTAAACTACTTGGGAGAAAACACCGCAAAAGGAATGCACATCTCTTCAAGAGAAATTCCGCCGTGTTGGTAGGTGTTGCGAAAATGTTTTACAAAGTGATGGTAGCGAGTAGGATAAATCAGGTAGTAGTGTTCTTTGGCAAAGGCAAAAGAACTGCTCATGTTGATGGAAGGCAGTCCAAAACTTTTGGGGTCTGAAACCATCATTACGTGCTTGTCATCTGTTTTAAGTCGTCGCCCTGTTTTGTAGCGAATATTCGTACTGGACTCACGATCGCCAATTATTTTAGCAGGTTGCTCCACATTTATGGTGCCGTGATCTGTGGTAATAATAAGTTGATAGCCTTTTTGCTGTGCAGTTTTAATGATGTCTAGCAACAGGCTGTTTTGAAACCAGCTCTTAGTAAGCGAACGATACGCCTTATCGGAATTTGCCAGTTCTTTAATTACATCCATCTCCGTTTTGGCGTGTGAAATCATGTCCACAAAATTATAGACAAGGACTTGAAGGCCATCTGCGGGATCTGCCTTAAGCGTATCTAAAAACTTACGGGCTTCATGGGGTTTGTTTATTTTGGTGTAGGCGTGTTTAATATTTACCCCTAAACGATCCAATTGAGCACCCAAAAATTCGTGCTCATGCATGTTTTTACCCCCTTCATCGATGTCATTTTTCCACCATTGTGGATGTTTTGCCTCCATTTCAGCAGGTAGTAGTCCAGCAAAAAAGGCATTGCGTGCATACTGAGTGGCCGTTGGAAGTATACTAAAATATGCGGTTTCCATATCTGTTTTGTAGTAAGGCGCAATAATGGGAGATATGGAAATAAACTGATCGTATCGCAGGTTGTCAATCATCAGCAACAGTGTCGGCTTCTGGTTTAGTTTGGGCGCAACCAGCTTTTTAAACACTTGATTTGAAAAAAGTTTTTCCGCTTCTTCATCAAAGAGTAAATCGGCATAATGCTTTTCAATAAATCGTGAGAAAGCAATATTGGCTTCCGTTTTCTGATAGGTAAATATTTCTTTGAGCTCTGGCGAATCAACACTGTCGATTTCCATTTCCCAGTACAAGATTTTTTGATATACATCACTCCAGCCACTCAGCGATTCCGCTTCCATCAAGGCTGTGCTTAATTGCCGAAACGACTGCTGATAGGTCGCAATTGTTTTTTCGGTCACGAGTTTACTGGCATCCAAATTCTTTTTGAGGGCGAGTAAAATTTGATTTGGATTTACAGGCTTAATGAGATAGTCGGCTATTTTGGCGCCAATGGCTTCCTCCATGATGTTTTCTTCCTCACTTTTGGTAATCATGATGACTGGTAGTCCTGGGTGGACTTGTTTAATTTCACTCAACACTTCTATGCCTGACATACCGGGCATGTTTTCGTCCAATAGAACGATATTAAAACTGCTGTCTTTTAGTAGCGATAAGGCGTCTTGACCACTGTGTGCTTTTGTGACTTGATAGCCCTTTTGGTTCAGGAAAATAATGTGGGCTTCTAACAAATCTATCTCATCGTCAATCCACAAAAGTTCAATCGGCTGCATATATGTATCTTTGTACGTAATTTTTTCTATAGTGAAACTCACTCAATACAACGACCCAATTTACGGTTTTATTACAATCCCAACTCCGTTTATTGGCAAACTTATCAATCATCCCTACGTGCAGCGCTTGCGTAGGATAAAACAGATGGGCTTATCTTTTTTGGTATTCACCGCAACAGAGCACACCCGCTTTCAACACGCTTTGGGTGCCATGCATTTGGCTACCAAAGCAGTAGCAAGCCTTCGCAAACAAGGAATTCAGATAAATGACAGCGAAGCTGAAGCGCTCTACGCAGCATTACTCTTACACGACATTGGACACGGCCCTTTTTCACATGCACTTGAACATGCGTTACTGCCTGATACGGCACACGAAACAATATCTTTGGCACTCATGCGTGATATGAATCGTGAACTTGAAGGTCAACTTGATTTAACGATTCAAATGTTTACCAACAAATACGCACGCAGATTTTTTAACCAACTTATTTCCTCGCATATCGATTTGGACAGGTTGGACTATTTAAAGCGAGACAGTTTTTACTCTGGGGTTACAGAGGGCAACATCAACTCTGAACGCTTGATTACCATGATGACAGTGAGGGAGGATACCTTAGTCTTTTTTACCAAGGCCATTCATTCTATTGAAAAGTTTTTACTCGCCCGCCGTATGATGTATTGGTCGGTTTACCTGCATAAAACAAGCTTTGTTGCTGAGGAATTGTTGATACGCTTTTTTAAGCGTTTTGAACAGTTGGATGATGCAACCAAGACTTCTTTAGGTACCGTTGCCTTAGCAGGCATTGCAAACAATAAAAATGCGGAATTAGAGGATAAAATTTCATATTTCATAGCATTAGACGATAACGATATTTGGGTTACCCTTAAGGCAGCAAGCCATAGCGATGACTCCATTTTGGCTGCACTGGCAAACATGATTTTAAATCGTGATTTACTCAAAATTCATATTGCCAACCAACCCATTAGTAAAACTGAGCTGACAGCCAAACGACAGTTTTTTATGGATAAGCTTGGTTTCTCGGCAACGGAAATTGATTATTTCGTTTTTGCTGGAAGCCTAAGCACACAGGGCTATAATTTAGAGGAGCAACCCATTAAATTATGTTCTCTCGATGGCGCGCTGACGTTATTCGATGCTTCTTCTGAAAAAGCACATTTCCCCATACTCGCGAGAAAGGATTACAAGTACTTCTTGGCATTCCCGAAACAAGACGGATATTTTTCGTAATTTTGCACCTATGAAATTTAATGCCACCCAAATAGCGGAACTGGTTTCTGGCACTGTTGATGGTGACCCTAAAGCAGAGGTTTCTAAATTGTCTAAAATTGAAGAAGGAACAAAAGGAAGTTTGTCTTTTCTAGCCAATCCCAAATACACCCCTTTTTTATACAGTACAGCTGCAACCATAACTTTGGTCAGTGATGACTTTGTGGCTGAAAAAGATTACAAAACAACCCTTGTTCGTGTGGCCGACCCTTATGAGGCCTTTTCAAAGTTGTTAAATCACTATAACAAAATCAAGCATGTGCCTACGCCCAGCGTGTCTGAAAAGGCATTTGTTTCAGAGGATGCGTCCTGCTCAGACGGTGTATCAATCGGAGATAATGCACACATTGGTGCCCATACGACCATCGGAAAAAACTGTGTGATCCAACCACAAGTATTTATTGGTGAAAACGTCACCATAGGTGATAACACCATTATCCATGTTGGTGCACGCATTATTGACGACACCGTTATCGGAAGCGATTGTGTAATTCAAAATAACGCCGTTATTGGTGCCGATGGTTTTGGGTGGGCGCCCAATGAAAGCGGTTCATACGATAAGGTTCCACAAACGGGCAATGTAGTTCTTGGCAACCACGTTGACATTGGCGCAAACACCACGATTGACCGCGCAACACTTGGATCAACGCGTATTGGAGACGGAGTTAAGCTTGACAACCTTATCCAAATAGGACATAATGTTGAAATCGGCGCACATACTGTTATTGCGGCACAAACAGGTATTGCAGGATCAACCAAGATAGGGACGCACTGCCAAATTGGTGGACAGGTTGGTATTAGCGGTCATTTGACCATTGGAAACCGTGTTGGTATTCAAGCCAAGTCCGGTATTTTGAAAAACATTAAAGACGATTCAAAAATCATGGGGTATCCGGCCTTTGATTATACAGCATTTAATAAATCGTATGTGCATTTTAGAAATTTACATACGCATATTACAGATTTGCAATCCCTAAAAAAGAAACTTAACCATGACTAAACAAACCACTATCTCCAAGGCTTTTTCGTTAAGCGGTGTTGGAATTCACACAGGAAAAAAAGTTAAACTTACATTCAAGCCAGCCCCAGTTAATCACGGCTATGCCTTTTCACGTGTTGATTTAGAAGGAACTCCCGTCATAAAGGCAGACGCCAATTTGGTGGTAAACACAACCCGAGGAACAAACCTGGAAAAGAATGGTGTAAGCATACAAACATCAGAGCATGTTTTGGCCGCACTTGTTGGACTGGAAATAGACAATGTTTTAATAGAGTTAAACGCATCTGAACCACCCATCATGGACGGTTCTTCTATCCATTTTGTTGAAGCCTTATTAGAAGCCGGTATCGAAGAGCAAGATGCAGAAAGGTATGAATATGTGGTTCGCGAAAACATCACATTCGCCGATGAAGAAACGGGTAGTGAAATAACCGTTATTCCAGCGGATAATTATCAGGTCACTACCATGGTCGATTTTGGCACCAAAGTTCTTGGGACGCAAAACGCAAACCTAAAAAACCTCGCTGATTTTAAGGATCAATTTGCCAACGCACGCACCTTCAGCTTTTTGCATGAAATAGAATCACTGCTTGAACACGGACTCATCAAAGGCGGCGATCTCAATAACGCCATTGTATATGTAGACAAGGAACTTTCTAAAGAGACCATGAGCAAACTCTGCAAGGCTTTCAACAGAGATAGTATATCAGTGAAGCCGAATGGTATTCTAGATAACCTGACGTTAAAATACCCCAACGAGGCTGCACGCCATAAATTGCTAGATGTAATTGGTGATTTGGCACTAGTGGGTTGCCGTATTAAGGGTAAGGTCATTGCAAACAAACCCGGTCACGGCACCAATACAAACTTTGCCAAAAAGCTCGCTAAAATCATCAAAAAAGAAAGGCGCAATCGCGTACCTGAATTTGATTTAAATGCGGAGCCATTAATGGACGTAAATGCCATTATGAACGTATTACCACACCGTCCACCCTTCTTGTTGGTAGACAAGATTTTGGAATTGAGCGACACGCATATCGTAGGAATGAAGAGCATCACGATGAATGAGCCTTACTTTGCAGGACATTTCCCTGGACAACCTGTTATGCCCGGCGTACTGCAGATAGAGGCCATGGCGCAAGCAGGGGGTGTATTGGTATTGAATACCGTTCCAGACCCAGAAAACTACCTTACATTTTTTATGAAAATTGAAAATGCCAAATTCAAGAACCCCGTTGTTCCTGGAGATACGCTTATTTTCAAAATGGAATTATTATCGCCCATACGTAGGGGTATTTGTCATATGCAAGCCGTAGCGTATTCGAGAGGCAGGGTTACAACAGAGGCTGAAATGATGGCTCAAATTGTACGAAAAGATCAAGTCAAAGTATGAATCAACCATTAGCATACGTACATTCAGATGCGAAAATTGCGAAGAATGTCGTAATAGAGCCTTTTACCACAATTGACAAAAACGTGGTGATAGGAGAGGGGACCTGGATAGGTCCGAACGTGACCATTATGGAAGGTGCGCGAATAGGGAAAAACTGTAGCATTTTTCCAGGTGCTGTCATCAGTGCTGTTCCACAAGACCTTAAGTTTAATGGTGAAAAAACAACCGCCGAGATAGGGGATAACACAACCATTAGAGAATGTGTTACCATAAACCGGGGTACTACTTCAAGAGCGAAGACCAAAATTGGGAAGCACTGCCTGATTATGGCGTATTCTCACATTGCGCACGATTGTATAGTTGGTGACCATTGTATTTTCTCAAACAACAGTACGCTTGCCGGGCATATTACGGTAGGCAGTCACGTTATCTTGGCTGGAATGACGGCCGTACACCAGTTTTGTTCCATTGGCGATCACGCGTTTGTTGCAGGTGGTTCATTGGTACGTAAGGATATCCCACCATTTGTAAAAGCAGCTCGTGAGCCGCTTTCCTACGCGGGTGTAAACTCTGTTGGTTTAAGACGTAGGGGCTTTGACTCAGATAAAATCAAAGAAATTCAGAGCATTTACCGCATCCTCTATCAAAAAAACTTTAACAATACGCAAGCAACACAGATTATTGAGGCAGAAATGGAAGCATCGACAGAAAGAGATGACATCCTTCAGTTTATCAGGCTATCACAACGCGGTATTATGAAAGGATATATTCAAAACTAACTATGGCATCAACTTCAGATATTCGAAAAGGTCTTTGCATTCATTACAACAATGACATTTATAAAATAATAGAGTTCTTACACGTCAAACCGGGGAAAGGACCAGCTTTTGTACGTACCAAACTCAAGAGTGTAACTTCAGGAAAGGTAATTGACAATACTTTTTCTGCTGGACATAAAATTGATGACGTACGTGTGGAAACCCGTAAATATCAGTTTTTATACGCAGTTGGCGATGTGTACCACTTTATGAACACAGAAGATTACAATCAAATTGAATTGCAAGAAAACATCCTTGATCAGCCAAAATTGATGAAAGAAGGGGAGATCGTTACGGTGATGACAAATACCGAGAATGACAGCCCGCTTTGTGTTGATATGCCTGCCAGTGTAATTTTAGAAATTACCCATACCGAACCAGGTGTGAAGGGCAATACGGCTACAAACGCCACAAAACCCGCAACTGCCGAAACCGGTGCAAAAATCAATGTTCCTTTATTTATTAACGAAGGAGATAAAATAAAAGTAGATACCGAAAAAGGCACCTACATCGAACGCGTAAAAGAATAACATGAGCGTATTAGTAACCAAAGATTCAAACATAATCGTACAAGGCTTTACGGGGAGTGAAGGCACTTTTCATGCAAGCCAAATGATTGCTTATGGCACCAATGTCGTTGGAGGTGTAACCCCCGGAAAAGGCGGACAAACACATTTAGAAAAACCCGTTTTTAATACCGTTGCGGAAGCTGTTAACGAAGTAAACGCAGATACGTCCATCATTTTTGTACCACCAGCCTTTGCTGCTGATGCGATAATGGAAGCCGCTGAAGCTGGAATAAAGGTCATCATTACCATTACAGAAGGTATTCCCGTGAACGACATGGCAAAAGCCATGGAATATGTTAACGGTAAAGACTGCCGTGTAGTAGGTCCAAACTGCCCAGGTGTTATTTCTCCAGATGAAGCCAAAGTGGGTATTATGCCCGGCTTTGTCTTTAAAAAAGGAAACGTAGGAATCGTGTCCAAATCAGGAACGCTAACCTATGAAGCTGCTGATCAAGTAGTGAAAGAAGGATATGGCATCACAACTGCTATTGGCATTGGTGGTGATCCCATTATAGGAACTACAACCAAAGATGCCGTGCAATTGCTTATGGAAGACGATGAAACCGAGTGTATTGTAATGATAGGCGAGATAGGCGGACAACTGGAAGCAGACGCAGCTAACTGGATAAAATCTCAAGGTAACCCAAAGCCCGTAGTTGGGTTTATTGCTGGTGAAACAGCGCCCAAAGGCCGTACCATGGGACATGCAGGTGCAATAGTAGGTGGTGCAGAAGACACCGCTGAAGCAAAAAAAGCAATCATGAAATCGTGTGGCATACACGTTGTGGATTCGCCAGCAGCCATTGGAAAAACCGTAGCACAAGTTTTAGCATAATATCATGGATTTAGTAAAAGGAAAAAACATCATCATTACAGGCGCCAGTAGGGGCATAGGACGTGGCATAGCCATGGCATTTGCCAAGCAAGGTGCCAATGTAGCCTTCACATACAGCTCTTCCGAAGGCCCAGCCAAGGAGTTGGAAGCAGAACTTAGCGCATTTGGCATAACCGCAAAGGCTTTTAAATCAAACGCTGCTGACTTTGATGCTGCACAACAACTTGTTGCCGATGTATTGGAAATATTCGATTCTATAGATGTACTCATTAACAACGCTGGCATTACCAAAGACAACCTGTTGATGCGCATTACGGAAGAAGATTTTGACAAGGTCATTGAAGTCAATTTAAAATCTGTTTTCAACATGACCAAGGCGGTGCAACGCACCATGCTCAAGCAACGACACGGAAGCCTAATTCATATGAGTTCTGTTGTTGGCGTTAAAGGAAATGCGGGTCAGTCAAATTACGCCGCATCCAAAGCAGGTATTATTGGTTTTTCAAAATCAATAGCACTTGAATTGGGTTCAAGAAATATAAGATCAAATGTGATCGCACCCGGATTTATCGAAACAGAAATGACCGATAAACTCCCTGAAGATGTCGTAGCCCAATGGCGGGCGGGCATTCCACTAAAACGCGGCGGCTCCACAGAAGATGTAGCCAACGCTTGCCTTTTTTTAGCCGCTGATTTATCTGCATACATAACAGGACAGGTATTGCACGTAGATGGCGGTATGTTAACCTAAAATTTATATCATGGAAAAATTACCAAAACTTGGATTACCCTTAACAATACTCATAATCGTAGGAGTTATTTTTATTTCAAAATCATATGTCAACATCCCTTACGGAGAAGCGGGTGTCGTATGGAAACGCTTTGGTGGGGGAACCGTAATTGACGAACCGCCCCTAGGAGAAGGGTTTCGTTTTATTGCACCTTGGAATCGTGTCTATACTTACAACATCAAACAACAAGAAGAGTTTGAGAGTGGCATGCGCGTGCTTTCGTCAAACGGACTTGAAATCTCCTTAGATGTTTCTGTATTGTACCAACCAAAGATTGACGAACTGGGCATGTTACACAAAACCAAAGGAGAGAATTACCTGAACATCGTTATTGTTCCAGAAATTCGTGCAGTTGCCCGATCTGTAATTGGACGCTACACGCCTGAACAATTATACTCCTCAAAGCGTGACGCTATTCAGAATGAGATTTACGAAGAAACCATGCGTAAGGTAGAAAACCAGCATGTACAGCTCAATGCAGTATTGGTACGTGATGTGACTCTTCCAACGTCTATCAAAGAGGCCATTCAACGTAAACTTACCCAAGAGCAAGAAGCCTTGGAATATGAGTTTAGGTTAGAAAAAGCACGTCAGGAAGCAGAAAAAGTGCGTATTGAAGCAGAAGGGAAAGCAGTAGCCAACAGGCTATTAGCAGCATCGCTAACACCAAACATCCTTAAAGATAAAGGGATCGAGGCGACTCTTTTGTTGGCAGAATCGCCTAACACTAAAATTATTGTTGTTGGAGGTGGCGAAGATGGACTGCCACTTATTTTAGGAAATCAGTAAGGTTTTCAAAAAATTTTCGATATTTGCATCGTAATGAATAAAGCACATTTTTTCCACCACAACAATATTGCGTTTCAAACGTGCTAGGTGGAGTATGTCAATAACCGTCTAACCCGTTTGTATTGCTCAAACGGGTTTTTTGTTATAATAAAGTCATGAAAGAAAAGATACGTATCGCGATTCAGAAGTCAGGAAGGCTTAACGAAGAATCATTAAAACTGCTCAAGAGCTGTGGTATCGCCATCAATAATGGCAAAGACCAGCTTAAGACATCGTCTTCTAATTTCCCTATGGAGGTATATTATCTGCGCAATGGAGATATTCCGCAATACCTTAGAGATGGCGTAGTGGATTTGGCCATCATTGGTGAAAATCTAATCGTTGAAAAAGGGGAGGACATTCCCACACTTGAGCCGCTGGGCTTTTCAAAATGTCGTGTGTCCATTGCTGTTCCAAAAGGAAATGCATACAGCGGCGTTGCCGATTTAGCAGGTAAGCGCATCGCTACATCCTATCCAAAAACAGTTCAGAAATACCTTTCAGAATGGAATATTAAAGCGGATTTACACATCATTAATGGTTCGGTGGAGATAGCACCCAATATTGGCCTGTCAGATGCCATTTGCGACATCGTTTCCAGTGGATCTACGCTATTTAAGAACAACCTCAAAGAAGTTGAAGTGTTGTTTAAGTCACAAGCCGTTTTGGTTGGAGGTATGGGATTGTCAGCTGCCAAACAAGAAATTCTTGACACGCTTTTGTTCCGTATCCGTGCCGTAAACGCTGGAAAAAATTCCAGATACATCATCATGAATGTGCCCAACGACGCCATCGAGACCATATCAAAAATGCTACCGGTATTAAAGAGCCCTACGGTAATGCCCTTGGTTGAAGAGGGCTGGAGTTCGTTACACTCTGCCATAGACAAAAACACCTTTTGGGAAATGGTAGATGCGCTAAAAGCGGCCGGTGCCCGAGATATATTGGTATGTCCTATTGAACGAATCATTCAATAATGAAGTTTATATCCAATCCTGAACGAAGTACATGGCAGGCGCTTACCCAGCGCCCGACTGCCGATTTCTCTTCTATTGAGCCGATCGTGGATGAAGTCTTTGCCGCCGTGCGGAGCAATGGCGATGCAGCCGTTCGGAAATACAGTCAAAAGTTTGATGCATATACGCCAGATCAACTGATGGTAGCTGCGCAAGCTTTAGCAAACGCGAAGGGGGAACTGTCTGCAGAACTGGTCGCTGCTATTGACGTGGCGTATGAAAACATTTACCGCTTTCACGAAGCGCAAAAAACAGCACCTGTTCGTCTGGATACCCAAGAAGGGGTTAGCTGCTGGCAAGAGAAAAAACCCATTGAGAAAGTGGGGATTTACATTCCAGGCGGAACCGCACCGTTGTTTTCAACTGTGCTAATGCTGGCCATTCCTGCACAACTGGCTGGTTGTAGGCAAATAGTGTTATGCACGCCACCAAATAAGTCAGGCGTACCCGCTGCCATACGCTATGCAGCACAAAAATGTGGCGTAACGCTCGTAGCACAAATTGGCGGCATACAGGCCATTGCTGCCTTAACCTATGGAACTGAGCGCATTCCTAAAGTCTACAAGATATTTGGTCCTGGCAATCAGTTTGTAACCGTTGCCAAGCAAATGGCAACTCAATACCAAACGGCCATCGATATGCCTGCAGGCCCTTCCGAACTTTTGGTGGTTGCCGACAGCACGGCAAAGCCCGCATATGTGGCTGCAGACCTGTTGTCCCAAGCCGAGCACGGCAAAGACAGTCAGGTGATATTGGTTAGCACATCGGAACAAATAATCCCCCAAGTACAAGCTGAACTCGACAAACAATTGCTTGTGTTGCCCAGAAAAGAAATTGCTGCCGCAGCATTGGAAAACTCATTGGCCGTTTATTTTGACGATGAGCAGGCTGCACTTGATTTTATCAACGAATACGGTCCTGAGCACTACATTACTTGTGTGGAGAACGAAAACGTATTTGTAGACGGCATTATCAATGCAGGATCTGTGTTTATTGGCAACTATACCCCTGAAAGCGCTGGGGACTATGCCTCTGGTACCAATCACACCCTGCCCACCAACGGCTACACCAAGCAATACAGTGGGGTTAATTTAGATGCCTTTTTAAAGGCGATTACCTATCAGCGCATCAGTGCGCAAGGCATAAGGTCTTTAGGCCCGCACATCGAGGCTATGGCCGCAGCAGAGGGGCTTGATGCCCACAAAAATGCAGTAAGCTTGCGATTAAAAGATTTGAACAATGGCTAAGGCATTTGATTTAACGCAATGGGCTAGACCCGAAATGTTGGCGCTTGCGCCCTACACATCGGCGAGGGACACCTTTACCGCAACAACTGGGAAGTATACCTTTTTGGATGCCAACGAGAACCCCAATGCGTCTGCAGTCAACAGGTATCCAGATCCAAATCAATTGGCACTGAAGAAAAAAATTGGGGCACTTCGTGCTTGTTCTGTCAATCAACTTTTGATTGGAAATGGCAGCGATGAAATCTTGGATTTACTATTCCGAGCGTTTTGCACACCCAATAAAGACAACGTAATCCTTATGCCACCTACCTATGGCATGTATGCCGTGTTGGCCAACATCAATGGTGTGGGCATTAAAGAAGTGCCGCTTACAGCTGATTTTCAATTAAAAACGGACGAAATCCTAGCAGCTGTTGATTCCAACACCAAGGCTATTTTCTTTTGTAGCCCCAATAACCCAAGCGGAAATGTGTTTAAAACCTCAGACATAACCGCATTGCTCAACGGCTTTGACGGCTTGGTGGTTATAGACGAGGCGTATATCGATTTTACGGATAGATTAGGTTGGTTATCTCAATTAGACAACTATCCAAACCTCGTGGTGACGCAGACCCTTTCCAAGGCCTTTGGACTGGCGGGATTGCGCTTAGGTATTGCTATCGCACACCCCAGCATTATCAAGCTGCTGCACACCATCAAACCGCCATACAACATCAACACCCTTAGTCAGCAACAAGCGATTGAAGTTTTGTCCGATATCGAAAAAGTAAACCGACAAATTGCAGCATTGCTAGCCGAACGCAATAGGGTAGCGGCTTATTTAAACGAACTGGACTGGGTAGAAACTGTATTTCCATCGGATGCCAATTTTTTATTGATACGCGTTGATGATGCAAACAAACGCTATGACGCATTGCTTGCGCAAAAAGTGGTGGTACGCAACCGATCTACGCAAACAAATTGTGAAAACACCCTTCGTATCAGCATTGGTACCCCAGTAGAAAACAACGAACTTATGGCAGCTTGTAATACCATATCATTATGAAAAAAGTATTGTTTATTGACCGAGACGGCACCCTAGCACTGGAGCCTGAAAATTACCAACTCGATGCATTGGATAAACTCGTTTTTTATCCCGCTGTGTTTCAGTATTTAGGACGAATCGCCAAGGAGCTAGACTATGTATTGGTTATGGTTACTAATCAAGACGGACTGGGAACGGACAGCTTTCCAGAAGATACCTTTTGGCCCACACACGACTTTATGATGACTGCCTTAAAAAATGAAGGGATAAACTTTAGCGAGGTGCTTATCGATAAAAGCCTACCTGCCGACAATGCACCCACACGCAAACCCAAAACGGGCATGCTATCCGCTTACCTAAACAATGCCGACTACGACCTCGAAAACTCATTTGTCATTGGCGATCGAGTAACGGATATGGAACTGGCAGCTAACCTCGGCGCAAAGGGCATCTTGTTGCAAAACGATGCGCGGATGGCAACAGCAATTCCAAATGCATTGACCGATACTATCGCACTGAAAACAACCGCTTGGAGCGAGGTATACACCTTGTTAAAGGCTGGTGGGAGACGCGTCAGTCACGAACGCAAAACAAAAGAAACAGCCATTGAAATTGACCTAAATCTCGATGGTACAGGCGAGAGCAGTATTGATACGGGCATTGCCTTTTTTGATCACATGCTAGACCAATTGGCGCGTCATGGCGGGGTAGACCTAAAGCTGACCACCAAAGGCGATTTGGAAATAGACGAACACCACACCATTGAAGATACGGCCATTGCCTTGGGCGAAGCCTTTGGAAAAGCATTGGGCGATAAGCTGGGCATAGAACGCTATGGCTTTTGCTTGCCTATGGACGATTGTTTGGCGCAAGTTTCCCTTGATTTTGGCGGTCGTGCATGGTTGATGTGGAATGCGAAATTCAAAAGAGAGCTCATTGGTAAAATGCCAACAGAAATGTTCTTTCACTTCTTTAAATCTTTTGCAGATGGTGCCAAGGCTAACCTGAATATCAAAGCAGAAGGACACAACGAACACCACAAGATAGAAGCCATTTTTAAGGCTTTTGCCAAGGCCATTCGTGCAGCCATCAAAAGGGACGCAGAAAAACTGGTATTACCCTCTACCAAAGGACAGTTATGAATGTAGTCATCATTGATTATGGGGCGGGCAATATTCAAAGCATTCGCTTTGCATTGGCGCGTTTGGGCATCACAGCCACGTTGAGCGACAATGTGACTACCATCAAAAATGCTTCACATGTGATATTCCCGGGCGTTGGCGAGGCAAGTTCTGCCATGAAAAAACTCCGTGCAACGGGACTTGACAAACTCTTTCCTACACTAACACAACCCGTATTGGGCATCTGTTTGGGGATGCAACTGATGTGTAACCATACCGAAGAAGGCGACACAGCAGGGCTTGGCATTTTCGATACTGAGGTTGTGCGCTTTGAAACCCATTTAAACGTTCCCCATATGGGTTGGAACACAGTTGAAGGCAAAGGTCTGCTTTTTAACGATATCGATGCAAACAGCCACTTTTATTTGGTGCACAGCTTTTATGCGGTACCCAACAAAGACATGGTTGGTGCTTGTACGTACGACGTTCGCTTTGCTGCTGCCTTGGCAAAAGACAATTTTTACGGTACGCAATTTCACCCAGAAAAAAGCGGAGCCGTGGGCGCACGCTTATTACAAAACTTTCTAACCTTATGATTTTAGTTCCTGCCATAGATATCATCAACGGACAATGCGTACGCCTCAGCAAAGGAGATTACGACACCAAAAAAGTATATAGCGATTCGCCTATCGAAGTAGCCAAGGCTTTTGAGGGTGCTGGATTGACACACTTGCACGTAGTTGATTTGGACGGGGCACGTGCAAAACATATCGTCAATACCAAAGTACTGGAGGCCATTGCCACCAAAACGACGCTTACCGTAGATTTTGGGGGTGGTATTAAGTCGGCTATTGATTTGCAAACTGCCTTTGATTGTGGCGCTGCACAGGTTACGCTGGGTAGTGTTGCCGTAGATGCACCTGAATTGGTTTTGGAGTGGCTGCAACAATTTGGGGCAGACAAACTCATATTGGGCGCGGACGCCAAAGACAGACGAATTGCCACGCACGGATGGGAGAAAGACTCGGGCATAGACGTGTTGGATTTTGTCAAAGACTACGCCGCTAAAGGCTTTAGGCATGTACTCTGTACGGATGTTGCCAAAGACGGCATGCTGGCAGGCCCATCGTTGGAGCTTTACTATGAGTTGCTTGAAAAAGTAGCAAAGATTTCGCTGATTGCTTCGGGTGGAGTAAGCAGTATGGACGACGTATATCAACTGGAAGAACTGGGTTGTACGGCAGCCATCATTGGAAAGGCGATATATGAAGGGAAAATAGCCTTAAAAGAATTGGAAAACTATCAATTAGAACAATCATAAGATGCTAACCAAAAGAATTATTCCTTGTTTGGATGTCAAAGACGGACGTACCGTAAAGGGCGTCAACTTTGTTTCTTTGCGTGATGCGGGCGACCCCGTAGAACTGGCACAGCGCTATGCGCAGGAAGGCGCAGACGAATTGGTCTTTTTGGATATTTCCGCATCAGAAGAAAAACGCAAGACCTTGGCACAACTGGTGCGTCATGTCGCACAGGCCATTGATATTCCCTTTACGGTAGGTGGTGGCATAAGTTCGGTTGAAAACGTAGGTGTCTTACTCGATAACGGCGCAGATAAGGTTTCCATCAATTCGGCAGCGGTACGCCGTCCAGAACTCATAAGCGAGCTGGCACAGCGTTTTGGCACCCAATGTATCGTCGTTGCCATCGATGCCAAACAAATTGAAGACGAATGGGTGGTGCACTTGGTAGGCGGTAAAGTGCCCACGGAAAGACGGCTGTTTGAATGGGCGACTGAAGCCGTAGCACGTGGCGCAGGCGAGTTGCTCTTTACTTCTATGGATCACGATGGTACCAAGCAAGGCTATGCCAACGCAGCATTAAAAAAATTAAGTGAAACGGTTAGCGTTCCTGTCATTGCTTCCGGTGGAGCAGGGGAGATGACCCATTTTGTTGATACCTTTGTACAAGGAAATGCAG
>ERZ802830.680-NODE-680-length-33822-cov-9.77001_pt1 | contig 33822 bp, 29 predicted proteins | sample MGYA00345654_ERZ802830 | MGnify/ENA primary metagenome ERZ802830 (study PRJEB30503, sample SAMEA104212375) | marine metagenome | biome: Westerlies Biome; feature: [SRF] surface water layer (ENVO:00010504) within the epipelagic zone...; material: water... | reverse complement strand
CAGGATATTCAGCTTGTCGCGGGTGATCTCGCCTGGAACGCGGATGGCAAGGCCCGGCCCCGGAAACGGATGACGCGAGACCAGAATTTCGGGAAGGCCAAGCTCACGCCCGAGGGCCCGCACCTCGTCCTTGAATAATTCGCGCAACGGCTCCACAAGCTCAAGCGCCATGTCTTCAGGAAGGCCACCAACATTATGAGGCGACTTGATCGTCACTGCGTTACCACCAGCGGCTGAAATGCTCTCAATCACGTCAGGATAGAGTGTCCCCTGCGCCAGAAACCGCGCCCCATCAATCTTCGCCGCCTCGGCGTCAAACACCTCGATGAAGCTGGCACCGATGATCTTGCGTTTCTGTTCTGGATCGCTGACGCCATCCAAGCGGCCAAGAAACATCTCAGAGACATCCTTGTGGATCAGGGGGATGTTGTAATGCCCGCCAAACAGCCTGACCACCTCTTCGGCCTCGCCAGCCCGCAACAACCCATGATCGACAAACACACAGGTCAATTGCGCGCCAATGGCCTCATGGATCAACACCGCGGCAACGGAAGAGTCAACGCCGCCTGACAGGCCACAAATCACCTTGCCATCGCCAACCTGTGCGCGAATGGCGGCGATGGCACGCTGGCGGTAGGCGGCCATCGACCAACTGCCGGAACAGCGACAAATGCCAAGGGCGAAGCGTGAGAGCAAGCGTTCTCCGCCTTCGGTATGAACCACCTCGGGATGGAACTGAACGCCGTAATAGTGACGCGCCTCATCAGCAACCGCGGCATAGGGCGCGCCCGCAGATTTTGCCACCACGCGAAACCCATCAGGCAGCGCTGCAACATGATCGCCATGGCTCATCCAGACAGTGTGATGCGAAGCGGTGTCATCCCACACCCCTTCAAACAATGCAGATGGCTCGATGATCTGCAACTCGGCGCGGCCAAATTCGCGGCTTGTTCCCGGCTCAACACGCCCACCAAGCTGCTGGCACATGGTCTGCTGGCCATAACAAATGCCAAGCACCGGCACCGCCAGATCAAAAACGATTTGTGGGGCGCGCGGTGTATCCGCCATTGCGACTGACGCTGGTCCACCCGATAGAATGATGCCGCGTGGCTTGGCAGCGCTGATTTTGTCGGCTGTCGTCGTGCAGGGTAAAATCTCGGTATAAACACCCGCCTCCCGCAGACGCCGCGCGATCAGCTGCGTGACCTGCGAGCCAAAATCGATAATCAGAATTGAATCATTCGTCATCTTGCCTATCCCAGCCTTGTCATTACGCACATCACCGACCATCCATCAGCGCAGACGTGCCTGTATTACCGCCATGAAGAACCCATCCGTGCCGTCGCGTCCGGGAAGCAGCCTCAGCATCCCCTCATCCAGCGGTGGACAGGCGCCGCCTTTTTGCGCCCCAATCGTGTCCTGCCAGATCTCGCCAATATCAGCCAACTCCAACTCCGGTGCCTCCGCCAGCAGCCGGTGGATCTGCGCCGCGCCTTCGCTCGCCAGAACCGAACAGGTGATATAGATGATCCGGCCACCTGGCATAACCATGGCACGCCCCTTGTCGAGCAGTTGCGCCTGCAGGCTGGTGTAGCGGGTAAGATCGTCACTGCTGCACCGCCATCTTGCATCAACCTGCCGTCGCCATGTGCCGGACCCTGAACAGGGCGCATCAATCACCACGCGGTCAAACTTGCCACGCCAGCGTTTGGTTCCCCAGCTATCACCAACATGTTTTCGTTCAATGTTGTGAATGCCAGCACGGCGCATCCGCTCACCGCCGCGCTCCAACCGCTCAGCATCGGAATCAAGCGCCAGAACGCGCCCCTTGTTCTGCATCTGCGCTGCCATTACGAGGGCCTTGCCACCGGCGCCGGCGCACATGTCAACGACCTGCATGCCCGGCCGCGCATCACAGAGCAGTGCCGCAATTTGTGATCCCTCATCCTGATATTCAAACAGTCCCTTCTTCCATTCGGGCAAATCCTCTGTGCGGGTGCGTTTTTCCAGCCGAATGCCAATGGGCGAGAGCGTGTTGAGATGACATTTCAGACCACGCCCAGCAAATTTTTCCCGCAGCACGCGCCTGTCACCAAGCCTGACCGGATTGATCCGGACATCGGTTGCCGCCTCGCCTTGCAACGCCAGTAATTCGGCCTCAGTCGCCTCACCCAACGCGGCAACCGCATCTGCCAATAGAAAATCTGGCCATTCAAGCGCCACATCACGGGGCATCGCAGGATCATCCAACTGTCGCTCCGCCAATCGCGCGACAAGCTCACCCTCTTCCTCGCTCAGCGCCGCCGCATTATGCTTGCCCTCACCGCCGAATAGCGCGGTGATTTCCTCAGGCTTTTGCTTGTCAGCCAGCATCTGGGCAGCGATCGTGATGCTACGGGCCGTGACCTCGCAGCCGCATTGTTGCAAATGCCAGAACAGGCGCGCCCACGCCCGATGCACCTGCCAGAACATGGCAGAAATTGCCTGCCTGTCACCGGACCCCGCATAGCGTCGCCGCTGCAACCCCTTGCGCAGCCCATAGCCAGCGAGATGGGTTTCCTCCATCTCGTCAATAATCTCGATTACAGCGGCAAGCCGTGCGGCTGGCGTCATGAATTCTTCCTCTTGCCGGCACCGCCAAATGCGGCAGCACCAAAACCAATTTCCAAATGATCACCGGTAATTGATGATCGGCACTCCAGCCGGTCCGAACCGCCTACATTCCCGGCCTGTAATTCGGTGCCTCGCGTGTGATTGTCACATCATGGACATGTGACTCAGCAAGGCCAGCACCAGTGATCCGCAGGAATTGCGCATTTGTCTGCATGTCGGGGATGGTGCCATTGCCGGTATAGCCCATCGCAGCCCGTAGGCCGCCAAGCAACTGATGCAACACATTTTCGGTGGCCCCTTTATAGGGCACCTGTCCCTCGATGCCTTCAGGCACCAGCTTGAGGGGTTGCGAGATTTCCGCCTGAAAATAGCGATCGGCCGAGCCGCGGGCCATGGCACCGGTTGAGCCCATGCCGCGATAGGCTTTGTAGGAGCGGCCCTGATGCAGATACACCTCACCGGGTGTCTCATCAGTTCCTGCCAGCAGTGACCCAATCATCGCGACATCGCCGCCGGCGGCGATCGCCTTGGCAAGATCACCTGAATATTTGATCCCGCCATCCGCGATCACCGGCACATTCTCCGCGTGGCATATTTCAGCTGCATCCATGATCGCAGTCAATTGCGGCACACCGACACCGGCCACCATGCGTGTCGTACAGATCGACCCTGGGCCAATCCCAACCTTGACCGCATCAGCCCCTGCATCAATCAATGCCTTCGCACCATCGGCAGTGGCGACATTGCCGCCAATCACCTGCACCGCGTTGGCCATCTTGCGAACGGCCGCAACAGCGTTGAGAACGCCTTCGGAATGGCCATGCGCGGTATCAACGATGATGACGTCGACGCCGGCGTCAATCAATGCCTCAGCGCGGGCAAGACCATCACTGCCAGCGCCCGTAGCGGCCGCAACAAGCAGCCGTCCGGCACCATCCTTTGACGCCATCGGGTGATTTTTTGCCTTTTCCATGTCCTTGACCGTGATCAGACCGGTACAGCGTCCCTTGGCATCGACCACAACCAGCTTTTCAATGCGATTCTCATGCAACAACCGCTTGGCGTCATCCTGCGTGGCGCCGTCGCGCACCGTCACCACCTCACGCGTCATCAGATCACCGACCTTCTGCTCCATGTCGCTGGCAAACCGCACATCCCGGTTGGTCAGGATGCCGACAAGCCGGTGCGGTCCAACGCCAACGCCTTCAACCACTGGTACGCCGCTGATATGGTGATCCTTCATCATCGCCAACGCATCACCCAACGTCTTGTCCGCAGTGATGGTCAGGGGATTGACAACCATGCCAGACTCGAACCGCTTGACCTTCGCGATCTCGCTTGCCTGTTCCTCAATCGACAAATTTTTGTGGATGACACCTATGCCCCCGGCCTGCGCCATGGCGATGGCAAGGCGATGTTCAGTTACCGTGTCCATTGCCGCTGAGATAAGCGGTACGTTCAGGTCAAGTGACCGGGTCAATCGGGTCTTTACATTGGTGTCGGCGGGCAGAATGGCCGAGCGTGCAGGTTGGAGAAGTACATCGTCAAAGGTCAGTGCTTCGCGAATTTTCATGGGGTGCCTTTCGTAACGCAGGCCAAGCATGGGCCTCTGTTCGGTGGCTCCGCACTATATCCAAGCATGGCTTCGAATCATAGCCCCTAAATCGGGGAAAATCCGCTTCCATCAGGAGCGCTTTGCGCTCCGGTATCATCATCGTCCGGCGCCGAATTTTCAACGCCGCTGGCAAGACCGTCACCATGAAAGCCCGTTGCCAGTACATAGCTCTCAACCGACTCCTGCCGGCTTGCGGCAGGTTTTACGTGGCGTACCGTGGCAAAGTTGCGCTGCATTACATCAAGCACGCTACGCTCGGCACCACCGCGAAAACATTTCGCCAGAAAGAACCCATCCCTGTTCAGAATCTCAAGCGCAAAATCCAATGCCGCCTCAAGCAATGCTGTGGTTCTGAGGTGGTCGGTAGGCCGGTGGCCGGTAGTGGCAGCCGCCATGTCACTGAGAACCCCGTCGGCAGCACCGCCGACAGCATCGCGGACCCGGGCCAGCATGTCATTATCCATCATGTCACCGACAAAGATATCAGCATCGACGATGATTTCGGTTTCCAGCAAATCAATTCCCACCAGACGGGCCGACCCCTGGCCCAATTTGGTGCGCATCGATGCCACCTGCATCCAGCCGCCGGGGGCGCATCCAAGGTCGACAATAGCCATCCCCGGCTGGAACAGTTTATAGCGATCATCAATCTGTTCGAGCTTAAGTGCAGCGCGCGAACGAAATCCACGGGATTTAGCCTCGGCAACAAAGGGGTCATTCAATTGGCGGGTCAGCCAGCGTTGCGATGACACCTTACGGCCACGCATCTTTTTCGGTTGGCGCGTGAGACCAGCCTTGCCGCGATAACTACGTCCCGATGGCCCCTTTTTGCCATCCGACCGGCCACCGCCCTTACCACTGCCTGTCATCGCACTCGAAACCTTCCAGATGGGGTGCCGCCAGTGACGGCATATCTTTTGCTGATCAATTGCAGTAATAACAGGTTATTGGGTGAGACGGCAAAATACATTGCGTTTAAAATTCCACATTTCCTCTCATATCACCCTTCACGCCGCAATCCCGCCGCAATCCCGAGGCCCGAAACCCAAAATGACGACAGCACCAGAAACCACCGGTGAAGAGGGCCAGAGACCTCCGCCAATGCGGGGGTGGGCCTATCATCACTGGCAGAACATCAGGCTGGCAATGCCAATTGTCATTGGCGCGCTGTCGGTGATCGGCATTACGACGGCGGACATCATCGCCATGGGTTGGATCGACAGCATCAATCTGGCGGCAGGCTCGCTTGGGCAGCGCTATTACCAGCCGGTTTATTTCTTTGCGCTTGGCATGACATTACCAGTCGGTGCCCTGATCGCCCAGGCGCTGGGCGCACGGGATGACCGCCAGATCCGGCGCGCCCTGCGGCAGGGATTGGTGATCGGCGTTGCCATCGGCATTCTGTTTGCGCCGCTGGTGATTGCTGGCCCGAAAATTCTTGTCTGGCTGGGACAGGACCCAGAGCTGTCACATATGGCGACAGATTATCTGATCTGGTCGGCAGTCGGTTTGCCGTTCAATTTCATCTTTTTTGTGCTGCGCCAATATATCGTGGCGCATCAGCACCCGCTGCCCCAGGTCATCGCCACCCTGCTGGGACTTGCTTTCAACATCATCGGCAATTATGCGTTCATTCATGGCATAGGTCCGGTGCCGGCAATGGGGCTGGCTGGCATCGCTCTGGCCACCACCTTAACCTGGCTGCTGGTCAGCATCGGCCTGATGATCTATATCGCCACCACCGAGCCCTATAAATCATCAAAACCATTTCAGCGGCTCTGGGTCATGGATTGGCAGATCACCCGCCGGATCACGACATTGGGCTTTCCCATCGGCCTGACCATTGTTGCCGAAAGCGGCATGTTCATTGCCATCGGTCTGCTCATCGGCCTGTTTGGCACTGCGGGCCTCGCTGCAAGCGCAATTGCCAACCAGATTGCCGCTGTGGCTTTTATGGTGCCCATTGCACTGGGTCAGGCCGGCACCATCCGTGTCGCCCATTATGCCGGCAGACAGGACAGGCAGAATCTGGGACGGAGCGCGCATTCGGTGATGCTGGTTGGCATCCTCGTGACCTCAGTCACAATGGCGGTTCTGCTGATCTGGCCGGAGGCGCTTGTTGACATTTATCTCAATCCTGATGATCCCCTGCTCGACGAGGTTGTGGCGCTGGCCCTTCCAATGGTGTTGATCGCCGCCCTGTTTCAGATCCCCGACGGGTTGCAGGGCATCGCCAATTCGGTTTTGCGGGGGCTGAATGACACCCGAATCCCGGCCTTGCTCGCCATCAGCAGTTTCTGGCTTTTTGGCGTTGGCGGCGGAATTTTGATGGGCTTTACCTTTGAATTTGGACCGGTCGGTGTTTGGGCCGGCCTGCTGGTTGGCCTTGCCGCTTCGGCGCTGGCGCTGGCATGGCGGATGCAGCGCGGCCTTGACAGATTAAAGGCTGGGGGGCGCATCCTGTCTGGATGATCTGGTTTGTTTGAATGCTATGCTGCGCTATGATCGTGCGATGACCCGCGATCCAACTCATACCGAAATTGCCCAGCTATGCCCGGGTTTGCCCGTCATCTCAGCTGATCAGCAACCGGTTTATGACGATCTTGTTTCCTGGGCAGACACCATTACGGGTGATGCCGACACCGAAATCTCAGCAAACGCACTTGCCGCCATGCTGGTGCATTCGCACCATCTTCAGACGCTGGCGCGGCGGCACCAGGACACCATTGTACCAATCCTGCGGGGACAAGGTGCCACAATCATCAGCACCGCCTGTGATGAATTGACGGCGGCAACGCCAATGATCGGAGATGACGCCACCATGATGCGGGCCCTTCGCAGGCTTCGCCAACGCAGTGCGCTCGCCGTGGCTCTGTCTGACTTGGGTGCAGGCGCAAGTCATGGCGCAAGTAATGGCGCAAGTGCTGATGTCGCCACACAGATGGAATGGCTCAGCAGCGCCGCGGAGACCGCAGTTCGCGCCGCAGTTCGTTACCTGTTCGATCAGGCGGCGCGGCGGGGCAAATGCCCTCCACAGGCTGAGACGATGGAACAGTGCGGCTGGGTCATTCTGGCGCTTGGCAAATTGGGCGCATCGGAACTGAATTACTCCTCCGATATTGATTTGATCATTCTTCATGATCCCGATAGCACGCCGTTGTTTGCCGCCGATACAGCCCAACAATTCTATGTTGAACAGACCCGCGCGCTTGTGCGGCTGCTCTCTCAGAGTACGGGGGATGGCATTGGCTGGCGGGTCGATCTGCGCCTACGACCAGACCCGGGCGCAACCGCCGTCAGCATTCAGATTGGCGCGGCACTCGGCTATTATGAATCAATCGCCCGCACCTGGGAGCGAGCGGCCTTCATCCGGGCCAGACCGATCGCGGGCGATCTCGCACTTGGCACCAGCTTCCTTGGCGACATTCAGCCTTTCATCTGGCGGCGAACGCTGGATTACACGGTGATGGACGATATGAAGTCGATGTTGCGCCGGCCAGTGCAGACATCCGGTTGGCATGGCTATAACCTGAAAACCGGCAAGAATGGCATTCGCCAGATCGAGTTTTTTACCCATGTCCTGCAATTGGTCGCGGGCGGGCGCATTCCCGCCATCCGCCGGCCCCGCACCCTGCCGGCTCTCCAGGTGCTGGCTGATGAAGAGTGGATCAGCCAGGAGCAGGCGCGCAATCTGGCAGTCCTCTATCACGCCATTCGCCGCGTCGAACACCGGCTGCAGATGCTCAGCGATGCACAGACGCATTCATTGCCGCGCAGCGAGGCCGAGCTCACGCAATTCGTCCAGTTCCTAGGCCATGACAGCAATGACAGCTTCCTTGCCGCGCTTACAAATGTGATGCAGGCGATCGGTGCAAACACCACACACAAACTTCTAGAGGATGCCGAACAGACTGCGATCTCCGTCAAGGCAGACGGTGACAGCATGCTGCTCGATGACACCGAACAGCTTGTGCAATGGCTTGTTGCACATGGATTCCAACGTCCGGGTGATGTCTGTGCCACCCTTGATGGTTGGATGGCAGGCCGGATCGCCACCACGCGGGGGGAGCGGGCGCGTTCGCTGCTGAACAGGCTGATGCCAACCATTCTTGCCCATTTGGCAGGCGGCAGCTCACCAGACGATCAATTCGCAGCCTTCGCTCAATTCACCGAGGCGCTGCCAGCAAGTGTCCAGATTTTCTCGTTGCTCGACCATAACCGGCAGTTGACGAAATTGCTGTGTGACGTTCTGGTTCTCTCACCGCGGATGGCGTCCTATCTGCGCCGCACCCCAGCCCTGTTTGACCTTGTCCTGTTTGACGATTTCTTCAACCCACTCCCCAGCGCCGATGTTCTGGACGGGCAGATGCAGACCGCAATCGCCGACCTGTCGGTTGAGGAGGCGCTTGACGCGATAAAGCGGCGGGCACGGGAATGGCGGTTCCAATGCGAGGTTCAGGCGCTCAGCCATGTTCTGCACCCAGCTGATCTTGGCCGCGCGCTGAGCATGATCGCCGATATTGTCGTTCGCGCCGTGCATCAATTGGCCGTTGAGGACATGCAGCGCCGGCATGGCAGCATCGACGGTGAAAGCACCATTCTGGCGCTTGGTCGGCTTGGCATCCGGGCCTTGACGGCGCATTCCGATCTGGATCTGGTTGTCGTTTTTCAGGCCGATGCAACCACCCAGTCAAATGGTGATCGCGCCCTAGGCGCCACGGCCTATTTTGCCCGTCTGACGCAGACCTTTGTCAACTGGTTGAGCAGACCAACCGCCGAGGGCAGCCTTTATGAGGTGGATATGCGGCTGCGACCCGACGGCGATAAGGGAGCCGTCGCCGTCAGCATTGACCGGTTCACCGATTACTATGAGAAGGACGCATGGGTCTGGGAAAAGCTGGCGCTTGCCAAGGCGCGGATCATCACCGATCCGGCGCGCGCATCATCAGCGGTGACAGCACTCACAAAGGCCATTCACAGATCAACGCAGCAACCAATAGGCCTGCCGACAGTCGGCAAGGCCGTTATTGATATGCGGCGGCGGTTGCGTGATGCCTATGGGAGCGCGCCGGCACTGCAACTGCGCAAGCTTCCGGGGGGCACGGCAGAGCTCGATCTTCTGCTACAGGGGCTGCGGCTTGTCCATGCTGACCTTTTTACAGGCACAGGTCAGAGCCAGATCGACATCATTTCAACATTGGCAAGCGCAAAGCGCATCAGCCAGACCCATGCTGCCGATCTGGAGGGCGCAAGCCAGCTGTTCAACAATGTTTATGCCAGCTTGCGCCTCTGCGTTGGGGCAGTTGGGCAGAACGCCGGGGATTTTTCCACTGCTGTCGTCCAGTTCATTGTCGAGAACAATGACGCCGCCGACGAGTCGCAGCTGATCGCTATGCTGGACGGCGAACGTGAAAAAATCATGGCTGTTTTTGATGCGATTTATCCACCGCAGCACACCTTCAACGGGCCATCGACCGGCCAGTGATCTGGAAAAATTTACTTTGTCTTTAAAACGACTGAATTTTGTTGAATGCAAGACAGACGGCACGCTTTAGCCCGCCGTATCGAAGCGTAATATTTCCTGTTTTATCGGACACCCAATAATCCGGTTATCGCCACAGTTGTGAGCACCGCTTTTTAGGGTTTTTTGGAGTTGGATATCGGCCATGCTGAGATCTGCCGCTGCCTCATGGACCCTGTTTTTCGGCCTCCTGCTGATCATGGCCGGCAATGGCCTGCAAATGGTGCTGCTCGGCATTCGCTCGTCCGATGCCGGCTTCAGCAATGTGGCGACAGGCCTGATCATGGCCGGCTATTATCTGGGGCTTTTTCTGGGGTCTCTGGGCGTTCCGCACATCCTCAACAATGTTGGTCATGTGCGCGTGTTTGGCGCAATGTCGGCCATTGCCTCGGCTGCCGTTCTGGTGCATGCGGCGATCGTTGATCCCTATGTCTGGACAGTTATGAGGATTCTGACAGGGTTCAGCTTTGCCGGCATGTATATCGTCTGCGAAAGCTGGCTGAATGATCAATCGACCAACGAAACTCGTGGGCAGATGCTATCTTTATACATGATCGTGACAATGGCAGGCATCGCCGGGGGCCAGCTGATGATCTCGTTTGGCAGCGAGACTGGGCTTGAGCTGTTTCTGCTGGCGTCTGTTCTTGTCTCGCTGGCGGTGGTGCCGATTTTGATCTCGGTTGGTAAAGCACCTGAGTTTTCGGCACCTGAACGCATCAGCCTGCGCCGGATCTTCCAGATATCGCCGCTTGCTGTCATCGGCCTCGCGCTGAATGGCATGTCCATCGCGATGGTGTTTGGCATGGGCGCGGTCTATGGCAAGTCAATTGGCATGAGCACCAGTGAGATCGGCTATTTCATGACAGCACCAGTGATCGGCGCTCTGGTGCTGCAATATCCGGTAGGCCGGTTGTCAGACCGGTTTGACAGGCGTGTTGTCATCCTCGGCGTTTCGGCAATGGCCGCTGGCACCTTGCTAATAGCCTCGCAGCTCGGGATTGGCAATTTTGCCCTTCTTCTTGTCTGCATGGTTGTGTTCGGCGGATTTCTATTTCCGATGTATTCGCTGTGTATCGCCCACGCGAATGATTTTCTAACCCCCTCGCAGATGGTCGCCGTGGCCTCTGGGTTGGTGATGCTGAGTGGTGCCGGCGCCGTTATTGGCTCTCCTTTGGCGGCGTTGTCGCTCGAATATCTGGGCGTTGCCAGCTTTTTCCCGCTGCTGGCATCAACACAGATTGCCACCGCCATCTTTGTCATCATCCGCATGACACGGCGGCGCGCGGTTCCGACCGCCGCACAGGGCCCCTTCATCGCCATTCCTGAGGCCTCAAGTGCTGTGGCTGCCACCTTGAACCCCGAAGCGGAATGGGTGATGTCGGAGGAGGAAGCAGGCGACGCCGAGGATCCATTCAAGGACAACCCCTACGTCAATTAGCGCGTCTTTACCAAATGGTCAGCTGCCAGCCCGTTCAATCCGGCAATGAAAACAGTTATTCTGCGCTGATCGTGCATGGATAAACGCAACTGCCGGGTTCTCCAGAATGGTCTCTGCCCTGTCAATAATCCGCGCGCGGTCAACCACACCGCCTGTGCCATATACTATTGTCTCATCATCGTCATAGCCGCGCAGGATATAGCTGGCACTGTTGAAGATTGTGGGGAGTGTATCGCCAGAATCGGCCCGCCTGCATGCAGCGGCATGGACGAAGATTGGCCCTGTCTCGGTATAGGCGTGCAGACCAGAAAATGGGCGGTGGGCAAGAACCAGATAGGGGTCACCCTTCCCGATGTTTTCCAGACAATGCCGACAGGGAACGCCATCACCATCCGAAATCTTTTGTTTCGCTGGGAGGCCGTAGGAATCCACCCCTCCAGCCTGCCATCCGATCACATCTTCGCTTGGGATAGGGATAAATCTCACTGACATTTCGCGCCCTCCTCCAGTCAAGACCATCTGCGCCATTATGGCATCAGTTAACCACCCTGCGAAACGCACCTTTTGTATCATCTAAAAGGTCATTGCGGGTTCGAAATGGCACCAGATATATGGGATAGCGCTCAGCGATCAATTGAATTAGATTTTTCTAATGTATTGGAAATTCAAACTACTTCTGCTCTTCGGCCTCACCATGGCATCAATCCATATGGCGCAGGCGACGGAGACTGAAACTAAACCTGACCCGTTCTCGCTATCCGGCCAGATTGAGGTAACACGGGTCAGTGACGGCGACTCGCTGCGCAGTGGAAAATTGAAGATTCGCCTCTTTGGAATTGATGCCCCGGAAATCAAACAGCAATGCGAGGCTGGTGATGGTGCACCCTGGTCCTGCGGGCACGCCGCGCGCGATGCGATGCGTGAACTTGCCCGGTCTGCGTCACAACTTACCTGTCACCTGCGTGATGTTGACCGGTATGGACGGCTTGTCATGCAATGTTTTGCCGATGGCCGCGATATCGCAGCCGCGTTGGTGGATAAAGGGCTGGCCCTTGCCTATCGCGATTTTTCAACAGAATATGTGAAGAATGAGGTGCGTGCAGCAACGGCAGGACGTGGCATGTGGCAGGGGCGCTTCAGCCCCCCCTGGGAATGGCGCCGGAAATGAGCCCCCCATCAATGACAAAACAGCACTATTTTACAAAAGGTCGGAAAACTGCCTGACAAAGCCGGAGTGATTTGGCATATTGCAAACAGCAAATTCAGACAGAACGGAGCCACATCATGGCTGATGAAGATCGCATTACCATTATCGCCGAGAGTTTTGAAGCGGCAGCGCTTGAGTTTCACCGGCGGAATCTGGCGTCCGAGGGCTATCGCATGGCAGGGCCGATCTCGATGCAGCGCTTTGAGTTGATGAATGGCCCGAAACGAGAGCACCTGTTTGATGGCAACCCGATGTTTGCAGTGACGTTTGCCAAGGACGGATCATAGGCATAACTAATTATAGGCTATCGAATCTTAGGCAAGGCGGGTTGTTGCCAAGGTAGGTTATCGGCACGGCGGATTGATGCCAGAGCGGCACTCCCTCGCCTGTTCCCACTGATCCGTCAGGTAAAAGTTCGCGGGCTTGCCACACGCTGTCTTACTTTGTCAGAGCAGGCCAAGCTCACGCAATTCGGCTGCCATCTCGGCTGGCATCACCTCGCCGCTGTCGGCGCTCACAGGGATATCAGCAGGCGCTTCCTTTGCCTCAAGATACCGCCACCCCTGAAAAATCCGGACCCGCAGCGGTTCGACCGCAATCAAGTCTGGACCAAGAACTATGCCGCAGGCAGGACGCCCGTCGGCGCGTTGCATCGCGCGCAATTCGGTGATTGGCTGGCGGGCGCACATCACACCCTTGATCACCCAGAAAATCGACCCACCATCAAGCACTTCCTGGCCCCGGCGCGGTGTGTTGCGGGTTACATGTATCAGCTCCATGCCAGCGGCAAGGCGCGCTTCCTGCCAGTCTCGCAGAGTGGCGAGCGAGGTTGAACCAACGGATAATTTCTTCAGGTGAACGGTCATGGATACCACTATCAGGTCATCGTCAGGAGATGGGCAGATGATCAGGCCAAATAAAGGGGAGGCAGAAAATATTCACTCAGGCCATCATATCCGGTACAATCAGATCCGGCACCGTCAAATCCCGGCTAAATCAGATACAGTGCCGCCAACCCCAAAAAGACAAAGAACCCCACAACGTCTGTGATGGTCGTGATAAAGACGCTTGACGCCACCGCAGGATCGACGCCAAGGCGCACCAGCCCGAGCGGCACCAATGTTCCACTGAGCCCGGCAACCATCATATTGGCGAACATCGCGACAGCCATCACCGCCGCAATGTCGGCATCGTTAAACCAAAGAAATGCCATCGTCGCCGACAGCATCGCAAAAACCACACCATTCAGCGCAGCAACCAATAACTCCCGCCGAACAAATGCCATCGCAGCATCACGGTCCAATTGCCGAAGAGCAATGGCCCGCACGGCAACAGTTACCGTCTGGGTTCCAGCATTGCCCCCCATCGAGGCGACAATCGGCATCAGAATGGCCAGCGCTACAAGCTGTTCAATGGTTGCATCAAACAACCCTATGACAGCCGAGGCAATGATCGCGGTGAACAGATTTATCAACAGCCAGGAGGACCGTCCCTGCAGCGTATCCCAAAGGCTTGAGCGGACATTCGCCTCACCGACACCTGCCAGCGCCATCAAATCCTCCTCGGCTTCCTCGTCAATTACATCGATGATATCGTCAATGGTAATCATTCCGACCAGACGCCCATAATCATCAACAACACCGGCGCAAACCATGCCATAGCGGCGGAACAGGATGGAGACTTCCTCCTGATCCATGGTCACCGGAATCTTTCTGAAATCGGTTTCCATGATCTCGGAAATACGGCGCGGACGCTGGGCCCGCAGCAAGCGACTCAGACGCACCTCTCCCACCATGTTGCGCGCCGCATCGACAACAAAGATCAGATAGAATTCTTCAATGTCTAGTTCCGATGCTCGCAGAAAATCAATTGTCTGGCCGACTGTCCAGAAGGTTGGCACAGTGACAATCTCACGTTCCATCATCCGGCCGGCGGAATCCTCCGGGAAGGACAATCCTTCCTCGACCAGAACACGGTCCTCTGCCGGTAGTGCCGCCAGCACGTCGTCAATTTCGTCCTGCTCCAGTTCCTCGACAATATGGATGGCATCATCTGTCGGCAAATCAGGTAACTGGCGCGCCAGTGCCGCTACGCCCATCACGTCGACGATTTCCTCACGCGTTGCCTCGCCAAGATAGGACAGCATTTCGGCGTCGAGATCGTCACCGAGCATGCGCACCAACTCCCCGGCCTTACGCGTTGGCAAACGCTCAAGCAGATCAGCCTGATCAGCCGGGTGGAGCGGCGCGACCAGCGCCCGTGCACGGCTCTCCAACTGCTGGTCCACAGCCGCCACAATCGCACTCTCGACCTTTGGCGTCAGGCCATAGAGCGACGCCAGCCGGTCTCCCACCTCATCCTTGCGTTCACCGCGATCATTATGGTCTGCAGCGCCTGCCATAGTCCGCTCCCCAGGGACTGTCCGATCGCCACAACCCGGGCTCGAACAGGGAGATATCCTAGCAGACTAAACAGGTGAAGAAAACCTGACAGCCAGCGCCAAAACCGGGGTGAAATTTTATTACCCGGGCACATGCCATAGCAGCAATGAAACATTATTTCACAAAAGACCGGATCACGCGTCATCATTTTGACGGGCTGGCATCGGCATCATTATTTCACTCCAAGATCGCAATTATTTCAATCCGAGATCATACAGGCCGATCCGCCGCATCGGGCCATCAAATTTGACATCATGGCCAACTGGTGGATGCGCCCGCTGCGCACACTCCATACGCTCACAGACCGCGCAACCAATGCCAATGGGATCAAGGGTAGCTCCCTTTATCTGTGCCAGTTGGTCTGCATAGACCAGATCACGCGCATGGTGCATCTCGCAGCCAAGCGCCACGGCAAATTCTGGTGCCGGCTCATCAGGGCGTGACCAGATGCGGGGAACGGTGCGGGCGATGGTAAAAAACTTCTGTCCATTCGGCAATTCAGCAGCTTGAAGGAGCAATTGCTCTGGCGTGCGAAAGGCCTTATGCACATTCCATTTTGGGCAGGTGCCACCATGTTTGGCAAACTGCATTCCGCCAGCGGCAAGTCGCTTTGAGATATTACCGGCATCATCGACCCTGACAAAGAAGAAGGGAATACCGCGCGCTGTCGGCGCATTCAGACTGGTCAGGCGGTGACAGACCTGCTCAAAGCTTGCACCAAACCGGCGACCAAGCAGATCAAGGTCATACCGCAACTCCTTAGCCGCCTCCAGAAAGGCAATGTAGGGCATCATCACGGCCGCTGCAAAATAGCCAGCCAATGTCATTCGCAACAACGAGCGACAGGCCGCGTCCTCGATGTCGTGATTGGCACATTCCGCGTCAAGCCACTCTGACTGGCTGATCAACGCCAGCTGGACAAGCAGATGAAACTGTCTTTGCGGTCGGCGCAGCGCCTCACTGAGCAGGATTTCCCGGCGGTGATGGTCATAGCGGCGCAATTGTGAGCCCATAACCGCAACTGGGATGATCCGGACACGAAGACCAAGCATGTTATCTGCGTAGCCAACAAGGTTCTCCATCAGCGCATCGTCATGCCCTGTCCCGTCAACTGTGGCATTCGCCCGAAAATTGTCTGCCGCTTCCTCGATGACCGCAAAATAGTTGTTCGCCTGCTGCAACACATCACGGATCCGCTCAACAGGATTGTTTGTCTCCACACCGCCGCGCCCATCACCTGCTGCCACTTCAAGCTCAGCACGCACCTTGCGATAGGCTTCAAATAGATTGATCACCCCCCGCGCGGCAGCTGGTGCCGCCGTAATCAGATCCTGTAATTCGCGCCGCGAAATGCGCTCACCCGCCAGCACCGGATCAGCGAAAACCTCGGTCAACTCGGTCGATAGCGCCGCGCTGTCATCCTCGGCAAATTCTTTCAGATCAATGTCAAAGGCACTGCCAAGGCGCAACAGCAGGCTGACGGTTAGAGGGCGCTGGTTATGCTCAAGCAGGTTCAGATATGACGGGCTGATGTCGAGGGTCTCTGCCATCGCTGTCTGCGACAGGTCGATCGATTGACGGAAGCGGCGCAACTTATGTCCAACAAGGATTTTTTCCTGCATGATCCTCTCCTCACTTGCGGTGACCCCGTGTCTTCACCAAAGATATGAAAAATTTGTCTGCTTTGTAAAACTGTGGTGACTGTAAATTTGAAAATTGAAAATGTAAAGATTTTACTATTTTCAATTTTGCACTTTTTTCCTCGTCTGCGACATTTTGGTAGGGTAACAACAAACCAGTTTTTGGGTGCCGCGGGGCGCGTTGCAAGTGAACCTCTAAAATTTAGGAATGAGGAACAGGGTTATGACCAATAGACCAGACGAGAGAAGAGCTTTCGAGGAACATACAGCCGCAAAGGCCGGACGTTTTGACGGTGTCGCACGCGACTATTCGATGAAAGACGTGAAAAAGCTGTCTGGGTCAGTGCCGATTGAACACTCCCTGGCCCGGCATGGCGCCAATAAATTGTGGGACCTCCTGCACACCGAAGATTACGTGCACTCGCTTGGTGCCATGTCGGGAAACCAGGCGATGCAGATGGTACGGGCAGGTTTGAAAGCAATCTATCTGTCAGGCTGGCAGGTGGCTGCTGATGCCAACACCGCTGGCGCCATGTACCCCGACCAATCACTTTATCCGGCGAATTCGGGCCCGGAGCTGGCACGCAAAATCAACCGCACACTCCAGCGCGCTGATCAGATCCAGACGCTTGAGGGAACTGGTGATATTGACTGGTTCGCACCGATTGTGGCCGATGCCGAGGCCGGCTTTGGCGGTGCATTGAATGCGTTTGAGCTGACCCGCAGCTATGTCGAGGCGGGCGCTGCCGGTGTGCATTTCGAGGATCAGCTGGCGTCCGAGAAAAAATGCGGCCATATGGGTGGTAAGGTTCTGATCCCAGTGCAACAGCATGTCGCCAATCTCAATGCAGCGCGTCTTGCCGCTGATACGGCTGGCGTACCGACAATGGTTGTCGCCCGAACGGATGCCGAGAGCGCAAAGCTGATCACATCCGACATTGACGAGCGTGACCACCGCTTCCTCACAGGCGAGCGGACCGAGGAAGGCTTCTTCCGCCTTGACCCGAAAGATGCGTTCGAGCGCTGTGTTGTTCGCGGTAACGCCTTTGCTGAATATGCCGATCTGCTGTGGATGGAAACATCAACTCCCGATCTTGAGCAGGCAAAACGTTTCGCCGAGGCAATCCACAAGGAGCACCCGAACCAGATGCTGGCCTATAATTGCTCACCAAGTTTCAACTGGTCAGCGAACCTGTCGCAGGCTGATATTGCGCGGTTCCAACGTGAAATTGGTGCGATGGGCTATAAATACCAGTTCATCACGCTCGCCGGCTTCCATTCAATGAACTACTCGATGTTTGAGCTGGCCTCTGGCTATCGTGATCGGGGCATGGCTGCCTATTGCGAACTGCAGAATGCTGAGTTTGATGCCGAGGAGCGGGGTTATACCGCGACCCGCCACCAGCGTGAGGTTGGTGCGGGCTGGTTTGATGCAATCTCAGTCGCCGTCAAAGGCGGGCAATCTGCAACAACGGCGATGGATGACTCAACCGAAGAGGCACAGTTCCAGGGCGAGGAAAAGCCTGTCGCGGCCGAATAGGAAACAAGAGTTCAGTTCCTGTTCAGAACAAAGGGTAATGCCGAGGGGCCTGGGGGGGTCAACCAGCATTGTCACTGGACGGGTCTCGAGAACCGGAAGGGGTTTTTTGCTTTTCCCCTTCCGGTTTTTTTATAGCCCGGTTTTTTTATCGCCCGGCTCTTTTTATGGCCCGGGTTTTTTTGGGCGGTTATTTTATGGTGACGCAATTGCAATCGCCAGATCGCCCAAATTAGTTCCTGTCGGTGGCACTTTCAACAGTAGGCTATGTGCCTCCAGATAGTGATAGCTGTCATGGTCCCTCAACGCACGCCCCGCGGCCACCTGATCACAGGATGAAGCCGATGAAATGATCGCACCCGCAGCGTCTGTCGGGCCATCGCGCCCATCAGTTCCCCCAGCCAGAATCAACCACCGTGTCGGCGGCTGGTCCATGGCGGCCATTTCATCGGCGAAGGCAAGCGCCAACTCCTGTGACCGGCCACCCTTGCCAGCGCCTTTGCTAGTGGTCACGCTGCCAAGTGAGACAGTTGTTTCACCGCCCGTAACACCATAAACCATCGCATTTTTATCGTGCATCCGAGCGGTGATATGGCGGGCCAGCGCGCGGCCACAGTTAGCCGCCTCACCAGTAAGCGGCATCATCGCTTCACCATCTCTGTCAAAGGACGTCGCCAGACTTCTGGCGGTGGCATCCTGACAGAGCGTGTTGCTCGCAAGGATCTGACTTGTCACACCGGCGATATCAGCGTCACCGGGACGGGCCGGTTGATCCGCCGCCCCGCTGCGCAGCGCCTCGATATGTCGAGCCGCAAAATCCAACCGATCAATCCCTGCATCGGCGATCAGCGAAAACGCCACCTCAAGCGGCACCGGATCGCCAACCGCGGGGCCGCTTGCAATCGACTCCAGCCGATCTTCCGGCACGTCAGAGAGCAGTAACTGGGTGATTTTCGCCGGTTGGGCCAGCCGGGCAAGACGCCCACCTTTTAGGGTGGAGAACAGCCGCCTGATCGCATTCATCTGGTGGATATCCATCCCACTGGCCAACAACGCCTCATTGAGCTGTTGCTTTTCCGCCAGTGAGACGCCGGGCACCGGTGCCGGTAACAGGGCCGATCCACCACCGCTGATCAGCAGTAAAAGATGGTCATCGCCGGTGAGGTTTTTCGCCATTTGTGTCACGGCATTGGCGGCTACCAGCCCCCGTTCATCGGGAACAGGGTGAGCGCTTGCATGGCACTCCATGCCATCGACAACTACGAAATTTTCATCATTGGTAACGATGATACCCGGCACCTCCGGGTCGATGGCACCAGAGTCACGTCCAGAGTCACGTGCAGCAATGGCCATCGCCGCTGCCGCCTTGCCGATGGCAATGATTGCGCTCACCGGGGTTGCCAGTCCGGCCACCGCGTCGCTGGTCAAGCGGGCGGGATGGCCAGCATCGAGAGCGGCAGCAAAGGCCGTACGAGCTGCCTGTTGCCAGCCTTGCAGAGTGTCAGACGTGCCAGACATCAAATCACCGGATCGATCAGATCCTGTCCAGCGGCAAAGGCATTGGCATTTTCCACCACCTTGAGCCCCATCGCAGTGCGGCTCTCGACAGTTGCCGACCCCAGATGCGGCAAAAGAACAGTGTTACGAGCGGCAAGTATGGCTGGATTGATATCCGGTTCACCCTGATAGACGTCCAATCCAGCACCGCCAATAGTTCCCGCATTCAAGGCCGCGACCAGCGCCGCCTCGTCGACAACGTCACCACGGGCGGTGTTGATCACATAGGCACCGTCATGCAGGGCGGCGAGTGCGTCAGTACCTAAAATCTGATAGGTGTCGGGGCTGGCAGCACAATGCAGGCTGACAAAATCGCTGACTGCACACACTTCGGCAACGCTGGCCATCCGCACCGCTTTCAGGTCATCGACATCGCCAACGGGCGAACGGTTATAAAAACATATATCCATGCCGAACCCGAAATGCGCCCGGCGGGCAACCGCTTTGCCAATCCGGCCCATCCCGATAATGCCAAGCCTCTTGCCGGTCATCGCCCTGCCGACCAGATGCGTTGGCCGCCAACCGCTCCATTCACCAGCGCGAAGCTCACGCTCACCCTCACCAGCGCGCCGACAAAGCACCAACATCAAAGTCAGGGTCAAATCCGCCGTGGCATCCGTCAAAACGCCGGGCGTGTTGGTCACCGGGATTGCCTCTGCCGCAGCTGCCGCCAGATCAATATGATTGACCCCAACACCATAATTGGCAATCAGCTGACAATTGCCTTTGGCACCGGCAGCGATGATATCGGCGTCAATCTTGTCTGACACTGTCGGGGCGGCAATATCATGGCTGGCAAACCCGTCCATCAATGCGGCCTTGTCAAGTGGCACATCCGACATGTTGAAGGTCGGTTCAAAATGGGTGCGCAGTGCGTCTTCGGCAGCTTCTGGCCAGCGGCGCGTCACAAAAATCTTCAACTTCTTATCGCTCATCAAACATTCATCCCAAAAATTTCAAAATCGGGGCGGGCTGCAACCACCATCTGCATAGACGCCCAAACCTAGATAGGTAAAGGGGCACCGCCGGAAACGATGCCCCCCTTTTGTTTCCATAGCAATATATTAGCCAGGAATCTTTCCGTTCACACCCTCGACATAATAGTTCATGTCGTTCCAGAGATTGCCATCATGATAGGCCTCACCGGCCTTGAGAATGACAGTGCCCTGATTGTCACTGTAGGGACCTGTGAAGATATTGAAGCCGCCCTTGATCTTGCCTTCTGCTGCTTCGGCAGCCGCCTTGACATCAGCAGGCATGTTCTCAAATTCAGTGAGAACGAGATAATCATCGGCCATGCCAAGCCAGGTGTTACCTGCCCAATGATCTGGGCCATCCCCTGTTGACCAGGAACCATCCATCAACTGCTCAATCTTGGAGATGTAATAAGGCGCCCAATTATTGACCGAGCTGAACAGCTGTGCCTTTGGGGCAAATGCCTTCATATCGCTTGACTGGCCAAAGCCATGTACACCCGCCTTCTCGGCTGTCTGCAACATCGCGGGGCTGTCGGTATGCTGGGCCAAAATGTCCGCGCCCTCGGCAATATGCACTTTGGCAGCATCCGCTTCCTTGACCGGGTCATACCAGCTGTTCACCCAGATGATTGACATCTCGGCATCCGGATTGACTGAACGCATGCCAAGTGCAAAGGCATTGATGCCCTGAATCACTTCCGGGATCGGGAAGGAGGCAAGATAACCGATCTTGTTGCTCTTCGTCATCATTCCGGCAACAACACCCTGAACATAACGGCCCTCATAGAACCGGATGTTGCCTGTTGCCATATTGCCAGACCGTTTGTAGCCGGTGATATGCTCAAACTTCACATCAGGGAACTCTTTCGACACCTTGAGTGTCGGGTCCATGTAACCGAATGAGGTTGTGAAGATGATCTCGTTGCCTTGACGCGCCAACTCACGGATCACGCGCGCGGCATCCGGGCCTTCGGGTACATTTTCAACATAGGTCGTCTCGACCTTATCACCGAAATGTTTGTTGACATCCAGACGGGCTACCTCATGGGCATAGGTCCATCCATGGTCGCCAGGGTTCGTCAGATATACGAAACCAACCTTGACCGGGTCAGCAACAGCAGCACTGATTCCGCTGACAGCAGCAAAAGCACCTGCCACCATTGTGGTAAAAAACTTCTTCATGTGATTGTCCTCTCCTTTATCTGCTCACAAAAAATACGCTCATTTTCCAGCATGAAAAATACGCCCCAAGCAAGCTGGCGAATTGGCCAGTGCAAATTCCCTGTTCCGCGCGATCAACACCAGAACGATGATCGTCGCGAGATATGGCAACATCGACAGGAATTGCGATGGAATCGTCCATCCCCGCGCCTGTCCGGCGAGTTGCATGATGGTAATGCCTCCAAAAACCAATGCGCCACCTAAAACCCTCCACGGTCGCCATGACGCAAAGACAACAAGTGCCAGCGCAATCCAACCCCGGCCGGCAGTCATTCCCTCTGCCCAGTGCGGTGTCAGCACCAGCGGTAGATACGCGCCGCCAAGCCCGGCCATCATGCCACCAAACATGACCGCCAGCAAGCGAACACCAAGCACCGAATAGCCAAGAGCGTGCGCGCTGTCGTGATTGTCGCCAACGGCACGGATAATCAGGCCGACACGGGTGGCGTTCAACACCCATGCGCACAGCCCGACCATAATCACGGCCAGATAGACCATTATGTCATGCTGAAACAACAGCATCCCAAGAATCGGAATATCGGCAAGCAGCGGAATATGAATCTGCGGCAAACCGTCAATGGCGTGTCCCACCAATGGCGCGCCAATAAGACCGGACAACCCAGTGCCAAAAATCGTCAGGGCAAGCCCCGTTGCCACCTGATTGGTCGCCAAACCCAAAGCAAAAAAGGCAAAAATGCCAGCGGTTAAAGCCCCGGCAAACGCGCCTGCAAACATCCCCAGAATTGGACTGCCCGTCCCCATGGCAATCGCAAAGGCGGACACAGCGCCCATCAGCATCATACCCTCAACACCGAGATTCAAAACGCCGCTACGCTCGGCAATCAACTCGCCGCTTGCCGCAAAAATCAGTGGCACCGAGGTCAAAATCACGGTCAGGATCAACTGTTCCATCAGTTCTGCCCCGCCGACACTTTGGTTGCCGCAGACTTTGGCAGCCTGATCTCGACGTGAAACCGGTTGAAAGTCTCACCGGCCAACAGCATGAACAGCAAAATGCCCTTAAAGACACCTGTCACAACCTTTGGCATGCCAAGCGCAATCTGCGCCGAGTCGCCGCCAAGTTCTGCCAGCGCGACAACAAGGCCAGCGCCAATCACAGCCAATGGGTTGAGACGCGCCAGAAAGGCCACAATGATCGCGGTAAAACCATAGCCGAACGAGATGTCCGGTTGCAACTGGCCAATGTTTGCTGAGACCTCGACCATGCCGGCGACACCCGCCGCCGCGCCAGAAATGCCAAGCACCATAACCGTGACAAAAGAGGGGCTGAAACCAGCAAACCGACCCGCGCGCGGCGCGGCCCCCATCACCTTGACCTGAAAGCCAACAAGCATGCGGCTCAGCACAAACCACGCACCCACCGCCAGCAGTAAAGCGCCCACAACGCCCCAATGCAGCTGACCAAGATAACCAATTCCGGGAAGTTCTATCCTCGAGATCAGCGCTGCATCCTCATACATTTTTGTCAGCGGGAAGCCAAAGGACATCGGATCACGCCAGGGGCCACGAACAATCCAGTCAATCAACAGCGCGGCAACATAGGTAAGCATCAGCGAGACAAGGATTTCATTTGTGTTGAAGCGCGTTTTAAGCAGCGCCGGAATCATCGCCCACAACAGCCCCCCAATCATACCGGCAATGACCATCAATGGCATCATCGCCCAACCGGGCAAACCGGGGAATGTCAGCGCAACATAGCCAGCGAACACCGCACCAAGAATGAGCTGGCCTTCGGCGCCAATGTTCCAGACGTTCGCCCGGTAGCAGAAGACGAGGCCGCTGGCGATGATAATCAATGGGCAAGCCTTGACGAATAGATCGCCAATCTGATCTGGGCGTGATACCGGGGCAATGAAGAATTGATAGAGCGCCTGAAGCGGATCATAGCCGAGAGTGGCGAAAATGATTGCGCCAACAATAAGTGTCAGGGCAATGGCAATGATTGGTGTCATTACCGTAAGCGCCAGCGGAATATCCTTGCGGGGGATAAGGGAAATCATGCGTCAGGGCCCTTACCTGCGGCACTGCCACCCATGAGCAGGCCAACTTTTTCTGCTGTCAGGCCGGTTGCGTCCATCGCAGCAGACAGATGCCCATCATACAGCACAGCTATCCGATGCGCGATCATGAACACCTCCTCAAGATCCTGCGAGATCATCACCACCGCCGATCCCTTTGCCGCAAGCTCCAGCATCGCCGAGCGGATGAACATGGCCGCGCCGACATCAACACCCCAAGTGGGCTGCGAGACGATCAGAACCTCGGGAGATTTGGCTATTTCCCGGCCAACAACAAATTTCTGTAGATTGCCCCCGGACAGCGCCGAGGCCAACGAATTTTCATTTGGCAAACGGACATCAAAGGCTGTCGCCACATCGGCTGCCGCCTGGCGCATCGCGTCATCATCAATGACACCGTTTTTCACCGCACCATCAAGCGAGTGGCTGGTCAGCAGGTTGTTTTCCGCAAGCGACATTGTCGGCACCGCAGCGTGGCCATTGCGTTCCTCTGGCACAAAGCCTATGCCGGCATTGCGCCTAACTGCCGGTCCAGCATGGGTGATATCGAGCCCTTTCAGGAAAATAATCCCATCGGACTCAGCACGCCATTCGCCAATCATGGCTTCCATCAGCTCATCCTGACCATTGCCGGCAATGCCGGCTATGGCGAGGATTTCACCCTGTCTTGCCTGCAGAGATATCTTGCGAAGCGGTGTCGCAAATTGTGTTGGCCGCGGGCGCGACAGATGGCTGATCTCCAGCAGGACATCACCATCGGAAGGCGCGGTGTTGCGGGCGACATCACCAACCATCTCGCCAACCATCATCTCGGCCAACTGGCGTGCGGACCGTGTATCGGTATCAACAGTGCCGACATTGATACCGCGCCTAAGAACCGTTGCCCGCGAGGTGAGCGCGCGGATCTCATCCAGCTTGTGCGAAATGAACAGGATTGCCACCCCTGAGTCTGAAAAACGCCGCAGAACATCAAAAAGCTGGTCTGTCTCCTGCGGGGTAAGCACCGATGTTGGTTCATCCATGATCAGCAGGGACGGATTCTGCAACAGGCAGCGCATGATCTCGACACGCTGCTGCTGGCCAACCGAAAGATTGTGCACCCGGGCATCCGGATCAACACCGATCCCATATTCTGCAGACATCCTGCGGACACGATCCGACAGGCCGGACAGGGATTCACCCGCGGGCAGGGCCAGCTGGATATTCTCGGCGACGGTCAAAGCCTGAAACAACGAGAAATGCTGAAACACCATGCCGATGCCCATGTCGCGCGCATGTTGCGGGCCAGTGATCGTGACCGGCTGGCCGCGCCATTCGAGAACGCCTGAGTCGGGCTGCATCAGGCCATAGACCATTTTCACGAATGTCGATTTTCCAGCACCATTTTCGCCAAGCAGAGCGTGTATTTCACCTTCATAGATGGAAAAGGACACATCATCATTGGCTGTAAAATTGCCAAAGCGTTTGACGATGCCAGAGGCATTCAACAACAGCGTCTGGTGTGTCGGCGCGGCGACAACTGCCTTTTTGGCACTATTTGTCGATGTCTTTGTGCGCGGTCTGGCTGTCATGAACGCCTCTGAAAGATGGGGGCGAAGAGCGGCCGCCGTCTGCACCTGTTCAAAAAAGAATAGAAGCATTGAGGCGGGGATGTAAAGGAAATGACGCAGCTCAAATGCAACACAGAGAGTGAATCTATGATCGCAAAGGACGATACTTACTCAACGCCAATATCCACTAAAAAGGGCCGATATCTCGCAGATACCGGCCCCGTTTTATTCAACTTTGGACATATGTGTCCGACCGTGGTCAGACCTACTTGGAGAACTCTGGATAAGACTCCATGCCCAGTTCTGCCTTATCGAGACCTTCAAGCTCAACTTCCTCGCTAACACGGATGCCCATCACCAGATTGATGATTGTCCAGACGACCCAGGAGACAACAAAGGTGAACGCACCGACGATAACGATGCTGGTTATCTGGGTGCCGAAGGATGCGTCGCCATTGGTCAGCGGCACCGCAAGCGTGCCCCAGATACCTGCAATCAGGTGTACCGGGATCGCGCCAACAACATCATCGATTTTCAGCTTGTCCAGCATTGGCACAGCAAAGACGACAATCAAGCCACCAACACCACCGATCAGTGTGGCAACGCCGAGGCTTGGTGTGAGCGGCTCAGCCGTGATTGACACCAATCCGGCGAGTGCACCGTTCAACACCATCGTCAGGTCAGCTTTTTTGTACATCAGTTGTGTCAGGATCAGCGCTACCAATGAGCCACCAGCTGCAGCCGCATTCGTGTTGGCGAAGATCCGGGATACATCGGCAACGTCGCTGACTGTACCCATGGCAAGCTGTGAGCCCCCATTAAAGCCGAACCAACCAAGCCACAGAATGAAGGTTCCAAGTGTCGCCAGCGGCAAATTGGCACCAGGCATTGGAACGACGCGGCCGTCTTTGTATTTCCCGGCCCGTGCGCCAAGAACCAAAGCGCCAGCCAACGCCGCCCAACCACCTACCGAGTGAACGACTGTCGACCCGGCAAAATCCAGAAAGCCCATTTCGTCAAGGAAACCACCGCCCCATTTCCAACTGGCCTGCAGCGGATAAATGAACGCTGTCAGGATCAGGGTGAAAAGCAGGAATGGCCACAGTTTGATGCGCTCAGCGAGCGTGCCAGAAACGATTGACGCTGTCGCCGCGCAGAACATCAACTGGAAAAAATAATCAGATGCAGTCGAAGCATAGCCGATATCATCAGCGGCCTCTGGCGCAACACCAACTGACTCCATCACGGCAACCGCGGGGAACAGCGATGAGAACACGCCGTCAATCGACCAATCACCAAGCGGATACATCAAATTGTAACCAACCAGATAATAACCGATGGCAGCAATCGAGAACAACGCCATGTTTTTGGTCAACTGCATGGTTGTGTTTTTCGCACGAACCAAGCCGGCCTCAAGCATACAAAAGCCTGCCGCCATGAACATTACGAGGAAACCTGCCATCAGGAACAGGACAGAATTGAGGATGAACACACCGTGTTCGGGGACCTCCTGCGCGAGGGCAGGTGTTGCAGCAAATGCTGTCAAAGCAGCAGCGGCACCTGCGAGTGATAGTTTTGAATAGAAACTCTTAGACATTGTGAATAACTCCGTATCGTCTTACAGCGCGTCAGCGCCTGTTTCGCCCGTGCGAATCCGGGTTGCAGCCTCGAGGTCGAGGGTGAAAATCTTGCCGTCACCAATTTTGCCGGATTCGCTGGCAGCCTTGATGGTTTCGACAACCTTGTCGGCCATATTCGCATCTACAGCGATTTCGATTTTGACCTTGGGTAGAAAATGCACCGTATATTCGGCACCACGATACATCTCGCTTTTGCCCTTCTGGCGCCCGTAGCCCTGCACCTCTGACGTAGTCAAGCCCTCGATGCCGATGCCTGCCAACGCCTCATGCACCGCGGTCAATCGCCCCGGTTGAATGATTGCGACTATATACTTCATCGTTATTCCTTTCTTACCGACCCCGCCTGCGCCCATACCTTTGGGCAAATTCAAGAAGACATCGGTGAACTTTCGACAACCGTCGAGGTGCCACCCGACCCAATTCTTGGGATCAACAAATCAATAACAACTTGCGGTGGATTGAAATTCTGCTAAATTTGCATTCGTGTGATGCAATTTTTGCACATCATGTTCTGTAACCGTTACTCTACATCAAAAAGGCCCGTTTTCATGCGCTTTATGGCCAATCTAAAGTTCATTGATACCATTTCCCGTGAAGGCTCAATTCGCAAAGCCGCGGACAAGCTTGCAATCACCTCGACGGCGTTGAACCGCAGGATACTTCAGGTAGAGGAAGAAATCGGACAACCCCTGTTCGAGCGTCTGCCCTCAGGCGTCCGACTGAACACCGCGGGCGAAATTTTCGTGCAGCACATCAGGTCACAGATGGCCGATCTTGCGCGCGTTCAGTCGCAAATCGCCGACCTCAGCGGGATACGGCGCGGTCATGTGCGGGTTGCCAGCGGCGCGGACGCGTTGCGCCATTTCCTGCCTGAGGCTGTCGCCGGCTATCGCCGGGAACACCCGGCAGTCACTTTTGAGATGACGCGCTGCTATGGTGACGCTGCTGAAGCATCGCTCTTATCACTCGACACCGATATCGCCATGAGTTTTGCGCCAGTGCGGGCCGCACATTTCCATGTTGCCGCCGGCGTGCGCCAGCAAATTTACTGTCTGATGAACGAAGCGCATCCATTGGCCAGTCGCGATGTCATTCGGCTGCGTGACTGCGTTGGCCATCCTGCCATCCTGCCAAACGTCATGAGCGGCATTCGCCATCTCCTCGACACCGCCCTGATCAGACGCAATCTGGAGTTAAACACCATTCTGGAATCGGATAGTTTTGAGTTCATGCAGAATTATCTTCTGCATGATGAGGCATTGTCATTCCAGATTCCGATTGGCCTTGCCGGCAGTGTTGAGACCGTCGTTGATTCGGGCATTGCTGGCATTGTGGCACGCCCTGTTGATACAGCGGACGTTCCCCCCGGCGTCATACATATTGGCTATCTCAAGGGGCGGGTGTTACCGGTGGCTGCGGCAAAATTTCTGGATGACATCATCCACCAGTTACAACAGCGCTTTCCTGACGAGACCGGTCTTTAATATAAAACTGGAATACGAAGCCGGCGATTTTTGCCCGGCGGGCGCCCTCCCCCCTCTGGATTTACTGCCAGCCGGAGGCTATGGTAGGGGACATCGCAATCGAGGAAGAAATGACGTCCAATACCCCACTCCCTGCCTATCTTGTGCAGCGTTACAAGGGCTGGAAGGCTACCAAATATGTTGAAAACAAGGTCTGGTACAAGCATCTCGCCGAGGATGGCCAGCATCCCCGGGCTATGGTTATATCCTGCTGTGACAGCCGGGTTCACGTGACAGCGATTTTTGGCTCAGACACAGGTGAGTTCTTCATTCACCGCAACATCGCCAATCTGGTGCCGCCCTTCAGCCCCTCGGGAGATCACCACGGCACATCAGCAGCGGTAGAATATGCTGTCACGACCTTGAAGGTCGCTCATATCATTGTCCTTGGCCACTCGCACTGTGGTGGCGTCAATGGATGTCACAAAATGTGTTCGGGGGCCGCGCCGGAACTTGAACAGGATTCTAGTTTTGTAGGGAGGTGGATGGACATCCTGCGTCCGGGCTATGACAAAATCAAAGATATCAGGGGCGAGGAAGAACAATTACGGGCGCTTGAGCGGCAGGGCGTTCTGGTGTCGATGGAAAACCTGATGACCTTCCCCTTCGTGCGTAACGCGGTGGAAAATGAAACCCTGTCAATCCATGGGCTGTGGAATGATATTGGCGAGGGTGATTTATACTATTGTGATGGTGATAGCTTCACGCCCGTTACGTAAGACCGCGAATCCTGGTTAGCTAGAACTGCCGCTTAACCGACAATGTGGTGTAACCGGCCTTTGTCACTTTTTTGAAGGGATTTATATTCGCCGTGCTCTCCGGGGAGTATTTTTGCTGGGCGACAATCACCGACAATCCATTGCTGTGATCCCATGAAACCGTATGTTCATGCGAGATGTCCCATCCATCCTCATCAATATTCGTGGCCAGCTTATCCTCATAGGAAAGTGACCAGTTCCGCGGTTGCAACGATGGGCTGATCCAGCCCGCGATATTGGTCAAATTGGCCCGCAAATAGAGACCAGCCTCACGCTGTTCATCTCTGTTACGCCCTGTTTCCTTCTCGGCGTTCCACGAGCTTTCGCTGATGAAATCATATTCAAGATGAGCCCGAACTGAGAATGTTCTACCTGAAAAAATGTAGACATAGGGCATGAAGCGGTAGGACTCGCCACTGACCTCGCCAAAATCACGATGCGCCAGCGTCAGGAGTGCGCCGACCTCATGCTGGCCATCCTTACCAAATCTGTAGCGAAGCCGTGGACCAATTGCGGAAATGTGGTCGCTGTCTTTTGGCTTATCCGGTGCCATACCTTCGATCGTCTTGGCCGTCAGGCTGGCATATTGAACGCGTGAATAGAGGGTGACATTCGGATGCAGATCATATTCACCGTATAGTGCATAGGATTTCTGATCCTGCTCTTCGGTCTTGTTGAACAGATATTCGCCGACAACATAGCCGCCGGTAAATTTTGGATCCCGATATTCATCCATCACATCTGCCAAACAGGGGTGAACAGATCCAATAATCCCAACAAGGCACACAGCACTCATTCGCCACATAGCATCATCCTCTCATGTGAAGTGATGACGCATTGTTTGGTGTGTTAACCAATTAAATGAATATTAAATTCATAACTACTTATATATGGCTGCCAGCAACAAAGCCGGACGACCAAGCCCATTGAAAATTATACCCACCGAGATAACCGGTGACATCAACAACCTCGCCAATGAAAAACAGTCCGGGCACGGCCTTTGACTGCATCGTCTTTGACGACAGCTCATCGGTATCAACACCGCCAAGGGTCACCTCTGCAGTGCGATACCCTTCTGTTCCAGCCGGAAAAACCTGCCAGTTATTCACGGCGTTCCCGAGGCTCAGCAGAGCGGCATCAGTCAGATCGGCAAGCCGTCCACACCCATGAACCGCGGTGATATCTTGGGCAAGGCGGCGCGGTAACTGGCTGGCAAGTACGGTTGCCGCATCCTGTTTTGGTGCGGAACGTTTTCTCTCCTTGAGCAGCATTGCCATATCGGCGTCCGGCGCGAGGTCAACATTGATCTCATCACCCGGGCGCCAATAGGATGAAATCTGCAAGATCGAGGGACCACTTAATCCTCGATGCGTGAATAGCAGCCCTTCACCAAAAGTGGTTTTACGATGCCCTACCTCGGCCTCGACGGACAAACCCGTCAGCGCCTTGCATCGTGCCAGCAACGAATCATCGAACGTCAACGGCACAAGGCCGGCACGCTGATCAACCAGCCGCAATCCGAATTGGCGCGCAACATCATAGCCAAATCCGGTCGCACCAATCTTCGGAATCGACAGCCCTCCCGTGGCGATGACCAACGACTCGGCCTCAATCTCACCCCGCGATGTGTTGAGGCCAAAGCCACCATTATCAAGACGACACACACTCTCAACGGTGACATTGCTGGCAACCTCGGCGGACACATCGGCACATTCAGCCAGCAGCATATCAATCACGTCCTGCGCATTGTTGTCACAGAACAGCTGTCCCAGCTTCTTTTCGTGATAGGCAATGCCATGTTTTTCAATCAGCGCGATAAAATCGTGCTGGCTGTACTGCCGTAACGCCGATTTGCAGAAATGAGGGTTATTGGAGAGAAATTGAGCGGGGCTGGCATGGATGTTGGTGAAGTTGCAGCGGCCACCACCAGATATCCTTATTTTTTCTGCAATCCGCCGGGCATGATCAAGCACCAGCACATTGCGGTGGCGCGCCCCAGCCGTCAGCGCGCACATCAGTCCCGCGGCCCCCGCCCCAATCACCACAACATCTCTTTTCTCAGCAGGCATCACCACTATCCATCAGCCGAAAAACTAGCCTAGGCTATACGGCATTGGGGCATAAAGGGTAAAGCCATAAGATGAGTTGGGTAGTCTATATCCTCGAATGTGGGGACAACAGCCTGTATACAGGCATCACCACCGATCTGTCGGCCCGGCTTGCCGCACATCGGGCAGGCACCGGTGCCAAATACACACGGGGGCGCGGCCCGCTTAACTTGGTGTTTCAGGAGCCAGCGCCAGACCGCAGCGCGGCAACACGTCGCGAAAGCGAGATCAAGGCGCTTGACGTGACGGCTAAAAGACGCCTGATCAACAGCCAATAGGCCTTGAGATACAGGTGAAAAGCAGCAACACTGTTACAGCTCAAGGATGGGGGACATAATGGATACGGTATTGTGGGGTGGTCTGGTATTTCTGCTGGCTGTTGGCGGCATGTTTCTCGCAATGAACAGGATTGATCGGTCGGCCATGCCGGACCGCAAGAAACGCCTGCTGAATTACGCGCTGCTTGCCGGCATCGCAATTCTAGCCATAGTTATTTTCCGCTGGCACAGCGTTACCTACATGGCGACAGGTCTGTAAATTTTATGATGCTGTCAGGCAGGTCCTAATAGGGCGTGCCGTCCTTGTGAACAAAGCGATATTTACCGGTCCGCTTCTCAGCGCGAAGATCAACATCCGGATAGTGGGCGGTTTCATCCTCGCTATGAGTGCCAATCTCAAACAAAACAACTGGCTCTGCACTTCGGTTCTGAAAACAATGTCCGTTTGCAACACCAGCCTTGAAACCAGCGCAGTCACCGGCTCTCAGGATTGTTTCTGCATCCTCCTCGATCAGCACCACCTCGCCGGCCATGACGATCACAAACTCATCCTGAACCTCATGCCAATGGCGCAGCGCCGTATGCGCATCAGGTGCAAGCACCACCCGGTTCACGCCGAACTGCGTCAACCCCGCCGCGTCACCAACACGCCGCTGCTCATACCCCTTGGTCACCGAACGGTGCGGTTCGGGATAGACCAACCGGTCACGTACTGTCGCAGCGTCAATGTCAATCTTTGGCATAGCTTGCCTTTCTGCTCCAGGCCCGGCCCAATCAGGCAGGGATCACCTGGTCCAGTGCGGCCCGAAAATTTGCCACACTGCGCGCGCAATCATGTAGCTTGTCGAGGCCAAACAATCCGATACGAAAGGTTTTGAAATCTGGCCCCTCGCCGCATTCCAACGGCACGCCGGCAGCGATCTGCACACCCTGGGCAGCGAATTTGCTGCCATTCTTGATGTCATCATCATCGGTATAACTGACAACAACACTCGGTGCCTTAAACCCCTCAGCAGCGACAGATTTTACCCCGCGTGCCTCAAGTAATTCGCGTATCGCCGTGCCAAGGGCAATCTGTTCATCGCGCACCTTGTCAAAGCCATAGGCCTCGGTCTCCAGCAACGCATCACGGAATGTCGCAAGCGCATCGGTGGGCATGGTGGCGTGATAGGCATGACCACCATTTTCATAGGTTTCCATGATGGTCAGCCATTTTTTCAGGTCGCACACATAACTGGCGGCATTGGTTTGATCAATGCGCTTTCGTGCACGCTCTGACAGCATCACAAGCCCACTGCAAGGCGATGCACTCCAACCCTTCTGCGGGGCGCTGAGCAAGACGTCGACACCGAGGGCCTGCATATCGACCCACATGGCACCCGACGCCACACAGTCCAGAACAAAAATGCCGCCCACAGCATGCACCGCATCAGCGACCGCGCGGATGTAATCATCAGGCAGCATCATACCGGCCGACGTTTCAACATGCGGCGCACAGACAAGACCCGGCCTGTCGGCATGAATGCGGGCGACAACATCAGCGATTGGCATGGGCGCAAAAGGTGACTGGCGGTTGGCACCCCCATCAATCTGGCTTGCGGTAAGCACTGTCGTTCTGGCGGCAATCCTGCCCTTATCCATAATCTCTGACCAGCGAAAGCTGAACCAGCCATTGCGAATGATCATCACATGCTCATCATCGCCAAACTGCCGGGCGATGGCCTCCATCCCGTAAGTTCCGCCACCGGGAATGACAATCACTGAATGCGCTTTGTAGGCACGTTTGAGCGCAGCCGATATATCGGTCATCACGCCCTGAAACCTGCGTGACATCGAATTCAGCGACCGGTCAGTAAAAACAACTGAATATTCCAGCAATCCGTCCGGATCAAGGTCTTGCAGTAAAGATGGCATAATATACTCCCGACTAATCCGCATGCGCGGCAATACCGTAGGCTACATGATATGGGGGATTTTCCAGGCAATGCAATTGCCAATTTGCCACGGACCGCAGGGCACGTGTGCCGGCCATCGCGAGGAGTCGAACCAGGAGAGAAACGAGGAGACAACCTACCCAGAATCTTAGAATCTGTTAACGAAAAATTAACCATTTTTGGTGCATGCTAGAAACGGTCCGGTCTATTTGGAGAGCATGATCA
>ERZ802830.679-NODE-679-length-33826-cov-38.4943_pt1 | contig 33826 bp, 32 predicted proteins | sample MGYA00345654_ERZ802830 | MGnify/ENA primary metagenome ERZ802830 (study PRJEB30503, sample SAMEA104212375) | marine metagenome | biome: Westerlies Biome; feature: [SRF] surface water layer (ENVO:00010504) within the epipelagic zone...; material: water... | reverse complement strand
TTGCTCTTATGCCTGCAAAATTCGGTATTTCGTTTAACAAACCATCTTTCAATCAGGCTGGTGCTTTAATACATGTTTATTCTGATGGATCTATAAGATTAAATCATGGAGGTACAGAAATGGGGCAAGGTTTGTTTGTCAAAGTAGCTCAAGTAGTTTCAGAGTGTTTTAAAGTACCTTTAGATCAGATACATATAACTTCAACTAATACAGCCGAAGTCCCCAACACATCTGCAACAGCTGCATCTTCGGGCTCTGATTTAAATGGAATGGCTGCATGGAACGCAGCCTCTACAATAAAAAAAAGAATGATTGAGCATGCCTCTCAATTATTTAAAAAACCTAAGTCAAAGATTATCTTTGAACAAGGTAGGATACTAGCAGGTAACAAAAGTCTATCATTTACAGAGTTAGCCTTTTCATGTTGGGAAAATAGAATTTCACTTTCCTCCACAGGTTTTTACAAAACTCCTAAAATACATTGGGATCAAGGAAGATTAAAAGGACGTCCTTACTTTTATTTTACATGGGGAGCAGCTGTTTCTGAAGCATTAATTGACATAAATACTGGTGAAAACCGAATTTTGAGAGCAGATATTGTTCAAGATTGTGGAAATTCATTAAATGAAAATATTGATATTGGACAAATTGAAGGTGGTTTTGTACAGGGATTAGGTTGGCTGACTTGTGAAGAACTCTATTTTTCTCAAGATGGAAAATTATTAACTACCGGCCCATCGACATATAAATTACCTGGAAGTAGAGATGTTCCTCCTATATTCAATGTCAAATTATTAGAAAATGCAGATAATGACGAAAAAACTATTTTTAGATCTAAAGCTGTTGGTGAGCCACCATTGCTTCTAGCTATTTCTCACTTTCTAGCTTTAAAAGAAGCTATCAAAGCAGCATCAAAAGACTCAAAGCCAGAATTCCTAAATTCTCCAGCAACACCTTCAGAAATTCTAAAAGCTATTTATGCTTAAAATTTATCTGGTATATATTTAAGTTTTATTATGAAGTAGTTTTTCAAGATTAATATAAATTGTAAAATGCATTTAAATTTTGTTAAGCTACTATGCCCAATTATTTACTGAGAATTATTCTAGCCTATGTCAAATATACTAATCAAAAATGCAAAAATTATTGCAACTATGGATGACAATAAACGGGAAATTGTCAATCAATCTATATATTGTGAAAATGGAAAAGTTGTTGAAATTGGAGAATGTTTAAACCCTAATTATGACAAACGAATAACAATCAATGCATCTGAAATGGTTGTAATTCCTGGTTTAGTTAATACTCATCATCATCTATTTCAAAATTTAACACGGTGTTATCCGAAAGCCCAAAACGAATCTTTGTTTGGATGGTTAACTAGCTTATATCCTATTTGGAATAAAATTGGCCCTTCAGACATATACATATCGTCATTAATTGGTTTATCAGAAATGGTCTTAAGTGGTTGTACTACTTCAAGTGACCATCTTTATCTTTTTCCTAATGGATCAAAACTTGAAGATCAGATTGAGGCAGCTAAAGATGTTGGTTGTAGATTTCACGCAACTAGAGGATCAATGAGTATTGGAGAGAGTAAAGGTGGGTTACCACCAGATTCACTAACCGAAAATGAAGATTTTATATTGAAAGATTGTCAAAGAGTAATTGAAAAATTTCACGACAGTTCTGATTTTGCAATGTTAAAAATAGCTTTGGCTCCTTGTTCCCCGTTTAGCGTAAGTCAAGATTTAATGAAAGAAACGGCAAGTTTAGCAAGAGAATATTCAGTAGGTATGCACACTCATTTAGCAGAAAATATAGAAGATATTGTGTACACTGAAGAAAAATTTGGAATGAGGCCTGGACAATATATTGAAGAATTAGGTTGGGTTGGAAATGATGTTTGGCATGCACACTGTGTCCAATTAAATGAAAAAGAAATAGATTTATTCTCAAAAACGCGTACGGGGATTGCTCATTGTCCTTGTTCTAATATGCGATTAGCTAGTGGGATAGCACCTATACGAAGATGTATTGATGAAGGTGTTAATGTTGGGTTAGGCGTTGATGGTTCGAGTTCAAACGATAGTGGAAATCTTTTAAATGAAGCCCGACAAGCAATGCTTTTACAAAGAGTTAACTTGGGTGCAAACAAATTTTCACCAAGAGAAGCTTTGTATACTGCAACTCGGGGTGGTGCTAATGTTTTGAATAGAAATGATATTGGCCAAATTTCGGAAGGCAAGGCAGCTGACTTTGCAATATATGACTTAAATAGTATTGCACTTTCTGGAACCTGGAGTGACCCTTTAGCAGCTCTAGTTTTATGTTCACCAATGCAAACAGCTTACACAATATGTAATGGTAAAATTATATCTGAAAAAGGTAATCTAAATAATATTGATATTGGTTTGTTTTTAGAAAAACACAAAGAGGCATCAAAAAAATTATTAGAAATTTAAATTTTTATAATCCTAATTTCATTCTGTTTAAAATAATATTCTTTTAGATTAGTTGAAGATATTTCTTTATCTTTGATTCTATCAATAATCCAGAAATCTTGTTTCTTTTTTACTAATAGTGGGTGATGCCATACGTTTGCTTTGTAGGTTATACCAACACTTCCATCTACGTGAAAACATCTTAAAGTATCTAAATCAGGCAAATCATTTTTTTCCATAGATACAACTATTAACCAATCATGGTTTTGGATTGGCAAAAAACTTTGTGAAGCAATGGGGTGTTTTTCCATTATCTTAATTTGAATAGGAAATTCTCTTGGAGATCCTGAAAAAATTGATATCGCAGGTATTCCATTTTGATCTGATAATTTTAATTCTGAAATATTATGATGCCTGATAGTTGTTCCTTGATTAATAGATAATTTACTTGAAGAAAAACTTTTATTTATTATATCGCCAAATGGTAAAAAATTTTCTTTATTTAATTTTTCAATCTGGAGGTTGTCAATCATTTGATATTATTCCAAATATTCTAAGTCGAGAAACGCCACCATCTGGATAAATGTTTAGCCTAATATGTGTTGCTTCTTTTTGTGGATTTAAATCAAGACTAAATTTATGAACGTTATCAGCCTTTAATTTAGTTTGATCTAAAATTAAATCCCATTTTTCAGAGTCTTTGATTATATTCTCATTACTACTAACTACTTCAGAAACTGAAGCTGCTTGTATTGATGCTTTATCTGGAAAGTTACCTTTGAAATGGGCTGTATCTATTTCAATTTCTTTAATCATAGCTTTTTTTGCTAACTTAATAATAATCCAATCATTGCCTGGCTCTCTTCTACGTCTTGTTTCCCAGCCGTCTCCCATAGTTTTACCTCTCCCTTCTGAAAGAAGAGCAGAAACATCTCCGTAATGGGCGTTATTGAAAGCAACAATTGATCCACCTAGATTAAGAGAAGATAATTCAATTAACTCGTTATTTTTAAACTTGCCCCAATCATATTTTACTTCACCAAATAGTCTTAATCTTGCAACACCTCCATCAGGAAAAATTTGCAACCTTATATAATTAAGAGTTTTGTTAGATTTGATATCAAAATTATTTTTTTTATCACCTATTAAGGAAGTCTTTGTTTTTAATAAAATCCAATCATCATCATCATTTGGAATTTCTGAACTGTAACAACCTTCTAAAGAAAAAAATGGAGGAAAATTTCCAGTAAAATAACTAGTATCTACTTCAATAGTTGATATTACGCCAGGTGAGCCAAGTTTTATTATAACCCAGTCATTTCCACCATCCCTTCTTCTTTTACTTTCCCATCCATCCATCCACTTTCCGTGTTCATCAAATTTATCTTCAATAAAGACTGGCTCCTTATCACTAAGCATGCGGATCGCTTCACCAAAAAATTCGTCAGAAACACTTAAAATTTTAGTACCCATTTTAGGGGATGCTAAATTCACTAAAGTTTGAGAATTATTTTTGTCAGTCATAATACTTTCCTTTTAAGAATACTATAGAGAAGAAAATCCCCTTGAAATGTATTGTCCAAGATTATTTTGTTTTAAAAATTTATTTTTTTCGTAAATTTTTTGACCTCTAAGCCAAGTTTGTATTGGCCAACCTCTAACTTCTATTCCCTCAAATGGGGTGTAATCTGAGCCATGATGCAAATCAGATTGCCTGATAGTATCTATTTTATTCGGATCCCAAATAGTTAAATCAGCGTCTGATCCAATTTTAATTGAACCCTTTTGTGGATGTAAGCCATACATTTTTGCTGGGTTTGTAGAAGTTAACTCTACAAATCTCTCAAGAGAAATTCTTTTCTTACTTACACCTTCTGAAAATAATATTGGAAGTCTAGTTTCTACTCCTGGTATACCATTGGGAACCCATTTAAAAGACGTCCTTGCACCAGGTCTGTCTTTACCTTTTTTATCTTTAAATTTGAATGGACAATGATCAGAAGAAAAAATATCAAAGGTGCCGTCAATTATACCTTCCCAAATAGCTTCTTGACTTTCCAAGTCTCTTGGAGGAGGGGAGCAAACGTATTTAGCGCCCTCAAAATCCATGTTTAGTCCTTTCATATCATCTTCAGTTAAACAGATATATTGAGGACATGTTTCAGAAAAAACTCTAATACCTTTTTCTTTGGCCCACTTAATCTGCGACAGAGCTTCATTGCCTGAAACATGAACTATTACAATTGGTATATCTACTATTTGTGCATGACTAATAGCTCTGTGCGTTGCTTCTCTTTCAACGATTTGTGGTCTTGATATACCGTGAAAATAGGGAGCAACTTTACCTTCTTCTTCTAATTTTTTAGTAAGATATCTTATAGCATCATAGCCTTCTGCGTGAACCATTACCAAAGTTTTTTCTTTTTTAGCTACTTCAAAAACTTTCAATAATTCTTCATCATTTAACACTAGATCGTCATATGTCATAAAGACTTTAAATGACGTATAACCATCCCTAGCTAGAGCTGGGAGTTCTTGTCCTAAAACTTGGGGGGAAGGATCACTGATTATTAAATGAAAAGAAGTATCAATATACAAATTATCTTTGGCTTTTTTATGATAGTTTTCAACACACTCTCGAAGAGATTGCCCTTTTTCTTGCATTGCAAACGGTAAAACTGTTGTATTTCCTCCTGCAGCTGCAGACATTGTCGCGGATTGAAAATTATCAGCCATTTCAACATCTGGTCCTGATGGTTGATCTATATGAACGTGGGCATCAACACCTCCTGGAAGGATTAGCAAATCTGTTGCATCTTCTATTACTTCTGCATTATCACTTAAATCACCTATTGCAGAAATTTGTCCATCACTAATGCCGAGGTCACAATTTTCAACACCACTTTCTGTTACTATTTTTCCATTTTTAAAAATAAGATCAAGTTTTTCCATGTATATTTCCTCGTTATTTAAGCTCGTCTTTTAAATTATTTATTGCAATGTAAAGTTTTTGAATTTCAGCTCTTTCGTGATCTTCAATAAATGACAAATTACCTGGTGGCATTGCAAAAGATAATACGGATTGAGAATAAATATTATCAATATTATCCACTATGTCTTTTTTTGTTTCCAATCTGATTAATTTTGGAGCATTCGCCATGTTTTCCCAAAGAGGTTCTCTTGCGTGGCACATCGCACATTTGGATACTATTATCTCTTGAGCATTAGCTAAAATTGGTTTTGGTATTTTATTAATTAAAGTTGCGTTACCTTTCATTTCACTTAGTTCAGGTTTTCCGGAATAAGAAATATAAATTGTAAGCAATGTAAAAATAGTAACTGGTATAGCCACCCAATATGGTGGTTTAGATCCAGTGTGTTTTACATTAAAAAAATGTCTTATTAAGGCACCTATGATTAAAATTATTGGAATAATAATCCAAGAATATTTAGTAGCATATATCAACGGATAATGATTTGAAATCATAATAAAAATCACTGGAAGTGTTAAATAATTATTATGAAGCGATCTTTGCTTAGCTATCATTCCATGTTTAGGGTCAGGTGTTTCATTTGCGATCAAACTAGCTACAACTTTTTTCTGTCCAGGAATAATAACCATCAGAACATTTGCTACCATAATTGTTCCTAAAATAGTTCCTATCTGCATAAAAGCACCCCGATAGCTAAATATTTCAGAGTAAACCCAAGACATGGCAGTAATCAGAATAAATATTGAACCAATAAGAGTATAGACATTTGTTTTTAATGAAATTCTGCATATAATATCATAAATCAACCAACCAAATATAATTCCTAAGATAGACATAATTACTGCTTCATATTTTTCAAAATCATACTTTATTATGTCAATCATATATAATTCTGCTCCAGCGTAATATATCAACGCCAATAAAGCGAAACCTGATACCCAAGTCGCATAAGCTTCCCATTTAAACCAAGTTAATTCAGAAGGAAGTTTGGACGGGGCAACTAAATATTTTACTAAATGATAAAAACCACCACCATGTACCTGCCATGCTTCCCCGTGAGATTTATCTGGAAGATTTTTGCCTTGTTTTAAACTTAAATCAAGAGCTATAAAATAGAAACTAGACCCTATCCAAGCGATACCAGCTATCACATGGAACCATCTTAAGATGAGCTCGATCCACTCTTCGAAAAGAAATATCACCTAATCAACTCCCCCTGTAAGTACTGTAACCGAAGGGAGACAATAACAAAGGAACATGATAATGCTCAACTCTACTATTTACAGAAAATCTAATAGGAATCTGATCTAAGAAAATATTTTTTAAATTGTTATTTTGTTTTTTCAAATAGTCACCAGCATAAAATAATAGCTCATAAGTTATTTCTTCTAAATTTTCTGCTGAAATTAATGGTTCATTAATTCTACCGTCGTTGTTGGTGATAAAAGTGTCTATTAACTCTTTTTGCTCATTAATAATTTTATATAATTCAATCTTCAAATTAACTGCAGGTCTACCCTTACTAGTATCTAAAACGTGTGTGGTTAAACCAGCCATACATTTCTCTATTCAAGTTTGTGTTAAATATGCTTAAATATTTATGTACTCAATAATATCAGGTAAAACTATGTCCGACAAATATTTTACATTTATTTCTAAAAAAATCGGTAGTAAGAAATTTGTAAATCTACTTAAAAGTATTTATGAGCATTCCCCATGGGTTCCAGAAAGACTTTTATCTAAAGAAGGTATTGAAATTAAAACGAAAAGAGAGTTGCATATACAAATGAAACAGATTGTAGATGATGCATCTAAATTAGAAAAATTAAATCTTATTAGGGCCCATCCAGAATTAGGTAATAAGCTTCAAAAAATAAAAAAATTAACAAAATTTTCTCAAGAAGAACAGAAATCTGTAGGCTTAGATCAATGTACCGAAGAAGAATATAAAATATTAACAAACCTTAACAAAGAATATAGATCTAAATTTGAATTTCCATTTATAATTGCAGTTAAAGGTTTATCAAAAAATTATATAATAGAGAATATGAAAAAAAGAGTTAAAAATAGTCAAGAAGAAGAATTTAAGACTGCGATAAGTGAAATTCATAAAATAGCAAAACTTCGTATTAATGATTTGACTTATTGATTAGCTAATTTATTTTTTATGTAAGTTTATTTAGACAAAAAAATAAATTTTAGGAACTAATATGTTAGGTGACTTACAAGAAAATAAAGGTGTTATTGCCATTGCAACCACACCATTTGATGAGAAAAACTACATAGATTATGAATCTGTTGAGAGTCTTGCAGATTATTATCTAGAAAGTGGAGTTTCTGGTGTTACAATATTAGGTGTTATGGGAGAAGCCCAAAAACTTAATATTGAGGAACAAAAGTCCCTAATCAAAAAATATAGTGATAAATTAAAAAACAAGGTTCCAGTTATAGTAGGGGTGTCTAATCCAGGAATTGATAATTTAGAATTATTATCAAAGTTTTCAATGGATGCAGGAGCCTCTGGGGTTATGGTATCTGGAAATAATGGGTTAAAAAATGATGATCAAATAAAATCATATTTTGATCAAATTATAGAACGAACTAGAGATATTCCAATCTGTCTTCAGGACTATCCACCGACAACTAATGTTTATTTTTCTGAAAGTATTATCAATAATTTAATAGAAGATCATTCATCAATCCACATGTTTAAACATGAAGATTGTCCTGGCCATAATAAATTAACAAGGTTAATCAAATATAGAAAAGAAAATCTAAAAAGGAAATATAGCATCTTTGTCGGTAATGGAGGACTTTACGTGCCTCAAGAACTAAGAAGAGGCGCTGATGGAATTATGACTGGGTTTGCTTTTATTGAGATGTTAGTCAATGTGTTTGATTTATTTAATAATAATTCTAAGGAAAATTCTGAAGATTTATTTGATATTTACTTACCTTTGATAAGACATGAGCAGCAATTTGGAATAGGCTTGGCGTTAAGAAAATTTGTTTTACAAAAAAGAGGTATTATCAAATTTTCAAAAGTGCGTGCTCCTGGTCCTATACTTTCTAATGAAGACATTGAAGAAATAAATAATTTATTTAAAAGATTAAAGTCAAAATTAATTGAAAAAGATTTTCCCGTACCAGATGGCATTTAGTAAATTATGAAAATATTGTTATATAATCCAAATACTAGCGAATCTATTACTGATACACTTTATGATACAGCTAAATTGGTAGTAAGTGAAGGAACCACCCTTGTACCTATGACGGCTAAAAAGGGCTTTCCTTATATATCAACTAAAGTTGAAGCGCAAATTACAGGCACTTTGGTTCTTGAAAAAATAGCAGAAATACATTCACAATATGATGCGATAATTATAGCTGCATTTGGTGATCCAGGTCTGATTCCTGCAAAAACATTGTTTAATTTGCCGATTATTGGGCTAGGCGAAGCAGCTATGTTAAGTGCTTGCTTATTTGGTAAAAAATTCTCTATTATCTCATTTACGAATGCAATGGCCTCCTGGTATGAAGAAAGTGTTGAAGTACTTGGATTACAATCCAGATATGCAGGATTTAGAGCTATAGACGGTGTTAATTTAACTATAGATAAAATCCAAACACTTCAGAAGAAATCTTTAATTGAATCTGCTAAACTTGCTATCAACATTGATGGTGGTGAAGTGGTTATCTTTGCAGGAGCTCCACTGTCTGGATTTAAAAAAATTGTTCAAAAAGAGATTAGTGTTCCTGTCATTGATTGTGCTGAAGCAGCTGTAAAACAAGCAGAATCGGCAGTCGTTATGAATCAAAACACTATTAATAAACATAAACTACCACCTAAATCGTCAATTGGCGTTGATAAAAAATTATCACAATTGATTTCTCAAAAAGTAAATAATGGTTCATAAATGAGTAGAGATTTTATTGGTTATGGAAAAGAAAAGCCAAAAATTTTTTGGCCACAAGGTAATAAAATTGCAGTATCTTTTGTTGTAAACATCGAAGAAGGTGCAGAACTCTCTGTTTCTTCAGGCGATAGTCAAAATGAACATGTATTCGAAAATAATAAAACTAAAATATTAGATATTCCAGATCTTTGTATGGAGTCTCATTTTGAGTATGGTTTAAGATCAGGTATATGGCGTATTTTTGACGCTCTTGATAAATATAATATAAAAGCAACATTTAGTTGTTGTTCTTTGGCTTTAGAAAAATCTCCTTGGTTGATAGAAGAAATTTTAAACAGAAAACATGAAATATCTGCTCATGGTGTAAAGTGGATTTCCCATGCTTATTTCAGTAGAGAAGAAGAAAAAAAAATAATTAATGAATGTTACTCGTCAATTCTAAAACTTTCTGGTCGTCCCCCACTGGGTTGGCATACAAAATCAAGTACGTCACCATTTACTAGGGATCTTTTAATAGAGCATGGAGGTTTCATGTATGATTCTAATGCTTATAATGATGACATACCTTATGTAATAAGACAAAATGATAGGAAATTTGTAATTATCCCATATTCATTTGATACAAATGATATGAGATTTGATGGGAACAATGGTTTTGTACAAGGCGACGATTTTAATACTTATTGTAAAGAATCATTTAATCAACTTCTCTCAGAAACAGATGATGGTTCTTTAAGAATGATGTCTATTGGACTACATCCTAGAATTATTGGAAGACCAGGAAGAATTAAAGGACTTGAAGATTTTATCAAACATATAAAAACATATCAAAATGTATGGATACCAACAAGGATAGACATAGCCAAACATTGCTTAGAAAAAGATTTATTCAATTTTTTCTGATTAAATTTATGACATATATTTTGAGGTGTTATGATAAAATTTTGCTTACGTTCAATTCAATTTGACTCTGTTTTATTATGAATGCTTAATTATTAAACATTTAAAATGAAAGGAATTAAAAATGATTACAAAAATTTTAAAAAAAATGTTTCTTTTTGTAACTATATCTTGTTTTAGTTTTAATTTGCATGCAGCAGATTGGACAATGGCCTCAGGATACCCAAAAAGTAATTTTCATACTCAAAATATAATTAAATTTATAGATGACGTTAAATCTACCACTTCGGTTAATATCAACTTAAACCCTAATGACACTCTAATTAAATTAGATGCTATCAAAACATCTCTTCAAAGAGGACAAATCCCAATTGGTGAAATTAGGTTAGGTATTTATGGTAATGAAGACCCAATGTATATCTTAGCAGGATTACCGTTTATTGCACCAGACTATTCAAGTGCTTGGATGTTGAAAGATGTACAGATGGAATATCTTCAGAAAAAATTCGATAAAAAAGGACTTATGATTTTATATACTGCTCCGTGGCCAGGACAAGGGTTTTATACTAAGTTTCCTGTAAGTAGTGTTTCTGACTTTAAAGGTAAAAAGCTAAGAATATATTCTACCGCCACACAGCAAATGGGATCTATGTTAGGATTTAATGCAACAATTCTTCCTTTTGCTGAGATTCCTCAAGCATTTTCTACAGGTCTTATTGAGGCTTTATTTACTAGTCCGCAAACAGGTATAGATATTCAAGCTTGGGATAATACGAAACATTTTACATATGCTGGAGCTATTTTCAGTAAAAATGCGGTCGTCGTTACCAAAAAAGCCTTTAACGCTCTATCAAAAGGTGATCAAAGTAACATTTTAGCTGCCGCAAAGAAAGCTGAGCTTAGGGGCTGGGAAATGAGTGCTGAAACTACTAAGAAGCAAATAGATATTCTAAAGACAAATGGAATGTCTTCTAAAAATGCCCCTGATGAAGTAATTAGCAAAATGAAAAGTATTGGTCTAGAGATGATGAAAAACTGGAGATCAAAAGCAAGTCCAGAGGCTAATGCTGTCTTAGATAGATATTTATCTTTGCGTTAAAATTTTAGCGAGATAGTCATGAGAAATAAATTAAATAAATTATATCTATTCAGTGGCTATCTCTCTGCTTTTTTTATGGTCTTGATTGCGTTGACCATTGTTGCTCAAATTTTAGGTAGATTTGTAAATATCACAGTAGATTCTACTGAAACTGCTGGTTTTAGTCTGGCTGCTTTAACTTTTTTTGGGCTTTCATATACTTTTCACAGTGGTGAACACATAAGAGTAACTTTATTTACAAGATTATTAGGAACAAAAGTTAGAAGATATCAAGAGCTCTTCTCTTTGTCATTTTGTATTATAATTTCTAGTTATTTAACATACTGGAGTTGGGACTTTGTCTACTTTTCATTCATTTTCGAGGATATTAGCCCAGGTCTATTAGCTATTCCTTTTTGGATTCCAAGGATAAGCATGTCTATAGGGGTAACTATATTCCTAGTTGCCCTTATTGATGATTTTTTTACAGTTTGGAAAAAGGAACAGCCGTCTTACGTAAAAAATGCTGATCCAATATTAAAAGATAATACTTAAAAGAGAAATATATGGCCACCGGATTATCATTAATTTTATTTATCTTGTTACTATTCCTTTTATCTTTAGGTATCTGGGTAGCTCCAGCATTAATTACCTTAGGTTATATATTACTAGAATTTTTTACTCCAGCACCTGTAGGATCTCTCCTCGCAAGTACATTATGGGATGCAAGTTGGAATTGGGCATTAACAGCTTTACCTTTATTTATATGGATGGGTGAGATACTTTTTAGAACAAGACTTTCTTCAGAAATGTTTAAAGGTCTTTCTCCAATGTTATCTAATTTACCTGGAGGTTTGTTACATGTAAATGTAGTTGGTTGTGGTATAATGGCTGCTGTTGCAGGCTCTAGTGCAGTAACTTGCGCCACAATAGGTAGAATGAGTATACCGGAATTAAAGAAAAGAAATTATGACGAGACCCTTAGCATAGGTTCTTTAGCGGGTTCTGGAACATTAGGTTTGTTAATTCCACCTTCAATCATGCTGATTGTTTATGGTGTTTTAGCTCAAGTCTCAATTTCAAGACTTTTCATAGCTGGTGTTTTGCCAGGTATAATGATTATTTTTATTTTCATGTCATATATAGCAATTAGATCTAAACTTAATCCTTCTTTAGCACCAAAACAAAATGTTAGTTATACTTTTTTAGAAAAAATAAAAGCAGCAAGAAACTTGCTTCCAGTGGTTGCACTAATATTTTTTGTTCTTGGATCAATTTATGGTGGTTATGCTACTCCAACAGAGGCTGCAACTATTGGCGTGATTGGAGCATTAATACTTGCATGGTCTTCAAAATCTCTTAATTTTAAAAGTTTTATGGATAGCTTATTAGGTGCAGTCAAAACATCTTGTATGATTAATTTTATAATTGTTGGGGCGGCTTTTTTGTCTGTTGCCATGGGATATACAGGTATCCCAAAACAATTAGGACAAATAGTAAATGACTTTGAATTATCACAACTTTCACTTTTAGCAATTTTAACAATATTATACATTTTTCTTGGTTGTTTCCTTGAGGGAACATCCATGATGGTATTGACTGCATCTGTAGTTTTGCCAATGGTTCAGACAGCTGGTATAGATTTAATATGGTTTGGTATTTTTACTGTAATAGTTGTTGAAATGGCACAAATTACTCCTCCAGTAGGGTTTAATTTATTTGTTCTTCAAGGAATGACAGGTAGAGATATATTGAAAGTTACTAAAGCAGCCTTACCCTTTTTCTTTTTAATGTTATTAAGTATAGTTATAATTGTAATTTTTCCTCAAATTGTTACCGCACCTGTCAATTTCATGATCCAATGATAATTTTTTAGAGGATTTCAATTAATGAGACTTGCTATCGATATTGGTGGAACTTTTACTGACATAGTTCTAGAACACAAAACTGATCTTTACACTAAAAAAGTGCTTACTTCTTCCTCTCAACCTGAAGTTGCAGTAATTCAAGGCGTAATAGAACTATTACAAGAAAATAAAATCAATTCTTCAGATATAAAGATGATTATTCATGGTACGACTTTGGCTACAAATGCAGTCATTGAAAGAAAGGGAGCCAAAACTTGTTTCATTACAACTGAGGGTTTCAGGGATGTTTTAGATATTGGTTATGAAAGTAGGTTTGATCAGTATGATATACTTATTGAAAAAACAATGTCACTTGTCCCAAGAAAGTATAGATATGTAATAGAAGAAAGAACTGATATTAATGGAAATATAATAAAGCCAATAAATACGAAAAAATTTCAAAGTTTAGTAGATATTATTAAAAATGAAAAATTTGAAAGTATTGGAATTGGGTTTCTACATTCCTATGGGAATCCTAAAAATGAAAATGATCTAAAAGAATTTTTATTAAAATATTTACCAGATGTAGAAGTCAGTATATCTTCTGACGTATGTCCAGAAATAAGAGAATATGAACGTTTTACTACTACTGTAGTAAATTCATACATAAAACCTCTAATATCTACGTATTTGAAAAAATTAGATACTGAATTAAGGCAAAAAGGTTTTAATTGTCCCCTCTTATTAATGACCTCTGGTGGAACTTTAACTAATGTAATAAATGCGTGTAACAATCCAGTCAGGTTAGTTGAGTCTGGTCCAGCAGGTGGTGCTATTTTAGCAACATCTATTGCTGAAGATTTGAAATTAGATAAAGTAATATCGTTCGATATGGGAGGAACAACCGCTAAAATAACTATAATTGAAAATCAGAAAGCAATTAAAGCTCGTGAATTTGAAGTTGACAGAAAGGCGAGGTTTAAAAAAGGAAGTGGTCTACCTTTAAGAATTCCTGTAATTGAAATGGTTGAGATTGGTGCAGGAGGTGGATCAATAGCACGGGTAAATAAGTTAGATCAAATAATCACTGGGCCAGACAGTGCTGGCTCAAACCCAGGCCCAGCATGTTACTCCAATGGGGGAGATAATCCAACAATTACAGATGCAGATTTAGTAATAGGGAAGATTGATGCTGATAAATTTGCTGGGGGTAAAATAGACCTGTCTAAAGAATTTGCTAAAAATGCAATTACAAAAAATATTAGTGACAAGCTTAACATTAAAACCGAAACAGCCGCATTAGCAATATCTGAAATTGTAGATGAAACTATGTCAAATGCTGCTAGGGTTCATACTGTTGAACAAGGTCACGAAACATCAAATAGAACATTAATTGGATTTGGAGGAGCTGCCCCTCTTCATATCTCTAGAGTTGCAGAAAAATTGAGAGTAAAAAAAATCATCATACCTACAAACGCAAGTGTAGGATCAGCAGTCGGTTTTTTGAAAGCACCTGTTGGATACGAAGTAGTAAAAAGTCTAAGAATGTTATTAAATAAATTTAACTTTGAAAAAATTAATAATTTACTAACATCTATGAAGGATGAAGCCGAAAAAATTATACAAAACAAGTCTGAAAAAACAGAATATATTGAAGAACGTTTTGCATTTATGCGTTATGCTGGACAAGGACACGAAATCAAAGTGCCTATAGACAACGAAGTGTTGTCTACTAAAGATACGAACAAAATTAAAGAGTCTTTTGAAACTAATTACGAAAAATTATATTCTAGAATACTGCCAAATGCTGACATAGAAATTTTAACTTGGTCTTTGTCTTTATCTATTATAGATGAGAAATACACTAAATATATAGAACTTGACGCTTACAAAAACATTAAAGAAAATTCTTTAATTGATTTTTATGATTATGCAAGTGGAGAAAAAATTAAAATACCTAATTATGAAAGGACAAATTTAAAGCCTGGAGATTTTATACATGGTCAATGTGTAATAACAGAGGATCAAACTACAATAGTTGTTTCAAATAATTTTAACACAAAAGTTTTAAGTAACAATTTTTTGCAAATGGAACATATAAATAATGAATGAGAATAATTTAATTGATGATAAAAATAATATTCAAAATCAAGTGATGTGGAATAGACTTCTTTCTGTTGTTGAAGAGCAAGGCCAAACACTAGTTAGAACTGCATTTAGTCCAATTGTTCGTGAATGTGGAGATATATCTGCTGGTGTGTTTGATTTAGAAGGTAGAATGATGGCTCAAGCTGTTACAGGTACTCCTGGTCATGTAAATTCTATGGCGGAATCAGTTAAGCATTTTATAAATCATTTTCCATTAAACACTATGTTTGAAGGAGACATATTTATTACAAATGATCCATGGATGGGAACAGGGCATTTGAACGATTTTGTACTAACAACCCCTTGTTTCAAAGATAACAAAATAGTTGGTCTTTTTTCATGTACATCTCATTTGACAGATATCGGAGGATTAGGAGTTGGTCCTGATGCTACTGATATACATATGGAAGGTCTTTATATACCTATGTTGAAATTAGCTGACAAAGGTGTAATGAATAAAACATTATTAAAACTAATCGGTCAAAACACAAGACAACCAGTAGAAACAGAAGGTGATGTTTATTCATTGGCTGCATGTAATGATATAGGTTGCAAAAGATTAGTTGAAATGATGAAAGAATTTAAAATTGATGATTTAAAAAAATTATCTGATTTTATATATGACAAGTCTTTATCAGCTGTAGAAAATGAAATTAAGAAAATCCCAAATGGTGTATATAAAAATTCTATGATGATAGATGGATTTGAAAAGGATATTAAATTAGAGGCTAAACTAAAAGTTTCAGATAATTTCATATCAGTTGATTATACAGGTACTTCTGATAAATCAAAATTTGGAATCAATGTTCCGTTATCATATACCAAGGCTTATACTTGTTTTGGTTTGAGTTGTCTCGTTAGTGCAGAAATACCAAACAATGCTGGTTCCCTAAAACCTTTTGAAATTGATGCACCAATAGGTTCGATTTTAAATGCGCCATATCCTGCTGCAGTATGCGCAAGACATATTATTGGACAAATGCTTCCAGATGTAGTTTTTGGTTGCTTAGAAAAAGCTATACCTGAAAAGGTCCCTGCAGAAGGTGCTTCTTGTTTATGGAATATTACATTTCGTGGCAAGACTGATAGGGGTCCAAACAATAACTCTTTATTTGCAGTTACTGCCGTAGTTAATGGTGGCACAGGTGCAAGGCCAAATAAAGATGGTTTATCAGCGACAGCTTATCCTTCAGGTGTTAGGGGAACCCCAGTTGAAATTAATGAAGCCGTTGCGCCATTGTTATTTCTAAAAAAAGAATATAACCCAGGAAGTGGTGGTAAAGGAAAATTTAATGGTGGTTTAGGTCAAGTTATTGAAATTAAATCTGCAATTGATGAAGATATGGATTTGTTAGCCTCTTTTGATAGAATAAAATTTCCAGCTAGAGGCAGATCACACGGAGAAAATGGAAATGCAGGCCAGGTCTCTATTAAAAATAAAAGAAAGCTTAATGGTAAGGGAACTCAAGTAATTAAGGCAGGAGAAATATTACAAATATTTACACCTGGTGGTGGAGGACTTGGAGATTACTCTGATAGAGATAAGGAATTGATAGAAACTGATATAGAAAACGAATTGATATAAAATTTATTATTTATATTGGAATTCCAAAATTTCTATTAGGTTTTGGAACAAATTTTTTTATATTTAATTGAAGTTTGGTTAAATTTTCAATGAGAGCAGTTGCTGCAGTCATACCTTCTATAATAGGTAAATTAAATTTATGACTTAAATCTTTTGCAAGATTTATTATTCCCGCGCTAGTAATAATGATTGCTTCAGGACTATCTTCTGAAATAGTTCTTTGAATTTCATTTTCTAATTTTGTTAGATTTGACTTTGACATTGTCTCCATATCTAAGATTGGGACTTCAATAGACTTTAATGAAACACATTTGTGATCCATATCATATTTAATTAAATTATTTTTTAAGGCTTCATGGGATTGAGATACATTTGTAATAATTGAAAATTTATTAGCTATTATATTGGCAGTATAAAATGAAGCTTCTCCAATACCTATGACTGGTTTTGAAGTAATCTTTCTAATTGTATCAACTCCAATATCTTCAAAAGATGCAATTATAAATGCATCTGATGAATTATTATTTTCTATTTGTTTAACCAAACTTGAAATATTAGTTGTTTCTAAATGATGACTGAAATAATCATCTTCTAAATTTTCTTCATTTATATAAATACTAGAATTTTCATTAATTACTTTTGACGCACATTTTTTGAGCTTTTCATTTGATCTGGTAGTCCCGTAAGGATTTATGATACAAATTTCTATGCTCAAATTTAATTACTCTATTTATTAACTATGTTGGGTTTCTCTAAAATACTTAACGCTGGTAATTCTTTTGTAAATTTTTTGACTTCAACTAGTGTAGAGTGAGCTGACGGGCCTTGTGCTAGTGATGAAGTTCCTATATCGGCAGTTAATACATTTGGGTTACCATGCACACAAAATCCACCATCGTCAACAGGGTCGTACCAGGCACCTACTGGAAGAAAAACGACACCCTTCATAACTTCTTCACTAATAACAACTCCTGCAAGACATTTACCTCTTTTATTAAATATTTCTACAATATCTCCATCCTTTAATTTTCTCGTGAGAGCATCATGTGGATGAATCTTCACAGGTTCTCTACCAGATATTTTATCTCTTTGGCTTTCAGATCCGTTGTCAAGTTGACTATGTAACCTATTATGTGGTTGACCTGATATAAGTTGAAGAGGGTAATGTTTAGTTAAAGATGAACCCAGCCACTCTTCTTGTTCCAACCAAGTTGGGTGACCAGGGCAGTCCTTATAATTAAAATTTTCTATAGTTTCTGAAAATATTTCAATTTTTCCAGACGGGGTGGATAGAGGATTTTTAATAGGGTCTTTTATAAACTCTTCTAACAAAATAGTTTGTTTTTTGGGAGACAATACTTCTTGAAATCCATTTTTCCAAAACTTTTCAAATTCAGGCAAATTAAAACCTGCTTCTTTTGCACTCTCTTTTGCTTCGCTCCACAAATATTTTAACCATTGATCTTCATTTCGATTTTCTGTGAATTTGTCTTTAATATTAAGTTTTGAAGAAATTGATGAGAAAATCTCATAGTCTGATTTTGATTCTCCTATCGGTTCGATAATTTTATGCATTGGTGATATAGTTTGATCCCAATGTCGAATTCCAATATCATTTTTTTCAAGTGACGAAGTAGCAGGTAAAACAATGTCAGAGTGTCTTGCTAGGCTATTCCACCAAATTTCATTTACAATTATAGTATCTGGTTGTTTAAATGCTTTAACAAGTTTTTTTAAGTTCATCTGATGATGGAACGGATTACCGCCTGCCCAATATACTAATTTAATATCTGGATATTTTATTTCCTTTCCGTTATATGAGAACACCTCACCTGGATCTAAAAGCATATCTGATATTCTTGCTACTGGTATAAAATCTGAAACAGCATTTTTAAATTGATCTAATGCTGGCCATTTGTGATATTGAACTGGGTTCCCAATACCGTTTTCAGCGCTATATCCAAGGCCGAAGCCACCACCAGGCATACCAATCTGTCCAAGCATACATGCTAGGACAGTAATCATCCAATGAGGTTGTTCACCATATTGTTGTCGTTGTAAAGCCCACGCCCCAGTAATCATAGTTCTATTAGTAGACATCTTTTTTGCTAAATTATATATTGTGTTACTGGGTATTCCAGTAATTTTAGATGCCCAAAAAGGAGTTTTTGCCTTACCGTCAGATACTCCTTTTAAATATTTTAAAAATTTATTATACCCAACACAATATTTACTTATAAACTCTCTATCAACTAGACTTTCAGTTTCCAAAATAAATGCCAAACTCAGCATTAAAGCAGTATCTGTCCCGGGTCTTATTTTAATCCATTCAGCTTTACTAATTATATCAGCTTCCATTTCCATGGGGCTAACATTGATAAATTTAATACCCTTTTTTTCACATTTTTTAATATAATCTTTGGTAGTATGTTTACCCACTCCACCAGAAGTTACTTGTGAGTTTTTAAGTGGCAATCCTCCAAACATAACAATTAACTGGGAATTATCTTTGATGTTGTTCCAATCTGTATGAGTATCAAGAAACTTTCTATAAGATAAACCAATAACATGTGGCATAATTGTTTCACTTGCAGCATAAGAATAAGTATTAACTGACCTTGTGTAACCACCATAACAATTAAAAAATCTATGAAGTTGGCTTTGGGCATGGTGGAATCTTCCTGCTGACCCCCAACCATAAGAACCGGCAAAGAAAGCTTTATTTTTATATTTTTTCTTAATTCTACTTAGTTCAAAAGCAGCGATATCTATAGCTTCATCCCAACTTACAGGAACAAAATTATCGGATCCACGTTTGTCTCTCGCACGTTTTCCTGTCAAAGACATTTTACTATTAGCAAGTTCTTTTCTTATCTCACGAAGATAACCTTTTCGAACATGTGGAACTTTTATTCTTAAGTCATCGTCAATGCTATCAATTATTCCGTTGGCGATACTCGATGGGTCTTTATCATTCTCATATGGTCGCATTCCAACAAGTTTATCATTTTCTATCTCAGCGTAATAACTTCCCCAATGAAAAGAAGTGGGTTTTCTAATTTTGCTTGGCATTCTTACCTCTTGTTAAGAATAGATTAATTCTTAATTTGATTTTAGTAAATTATATTATCATCTAGAAATTTAGCAACGTGAATGGCTTGCTTATCTAAACCATCCTTGATTTGGCATCTACATGAAGTCCCATCTGCAATAATTTTAATTTCTTTTGAATTATTTTTTATAGCTGGGAAAAGTCTTTCCTGAGCCATTTTCATTGAAATATCATAAGTGTCTTTGCCATAGCCAAATGCTCCAGCCATTCCACAACAACTTGTTTCTATTGTTTCCACGTTTAAACCTTCAATGTAATTTAAAATTTTTTGAATTGGCTTAACAGCATCAAATGCTTTTTGATGACAGTGACCATGAAGTAACACTTTTTCATTTAATTTTTTAAAGGTAAGATTTTTACATTGTTTGACTAATAATTCTTCAAACGTAAAAGAATTATTTTTTAAAAGTTCGGTGTTCTTATTTTTTAATAAAGCAGGTAATTCGTCCCTAAATGACAAAATACATGAGGGTTCTAATCCAACTACACTAATACCCTGTGATATATAAGGTAAAAGAGTTTCTAAAACGTTAGTTGCCTCTGTTTTTGCATTATCAATCAAACCGTTACTTAAATACGTTCTTCCGCAACACATTACTCTATTAATATTTTTTGATTTTGGAATAAAAGGAAAAAATCCTGCAGCATTTAAAACTTTTATTGCAGATCTTACATTTTCTGGTTCATGATAACGATTAAAAGTATCTACAAATAAAATAATTGGTGTTTTGTCTTGTGTTTTATCTATTGTATTTGGTAATTCACTATCTTTGAAGTAATCATTTCTCCATTTGGGAAGTGGTCTTTTAGCTGTGAAACCTAATAATAGCTCACTTATTTTAGCTAAACCTGGCACTTTATCTCTAAGATTCATAATTTTAGACATTTTTGATGCTAATGGGGCATATTTTGGAAGGTAAGCAACAAGTTTACTGTTAATATCCAAACCATATTTTTTTGCTTTTAGATAAGATAATTCAATTTTCATTTTTGACATATCTACACCTGTCGGACATTCTCTTTTGCAGGCTTTACAGGATACACATAATTTCATGGTATCTGTCATCTCTTCACTGATTAAAGCATCTTTTCCAAGTTGTCCCGAAAGAGCTAATCTAAGAGAATTTGCTCTTCCTCTAGTCGAATCTTTTTCATCCTTTGTAACTCTGAAAGATGGACACATTACTCCACCGTCCAATTTTCTACATGATCCATTATTATTACACATTTCAATTGCACCCTGAAAACCACCAGCTTTACCTGTCCACGAAGACCAGTCTAAAAGTGTTTTAATATTTTCAGCGTTATAAGATGGCGCATATCTAAAAAGATCTCTACTATCCATTTTAGGAGCATCAATAATTTTCCCAGGGTTAAATATATTATTAGGGTCAAATGATTTTTTTATGGTTCTAAAAAGATCATTCATGTTCTTCCCAAACATTACTTCATTGAATTCAGATCTTGCTATGCCATCTCCATGTTCACCAGAATAGGAGCCATTAAATTTTTTAACTAGATTACTAGTTTCATTTGCAATATTTCTCATTTTGGAAACATCTTCTTGAAGTTTCATGTTAAGAACAGGTCTTACATGAAGGCATCCAACGGATGCATGAGCATACCAAGTTCCTTTGGTGTTATATTTATCAAATATTTTGTTAAGACCGTCAGTATACTCAGCTAAGTCTTTAAGCTCAACGGCACAATCCTCAATAAATGAGACTGGTTTTGCATCTTGCTTCATTGACATCATAATGTTTAAACCAGACTTTCTCATTTCACTTACTTTAGACTGAAGGGAAGTGTCAGTTACATCTACAACTCCACCAGGCTTTTTTGTATTTTTCCATGAGTATCCAAGATCATTAATCAATTCGTGAAGCTTTTTTAATCGAACTAGATTTTCTTCCATATCTTCTTCTGCAAATTCAACCAAAAGTAATGATTTAGGATCTCCTTTAACAACTGCCTCTACAGTGGGCTTAAACATATCAATTTTTCTTGCAAGCTGTATCATAGTGTCATCAACTAGTTCAACTGCTACTGGATCTAGTGGAACAATATGTTGTGCAGCATCCATTGCTTCATAAAATGAAGGAAAGTGACAAACACCCATAATCTTTTTTGATGGAAGAGGTGATAATTTTAATGTTATCGAAGATGAATAAGCAAGGGTGCCCTCAGACCCTATTAACAAATGTGACAAATTTATACCATCGCCTACTTTACCATTAGGTCTATTTGCCATTGCATCAGGAAGTAGGGCGTCAATATTGTATCCACCTACTCTTCGAAGAACTTTTGGAAATTTTGCAAGTATTACCTCTTGGTTATCTTTAGCTAATTTCAAGAGATCTAAAATAATTTTGGTAGCAACACCATTACTTACATTGGGATCATTATTCTCTATTTTCCCAAAATTGTATATTGAACCGTCATATAGTATAGCTTCTATGTCTAGGACATTGTCTCGCATCATCCCATATCTAATCGATCTACCACCACAACTGTTATTTCCAGCCATGCCACCTATAGTGGCTCTGCTTGAAGTTGAAACGTCTACTGGAAACCAAAGTCCAAAAGGTTTTAAAAAACGATTTAACTCATCCAAAACTATTCCAGGCTCAACAATACAAGTCATTTTTTCTTTATCAAAATCAATGATTTTGTTTAAAAACTTGGAATTATCAATAACAATAGCTTTATTAACTGTTTGCCCACATTGTGATGTACCTCCACCTCTAGCTAATAATGGGATTTTACTTTCTCTTGCATAGTTAATAGTTTCTATTAAATCTTTTTTTGTTTTTGGAATTAATACACCATACGGAACCATTTGATAAATTGAAGCGTCTGTAGCATATCTTCCTTTGGTAAAGTTATCGTAATAAACCTCAGCTGAGGTATTATTCTTTAATTTTTTTAATAATTGGTCTGTATCGCCATCTGGCATTGAAATAACCTTTAATTTTGATATTAAATTCTGTATGGAAAGTTTTAAATTTAAAGTGTATAGATAAAATAAGACATTATCTTAATATTTTCAATAAAACTTAGTACATAAAGAAGGAATTTTTTAATTATGAAAAAAAAATATATGCCAGGAAAACATTTTTTACAATTACCTGGTCCTTCAAATGTCCCAGATAGAATTTTACGAGCTATGGATTACCCAACAATTGATCATCGTGGACCTGATTTTACAAAACTAACTCGTGCATGTCTTGATGGAATGAAATCAATATTTAAAACTACTTCCGATGTAATTATTTTTCCTGCGTCAGGAACTGGTGCATGGGAAGCAGCTTTAGTGAATATCCTTGATGAAGGTGATTTGGTATTAATGGTTGAAACTGGTCATTTTGCATCATTATGGAATAAAATGGCCCTTAAACTTGGAATTAAAACTGAGTTTTTAGAAACTGACTGGAGAAGAGGTGTTGAACCTGAAAAGTTGTTTGATCGATTAAAAAAAGATACTGAAAAAAAAATAAAAGCTGTTTGTGTTGTACATAACGAAACATCTACTGGAAGTATTTCAAGGATAAAAGAAGTAAGAGAAGCAATTGACTCCTCAAGTCATAACGCATTATTGATGGTAGACACAATATCTGGCTTAGCTTCTCTAGAATATAAACATGACGAATGGGGTGTTGATGTGACGGTGTCAGGATCTCAAAAAGGATTGATGTTACCTCCAGGATTGTCCTTTAATGCAATATCTGAAAAGGCTCTTTTAGCCTCAAATGAAAATAGTATGAAGAGATCTTATTGGGATTGGAAAGAACAAATTAAATCTAATGAATCAGGATCTTTCCCTTATACACCAGCCACTAATCTTTTATATGGTCTAAAAGAGGCAATAAATATGCTTCACGAAGAAGGGTTGGCAAATGTTTTTAAGCGCCATGATAGGCACGCAGAAGCTACAAGAATTGCTGTTCAAGCATGGGGATTAGAAGTTCTTTGTCAGGAAGAAAAAGATTATTCCAGTGTTTTAACGGCTGTTAAATTACCAGAAGGTCACAATGCTGACGGCTTACGAAAAATCATACTCGAAGAATTTAATATGTCGCTTGGAAATGGTTTGTCAAAACTAGCTGGTAAAGTATTTAGAATTGGTCATTTAGGAGATTTCAATGATTTAATGTTAATGGGAACATTAAATGGAGTGGAAATGGGTCTTTCTTTAGCTGGCGTACCTCATCAAAAAGGAGGTGCTAGTAGAGCTTCAGAATATTTAACAAATAATATAGTAAAATGAGTAAAATCAATTTTTTTCATGGTTTAATTAATTCTTTATTTGATAAACCAATTAAAAGAAGACCCTTTAATTTTTTTTCAGAGAAGAAACAACCTTTATCTTCTAAAGAGATTATTGAAAACGTTGCGTCTGCGAGAGGTGAAGTGTCAGCTCTTGAATATGCAGAATTATTAATGCAACATTGTGAGAAATTAAACGATAAAGATTTAATAAATTTTTTTAAATTAATTAGGGATAATTTTGATATTTCTACTTCGGAACTCTCTGAAGCTATTGATCAATATAAAGTAAGTAGTAATTCAGAAAATTTAATAACTTTTATGAAACTTTCAGAACCTAAAAGGCGTGAAATTTTTAGAAGATGTAATGGAATATCGAAAGGGACTATAAGATTAGTTAATTTAAGAAAAAGATTGTTAGGTCTTTTAAAAAAGAACCCTGAACTTAACGCAGTTGACTATGACCTCGTCTACTTATTTAAAAACTGGTTTAACAGAGGCTTTCTTATTTTAAGGCCAATAAATTGGGAAACACCAGCACACATACTCGAAAAAATAATAGCTTATGAAGCAGTACATGAAATAAACTCTTGGGATGAGCTCAGATTACGATTAGCTCCTAAGGACAGAAGATGTTTTGCTTTTTTTCATCCAGCAATGCAAGACGAACCCATTATATTTGTTGAGGTTGCTCTAATGAATAATATTCCATCCAAAATTCAAGATGTTTTAGAAGAAGAAAGACAGTTAATTGAGCCACATGAAGCAAATGTTGCAGTTTTTTATTCTATATCAAACTGTCAAAAGGGATTGTCTGGTATATCATTTGGTAACTTTTTAATTAAACAAGTTGCTAATGATCTAAAGTTTGAGTTTAACAATATAAAAAAGTTTGTAACTTTGTCCCCGATTCCAGGACTAAGAAAATGGATTAAAAATAAAAATCCTAAATTTGAATTAACTTTGGAAAAATTTAAGAAATCTGAACAATTTTTAAAAATCAAACCTTCTTTAATGAGATATGCAGGAGATTATTTTTTAAATTCTGATAGATCTGACGGAATGCCTAATGATCCAGTTGCAAGATTTCATTTAGGTAATGGGGCATCTTTAGAACAAATTAATTACTTAGGTGATACTTCATTAAATGGTTTAAATTTATCTGGTGGTTTAATGGTAAATTACCTTTATGATCTAGATAAAGTAGAAGAAAATCATGAAGCATTTATTTCAGAAAATAAAATTAATATTTCTAAAAATGCTAAAAAAGATTTAATACAATATGCTAAAGATGATTAATAAATTTTTAAAAGGAAAAAAATGAATATTTTAAAATTTTTACCAATCTTGTTATCAATTATTCTTTTTTCTGCGAATAGCTATGCAAAAGAAACTAAATACAGTTGTAAGCCTAAAAGTGCAGCAGCAGTTAGATCAAATGGTATCCAAGTTTTTAAAATTACTGGAAAAGAAAAACCAGTCGAAATTACTATAAAAGATGGACAAGGTACAGATTCAGGATTTTTCATAGTTAATAAATCAAAATACGAAATTTTAGATTTGGGAACTGGAAAAGCTTATGCTTTTGATAAAAACGAACCATGGACTCACATACAAGATATCTTTTTTTTAGATAATAACGTTTTATCTTTTATTTTAGCTGCTAACGCATCTATAACTAGATATCTTTGTGATGAAATTAAATAATTATTTTGAAAGTTTGCAATAAAAAATTTTAATACCAGCTAAGTAAAAATATAAATAATTATAGGATTGAAATGTTTACTCGTCCTCGACTAATGAAGTTTTGTACATCTGTTTTTATTAAATTAAAAATGGATGAAGAAAAAGCAATAGATACCTCTGATATTCTAATTGAAGCGGACTTGATGGGGCATTCTACACATGGCGTTAGACTATTACCATTATATATAAAAGATATTGAAACTGGCAACATGAATGTAGCAGGCGAAGAAGAAATTCTTAGGGATATTGGAAGTTGTTTAACAATTGATGGGAAAAGTCTTCCGGGGATATGGTTAACTAAAAGAGCCTTGAGCCAGTCAGCCAAACGAGCAAAAAAATATGGAACTTCAACGGTTCTTATAAAAAACAGTCATCACAATGGTGCACTTGCTGCGTATATGTTGCCAATAATTAATCAGAATTTAGTTCCGATAATTAAAAGTTCCGTTCCTTCCTCAGCTACTGTTGCTCCATTTGGAGGGACAAAAGCTCTCTTAACCCCTGATCCTATGGCTTTAGGTTACCCTACTAACAAAGAACCTGTAATTATTGATATTAGTGCTTCTATCACAACTAATAATATGATTGCAGACAAAATAGCTAAAAATAAATTATTTGATTTTGACTGCTTGCTTACATCAGAAGGAATTCCTACTAATGATCCTAAAGAAGTTATGGAAAAAAACGGTACTGTTATGCCTGTTGGTGGATTAGAATATGGTCATAAAGGCTTTGGACTTGCCCTAGGAATTGAAGCCTTGTCTCAAGGATTATCTGGTTCAGGAAGGAGTAAAAAACCAAAATCAATGAATCTTTCTACATTTGTTCAAGTAATTGATCCTGAGGCATTTGCTGGTTTGAAAGCTTTTAAAGATGAAATGACTTTTCTTTATGAGCAATGTATCAATAACCCACCCATAAATGAAAATAACAAAGTAAGGATGCCAGGACAACACGCGTTATTAAGAAGACAAAAATCTTTAAAGGAGGGTTTTGAATTAAGTAAAGAAACTATGATAGCATTAAAAAGTATATCTGAAAAATTTGATATAGTTCTTTAAACTTATCTTATCTACCACGCCATTCACTAACTTCTCCAAGTAAATCCAAGAGATCACTCAATTTTTCTTCTCCATAACGTTTTTGAATAGCTTTATAAATTATATCCATATCAGGAGCTATTTTATTTAAAACTTCTTGTCCTAGTGAAGTCAAAGATAGGTTTATTCGTCTTCCGTCCTTATCATCAATAAATCTTGTAATAAATTTTTCAGTTTCAAGTTTTCCAATAATTCTCGATAAACTTGGAGCTAAAATACAAGCATCGAATGCTACTTGACCAGCGTCCGATGTTCCTTTTTCACCCAAAACTCTTAAAACTCTCCATTGCTGCTCTGTAAATCCATGCTTAGCTAAAATTGGCCTAAAAGACAACATCATTGCCTCTCTAGCTCTTAACATAGCAATTGGCAAAGATTTACTAGTTTCTGGAAAACGAGCCGTATCAATATTACTAATTTTACAATCCCCCAAGATAGAAATTAACAGTAAGCTAATCTGAAGTAAAATCAATTTACATATTATTTTAAATTATTAATTTAAAAGATTAAATGATTATTTCTTATTTTGATTATCATAAAGTATGATTAAATAAAAATTTAAATATATTGGCTAATTTAATTAGGTGGAAAAGATTATGAAAAATAGTGCAAAAGAGAAGCTAAAAAAAAATGAATTGTGTCTTGGTGTAGGTTTAAGACAAAGTAGAACGGTAGATATAGGTAAAATAATGGCTACGTGTGATTATGATTGGTTGTTCATAGATATGGAACATAATAGTATGGACATAGATATTGCATCACAGATTTCAGTTGCCGCACAAGATGCCGGCATAACACCTATAGTAAGAGTGCCAGATTTTGCACACCATCATGCGACGAGAGTGCTTGACTGTGGGGCTATGGGTATAGTTTTTCCTCACGTTGATAATGCAAAAACTGCAGAAAAATTAGTCTCTTTTTGTCTTTTCCCTCCTAAAGGTCACCGTTCCATGACAGGATTATTACCACAATTAGATTTCAAGCAATCTCCAATTTCAGAAGTAGCGTCAGTAATTAACGATAATATGTTAATTGTAATTATGTTAGAAAGCCCTGAAGCTATCGAAAATGTAGATAGTATTGCTGCAGTTCCTGGTGTGGATGTTATTTTAATAGGTACTAACGATTTATGTATGGAAATGGGAATTCCAGGAGATTATTCTAATCCAAAAATAAAGGAGGCATATAAAAAAGTTATTAATGCATGCAAAAAATATGGCAAGACCCCAGGAATGGGTGGGGTATATAACGAAGAACTTATGTCAGAATATATTAGTATCGGAATGAAATTTATATTGTCAGGATCTGATCTTTCTTTTATGATGGCTTCTGCATCACAAAGATCAAATAAATTAAGATCTTTCCAAAAATAAAGGATTAATAAATTTTTCTGGAGACTTAAAAATGAACGAAGTACCTCTTTTTTCATCATTTAAAATTAAATCCAAAAGCTTTAGAAATCGCATAGTTTTGTCTCCTATGTGCCAATATAAAGCTAAAGACGGAGTTATTAGTGATTGGCATTTTCAACATTACTCAAGATTTGCTTTTTCAGGACTAGGTGCTGCTTTCGTTGAAGCTACTGGAGTATCTCCAGAAGGAAGAATTGGACATGGGTGTACAGGTATTTGGAGTGACAGTCATGTTGAAGGATTATCTAAAATTGCAAAAATATTTAATGAATACAATTGTTTAAGTGGTATTCAATTAGCTCATGCTGGAAGAAAAGCCAGCTATTTAAGACCATGGGATGGTGCTTCTCCTATTACTGAAAATGATAAAGTAGAACCCGCTTGGCAAACCATAGGACCAAGTGCAATTCCTATAAATAACAGTTCACCTGTTCCAAAAGAAATGACAGTTGAGGATATTAATAAAGTAAGGGAGGATTTTAAAAAAGCTGCTCAAAGAGCTGATAAAGCTGGTTTCGACATTATTGAGATACATGGCGCTCATGGTTATTTATTACATTCCTTTTTCTCTCCGCTTTCAAATCAGAGAAATGATCAATATGGAGGAAGTTTTGAAAATAGAATCAGATTTGCTCTGGAGATAATTGCTGACATCAAGTCTGTTTGGCCAGATAATAAACCATTATTTTATAGGTTGTCATCCATTGATGCTCCAGGTCAAGGTGCGAACTTAGAAGATAACATTATGTTGGCAAAATCACTTAAAAGTGTTGGTGTAGATGTTATAGATTGTTCTTCGGGTGGTATTACTGGCTCACCAGTTCTTACTAAATCTAAGATTATCCCTGGTTTTCAAGTTCCTTATTCTGAAAAAATTAAGAAAGATGCAGAGATAAGCTCAATGGCAGTAGGAGCTATTATAAGTGCAGATCAAGCGAATGAAATTATTTCAAATAAAAGAGCTGATTTAGTGGCTATGGGAAGAGAGTTACTTGCTGACACACAGTGGGTTTATAAAGCTGCGACATATTTTAACTTAGAAAATGCTAAGGATTATCTCCCAGATAGTTATTCTTTTTATTTATCTAGAAGAGATGAGTATTTAGATAGAGCTGCAAAACCTGCTTAACTAGGTGTTTTTAAAATCGAATTTATAAAAATCAACAGGTTTTAAAAGTTTATTTTGCTGGGCTTCTAAAGCCCCAAGTTTTGCACTTTCCTCTGTATAACTAACCCACGCGGGATCTGCCCACATAGCAGCTCTTTTATTTTCTCTATCTCCTGCATTTTCATATACCCAAATATGAGTGTACTGGTTTGGGTTACCAGTCTCAGTAGTGGCAAAAAGTAATGGTTGGCCTAAGTGTTTAGATTGTACAGGTTTACCTTTTTCGCTGTATAGTTTTAGATGGGCATTAATAGTACCAGGCCTACATGTATATGTTCTAACGTCTAAAAGCATAAAAAATCCTCTAAAATTTATTAAATTATTTAAAAATATTAGCTTTTTTGTATAAGATTGTAAAAGATTATTAACTTGTTGAAATATTGGAAAAGCATAGTGATTTCAGGAGAAAAAATTAATACTGTTGAGAGACTTGTCATAGATGCATCGAGAGTTAGTAGATATCTAGGTTATCCAAGGAAAGTTCCAATATGGAAATTAATTTTTAATCTTCCAAAAACTTGTTATATATTTCGTGAAAATAATAATTCAGATATAGCAATTGATATTGAAAACATGATGGGCTTTGCAATTGTACCAGCGTTGTCAGAAAAAGAAGCTTTAAATCGATTAAAAACTTTAATACCTTCAATAATCGTCAAAGATAATATAGTCAGGTTATGAAAAAAATTTATGTTGATGCAGATGCATGTCCAGTTAAAGATGAAATAACTAAAGTTGCAATTCGGCATAACATTACTGTTTTTATGGTTTGTAATGGAGGGATTAGGCCATTTAAAAATAACTTGGTGAAATTAATTATTGTTTCTGAAGGAGCTGATGAAGCGGATAAATGGATACATAGTAATGTTAAGGTTGACGATATTGTTGTTACTTCAGATATTCCATTAGCATCTAAATGCATAGATAAAGGTGCGTTTGTCTTAAAAAATGACGGGCTGGTTTTAACAAATACAAATATAGGAAACATTTTAGCTACAAGAGACTTGATGTCTGATCTCAGGTCGTTTGATCCATTTTTAAAAGGTAAAAACAAAGTTTTCACAAAGGCAGATAAAGGTAAGTTTTTAAATGCTTTGGATAATTTAATTACTCAAAAATAGGAACTAATAATTTTCTAAAGATTTTTTATTTGCTAAATCATAGAATTTAGAATATAGCATTGTAACTATCTTAGCCTAAGAAGGCAGTCAGTAAATCTGACTAATACGATCGACTTACTTGCTCATTTCATGTTCAATCTAGTCTAGCGTGTTTTGATTGAACAACGAAGCTTAAAATTTAAGCGAATAACAAGGAGTTAAGAATGCCTAACGGTACAGTAAAATGGTTTAATCCAAATAAAGGTTTTGGCTTTATAGAGCCAGAAGGTGGATCCCAGGACGTTTTTGTTCATATTTCTGCTGTCGAAGCAGCTGGTATGAATACTTTAAATGACGGAGCTAAAATTAGCTTTGAATTAGAAACTGGAAAGAACGGCAAAGTAGCTGCAGTTAATCTTCAGTCTATGTAAACCATTTTAAATCTTTTAATTAAAAGGGCCCTAGGCCCTTTTTTTATTTTGAGGATGAATTAATTTAAGGTAATTTGTTTACTTATTAATGGTCTAAAGCGAGTGAGTAAAATGAAAACATTAAAATTAACACAATCAACTATGGAAAAAAGAGTTTCTAGATTTTTGGAATTAGAGCCGTTACCTATTCAGATTGATGAAACTATTCCTCAAGCTGGCAAAGATATTGTGTATGCAAGAAAACTACTTTCAGTCATTGGTTTAGATCCATCAGAAGGTAAAACACCCATTAATTCAGGTGCACCCATTACTGGAGCTGGAGGAATAACTATTACTTTAGCTAAATGTCCTGTTGGCCAAGGCCCAGGTCTTCATAATCATCTTGCAACTTATGAAACTTTTACAGTTCTAGAAGGAGAATTTTTAATTAAATGGAATGATGACGGTTCAGAAGAACTGACTCTTAAAAAATATGATACTATTTCTATACCACCAGGCGTTTGTAGATCTTTTACTAATGTAGGAAAAGAAGAAGGTCTTTTACAGGTAATTATTTCTGGTGGAGTTCATGATATGAATGATATTTCATTTACTCCTTATGCGGCTCAAGAGATGAATAAATTAGAACCAAATCTATCTAAAAAATTTGAGAAAATTGGCTTTAAGTTCAATGCTGGCGTCTAGCTAATTTAGCTCAAGGTACTTACGAGTGGTATTGAGATAATTGATAATAATGTTGATATCAGTAATGCTCTTGTAATTGCATTTGGGTTAACATCATATTGAGTTGAAAAAACTAGGGCCATTAAACCAACAGGAGCTGCAGCTACCATAATAGCGGTTTCAGATATAGAAAATTCAATTTCATTTAAATTCCACATTACTAATATTGCAATTAATGGATGTAATAAAATTTTAAATCCTATAATTAAATTAGATATTTTTAAGTCTGTTTTTTCAATTTTTTGTGAGAGGATAATTCCTGCTGCAAAAAGCGCACAAGGAGCAGCAGAACCAGAAATAAAATTTAAAGCTCTTTCTATACTTAGAGGCAAATTAAAATCTAGAAAAACAATAAATAAGCCTGTAAGAACTGCCAATAAGGGTAAATTTGATAATTGCTTGAAAACTATATGGCTTAATTCTAAATTTTTATATTTTATGAAGTCTAAGATTATCAAATTAACAACGAGAAAAGCCACATCAAATCCAATTATAGCTATTATAGGATCAATTAACTCAGGACCATATTCATTTAAAGCAATTGGATAGACAAATAATAAATGGTTTGCAAAAGAAGATGCCATTCCAATTAAAATTGATTCATTCCACTTAAGATTAAAAAAATATTTTGCTATAAATATTGCAGCTAAATAAATAATTAATTCAGATATTATGTAGCTTGAAATTAGTAGCCAGTTAACATTTGAAAAACTGATTGAAACAGTCATCTTTAAAGTCAGAGCTGGTACTGCTATAACACCTATATATTTAATAATTGACAGAGCGTCTTCGTATTTAAATATTAATTTTTTTGCAGAAACATATCCCAGTAATATTAATAGTGCTACGGGTAAAAAAGAATTTATAAGAAGTTGTATCAAAAATTTTTCTCACATAATTGATTTTATAATTTTATTTTTTAATTCTTTTTTTTAATTGAGTAATTATTAATCCTGCAATTACAATGAGAAAAGCTCCAATTATAGTGTTCTGATTTGGAACTTCATTATAAATAAGATAACCCCAAAAAGCTGCTAATAGTACAGTTAAATATACAAATGGTGCTGCAAAAGAGGCACTAATTACTTTTAAAGCTTCTATAAATAAAAAATGACCAATTGTTGCTAATAAACCTAAGCAGAACATAAGAATGGTTTGATAAAAATCAGGCCATTTCCAAAAATAAATAATAAATGGGGCTGATAAAAATGTACCAGTTATGGCAGTAAATAAAAGGGTGGTCTGATTAGTATCAGATGAATTAAGAAATTTTGTTGATATAGTAAAAAAAGAAAAACATAAAGCTGCTAAAAAGGGAAATATAACTGCGTAATTAAATGACTGGCTATTTGGATTTGCTATTATGATTGCGCCAATTAATCCAATAATAACGACAATAATTTGAAGAAACGAGATTTTCTCTTTTAAAATAAAAAATGCTAAAATTGTAGTAATTACTGGTCCTATCATATAAATGGCAATGTTTTCTGCAAAAGGCAGATAAGCTAAACCTGTAAACATAAAACAAGTAGTAATTAGGAGTAATGCTCCTCTTAAGACTTGTAATACTGGATACTCGCTCATAAGATGTATTTTGGAATTCTTATTAAATATTATTATTAAAATTATTAATTGAGATAGGTACCTTGCAAATACTACCTGAAAAGGGTTAAAGCTTTGCCCTAACTCTTTCGCTGTTAGTTCCATTATTGAAAAAAACAAATAAGTTAATATAAGTAGTAGCGTACCTAGAATTGTATTAGAAAGATTTAGATTAAAATGTTTTTGAATTAAATTTAACATTATTTAACATATTAAATTTATAAGAAATAGTCATTTAATATTTTGTCTATCAA
>ERZ802830.678-NODE-678-length-33833-cov-8.14003_pt1 | contig 33833 bp, 24 predicted proteins | sample MGYA00345654_ERZ802830 | MGnify/ENA primary metagenome ERZ802830 (study PRJEB30503, sample SAMEA104212375) | marine metagenome | biome: Westerlies Biome; feature: [SRF] surface water layer (ENVO:00010504) within the epipelagic zone...; material: water... | reverse complement strand
AATTGACAAAATCCGGCATTTGAAATCCACATTTTTTGCCCGTTAATTTTATAATGCTTACCATCCTCAGTTAAGGTTGCTGTAGTTTTACCAGAGTTAGCATCACTACCAGCACCAGGTTCGGTTAAACAATAAGCCCCAAACCATTCTCCAGTAGCTAATTTGGGTACATATTTTTGTTTTTGTGCTTCGGTACCATACAATGTTATAGGCATGGTTCCAATCCCTGTATGTGCTCCAAAAGCAGTACTAAAAGAACCAGTTCCACTTGAAATGTACTCACACACCAACATGGTGGATACAAAGCCCATTCCAAGACCTCCATAGGCTTCTGGTACTGCTACGCCAAGGAAACCAAGTTCCCCTGCTTTTCTCATTACTTCTTCAGTTAAGGCGTAATCTTTGTTTTCAAAACGTTCACGGTGGGCTATAATCTCACGATCATTAAACTCCATAACAGCTTCTTTCATCATTTGCTGTTCCTCTGAAAAATCTTCAGGGGTAAACACATCGTTGTAGTGGGCAGATTTTACAAGAAATTGTCCGCCTCGTAGTAATGTTTTTTCTTTGGTTTCAGTAGTACTCATAGGGATGTTAATTTAAAAATTCAAAAATACCTGCAGCACCTTGTCCAGTGCCAACACACATAGTTACCATACCGTATTTGCCATGTAACTTTCTTTGTCGCATCTCATCAAAAAGCTGCACAGAAAGTTTTGCACCAGTGCACCCTAGAGGATGTCCAAGCGCTATAGCACCTCCGTTTACATTCACGATTTCGTGATTAAGATCTAATTCTCTCATCACTGCGAGAGATTGTGAAGCAAATGCTTCATTAAGTTCTATAAGCTCAATGTCATTTTGTTTTAAGCCTGCCATATTTAATGCCTTCGGAATGGCTTTAACAGGGCCAATACCCATTATTCTTGGTTCTACACCAGCTGCCGTGTAATTAACTAATCTAGCAACGGGTTCTAAGTTTAATGCTTTTACCATTGTTTCACTCATTACCATTACAAATGCAGCACCGTCACTCATTTGCGATGAATTTCCTGCGGTAACGCTTCCACCTGCTGCAAATACAGGTCTTAACTTAGCTAATACTTCTTTACTGGTGTCGGCTCTTGGTCCTTCATCTTGCTTAACAGTGTAAGATTTAGTCACTTTCTTTTGATTTTCATCAAGGAAAGTTTGTTCTACAGATATGGGTACAATTTGGTCTTTAAACTTGTCATTTTTTAGGGCTTCTAAAGCCTTCATATGAGAATTGTAAGCAAATTCATCTTGATCCTCTCTTGAGACTTTAAATTGATTGGCTACCGCCTCGGCAGTATTTCCCATACCCCAGTAGTAATCTTCTTTTCCATTTTTAACTAAATCATAGTTGAGTTGTGGTTTATACCCCGTCATGGGAACGGCACTCATACTTTCGGCACCACCAGCAATAATACAATCTGCCATACCGGCTTGAATTTTTGCAGTAGCAATGCCTATGGTTTCTATTCCTGAGGAACAAAACCTATTAACTGTAACTCCTGGAACATCAATAATGTTTAATCCCATTAAAGAAATTAATCGGGCCATATTTAAACCTTGAGACCCTTCTGGCATGGCATTGCCCACAATAACATCGTCAATTTGTTTGGGATCCAGTTCTGGTAGTTGCTTCATCATGTAGGCTATGGTCTCTGCCGCGAGCTCATCGGTTCTTTTGAATCTAAAAACGCCTTTAGGTGCTTTTCCTACAGCAGTTCTGTAGGCTTTAACTATATATGCTTGTTTCATGGTTTTAATTTCTTAGGGGTTTACCTTTAGTTAACATGTGTTGTATACGTTCTAACGTTTTGCGTTCTGTACACAAACTTAAAAATGCTTCACGTTCAATATCTAAGAGGTATTGCTCTGATACTAAGGTAGGTTCTGATAAATCTCCTCCAGCCATTACATAGGCTAGTTTATTGGCTATTTTATGGTCATGTTCACTTATAAACTTACTGTCTTCCATGGCATCTGTTCCAACTACAAACATACCAAGCGCTTGTTTGCCTAGTACTTTAACATCTTGACGCTTTACAGGTTGGGTATAGCCTTGTTCTACCATTAATTTGGCATGAGCTTTAGCAATTGCTATTTGCTGGTCTTTATTGGTTACTACGATATCTTTTCCTTTTTGTAATACGCCAGTATCAAAAGCTTCATAGGCCGATGAAGAGACTTTAGCCATACCTATGGTTAAGAAGTATTCTTGAAGCACATTAAGTTCTACATCCCCTTTTTTAAATAGGTCTGATGCTCTTAGAGCCATTTCTTTGGAACCACCGCCCCCAGGAATCACACCAACACCAAATTCTACAAGTCCTATGTAAGATTCTGCAGCAGCTACAACTTTATCGGCATGCATAGATAATTCACATCCACCTCCCAAGGTCATACCATGTGGCGCAACAACAGTTGGAATAGCAGAGTATCTCATGCGCATCATGGTATCTTGGAAATACTTGATAGCCATATTGAGTTCATCATATTCTTGCTCAACAGCCATCATAAAAATCATACCAATATTGGCCCCAACAGAAAAGTTAGCACCTTGATTTCCGATGACTAAACCTTGGAAATCTTTTTCAGCAATGTCAACGGCTTTATTTAATCCAGCTAATACATCACTACCAATAGTGTTCATTTTAGATTGAAATTCAAGATTTAAAATACCATCTCCTAAATCTTCTAAAACCACTCCTGGATTTTTAAAAACTTCATTGGATTTTCTGATATTATCAAGAATAATAAAAGATTCCTGTCCAGGTTTTACTTTATAGGATTTAGATGGGATATCATAATACCACGTCTTGCCTTCTTTAACGGTATAAAATCCTTTAAAATCTGAGTTAACAAAATCATTTAACCAGTCAGATATTTTGCCTTGCTCTTGTTTTATTAATTCAATCCCTTTATAGATACCAATAGCGTCCCATATTTCAAAAGGGCCGTTTTCCCAACCAAAACCAGCTTTCATGGCATCGTCTATACGATAGAGCTCATCTGATATCTCGGGGATTCTGTTTTGAACGTATGCAAACATCGCTCCAAAATTCTTTCTGTAAAACGTTCCAGCTTTATCTTTACCTTCAATTAAAACTTTAAACCTTTCAATGGGCTTATCAATACTTTTAGTGAGTTCTAGAGTGGCAAATTTAGCTTTCTTACCTGGACGATATGACATGGTATCAAGATCAAGGGTTAAAATCTCTTTTTTACCATCCGCATTCACTTGTTTTTTATAAAATCCTTGATTTGTTTTACTTCCAAGCCACTTATTGGACATCATGGTTTCTATAAAATCTGGAAGTTTAAATAAATCGTGGGCTTCATCTTCTTTACAATTTTCATACAGTCCGTTTGCTACATGGACTAAAGTGTCAAGACCAACCACATCTACAGTTCTAAATGTAGCTGACTTTGGACGACCAATTACAGCCCCTGTTAGTTTATCAACTTCTTCAACAGTTAATCCAAGTTCTTTGACTTGATGAAATAAGGATTGAATCCCAAAAATACCAATTCTATTTCCTATAAAAGCAGGTGTGTCTTTGGCTAATACTGAAGTCTTTCCTAAAAACTTTGAACCATAATTCATTAAAAATGAAGTAATCTCATCTTTACAGTCTGGCCCAGGTATAACCTCAAAAAGTTTCAAATATCTGGGTGGATTGAAAAAATGGGTCACAGCAAAATAGTTTCTAAAATCTTCACTCCGTCCTTCGTTCATGAATTTTATTGGAATCCCTGAGGTATTAGAAGTTATAATAGTTCCGGGTTTTCTGTGTTTCTCTATGAGTTCAAACACCTGTTTTTTGATATCCAGCCGTTCTACAACGACTTCCATAATCCAATCTATATCTTTAATTTTATGAATGTCGTCTTCAAGATTTCCAGTTACTATCCTATTAGCAAAACTTTTATGATAAATAGGAGAGGGCTTAGATTTTAAAGACTTATTCAATGCGTCATTTACAATGCGGTTCCTAACCAGGTTATGATTAAGATCTAGCCCATTTGCTTGTTCTTTATCTGTCAGGGATTTTGGCACAATGTCTAAAAGAAGAACGTTTACACCAATATTAGCAAAATGGCAAGCAATTCCACTTCCCATGATACCAGAGCCAATTATGGCTATGTTTTTAATGTGTTTATTAGTCATGTTAAATTAGGGTTACTCTTTTTTATAAATATTTTTATTTGAAATCATATGATTAATAAGTTCAGCGACTTCATAAAAATTTTTAATTTTTTCATCAGAAATATTGTTTCTAATAGCATCATTGAAAGTTAAAACACGTTCTCTAGAATAATCTCTTTTTTCTTTTCCAAAAGGTGTTAAATGAATTAAAACTCCTCTACCATCTTCAGGATTCGGTTTCCTTTCTATAAGACCTTTATCTTCCATAGTTTTCAATGTCCGAGACAAGCTAGTTGCCTCCATTCCCATTTTTGGTCCCAGAGATGTTGAAGGTGTTCCATTTTCTGGATCAATGCTTAACAATGCAAAACCTGTGGCCATTGTGGTATCAAATTTTGCAGCTTCCTCATTATACATTTTGTTTACTGCTAACCAAGTTGTGCGCAGCACATAATCAATTGTTTTATCTTTCATTGTGTTGATGATTCGTTCAAATATAGTAAAATTTATTATGCACGCATAATAAATTTTACGAATTGATTAAAAAAAAACTCCCTTGATGTAAGAGAGTTGTTTGTGAATTATTTTAAATAAATGTTATCGTATAAATCCTGATACATTGACTTAATAATATTACGTTTCATTTTCATTGTGGGAGTGAGTTGCCCAGACTCAGGAGTCCATACATCTGCGGTTAATTCAAATTTTTTAATTTGTTCCCACTGCCCAAATTTTTTGTTATGAAAATCAATATCTTTTTGGATTCTCTCTATTACAATTTGTGATTTTGCAATTTCATTGGGCTCCAAACTGAGATTTAATTGTTTTTTTATTGCCCATTCAACGATAAAATCAAAATTAGGTTGAATAATTGCAGCAGGCATTTTTTCACTTTCTCCAACAACCATGACTTGTTCAATAAATCGAGACTGTTTAAGTTCATTTTCGAGTAAAGTTGGTATAATGTATTTACCTCCTGAAGTTTTAAACATTTCCTTCTTACGCCCAGTAATTTTTAAATAACCATCTTCGTCAATATGGCCTTTGTCACCGGTATGAAAATAATCATCTACAATAACCGAGTTGGTTTTCTCAATATCTTTAAAGTACCCCTGCATGACATTAGGTCCTTTAATTAAAATTTCACCATCATTAGCTATTTTAACTTCTATACCATCTATTGGTTTTCCTACAGTACCAACTTTAAAATAATGATTATCATATTTTCCAACTGAGACTACAGGAGATGTTTCTGTGAGTCCATAACCCTCCATAACTTGCATCCCGGCTGCACAAAATACCCTTGATAATCTAGGTTGAAGCGGAGCACTTCCAGAAACCATTGTTTTTAAGTTACCACCAAGGGCTTCTTGCCATTTTTTAAAAATAAGTTTTCTGGCAATTTTTAGTTTTAGATTATAAAATCCACCATTTCGGTTATAGGGTTCCCATTTTTCTCCCAATTCAACTGCCCAGAAAAATAAACTTTTTTTGACACCCGTTAAATCTTGACCTTTGGCAATAATTTTATCATATAATTTCTCAAGAAGTCTTGGAACAACACTCATTAAATTGGGTTGAACTTCTTTGATATTTTCACCAATTTTTTCAAGTCCTTCAGCATAATAAACTGTAGCACCAGCGTATTGATAAATATAGATTAGCACTCTTTCGAAAATATGGCAAAGCGGAAGAAAACTTAAAACTTTAGTGTTTTTTCCTAAGTCATCTGGCAGTCTACATACACTGTTTAAAACATTAGATGTGATATTATGGTGTGATAACATCACACCTTTTGGTTTGCCAGTGGTTCCAGAAGTGTATATTATAGTCGCTAAATCAGTAGGAACAATAGTTTCTTTAATCTGTTCTACTTCTTTCAGGGTATCAAGTTTACTACCTTCTTCAATCAACTCAGAAATATGTTTACACCCATCAATGTGATCAAAGGAATAAATTTCTTTAATGTTAGTGTTTGATTGGATTCGTTTTACTTTTTCATAAACTTCAATATCAGAAACAAAACAATAAATAGACTCGCTGTGATTAATGATGTATTCGTAATCTTCAGCAGAAATTGTAGGATATATAGGTATAGTTTGAGCTCCAAGTTGTAAAACACCAATGTCAACTATATTCCACTCAGTTCTGTTGGTTGATGATATTACAGCAATTTTATCATTTTTATTTACCCCTTTGTTTAATAAGGATTTACTTATATTATTTGCTTGCGATATATAGTCTTTTGAGGATGTGAATTCCCATGCTCCATCAACTTTAGTTGCAAAAGCTCGATCTAGATCAAAAGTATCAAGTTGATAATATGCGAAATCAAAAAGTCTTGTTATGTTTGTCATAGTGTAGGAAGTACTTATAATTAAATAGATTTTGCTAAATATATAAAATAAAAGCAAAAAACTACGGATATATAAAAAAAGGAACCTAAAATTTAGATTCCTTTTAAAATTATAAGTTTTGTACTATTATTTTTTACCTTCAATCCAAGCCTTTGCATTGGTAAATGCCTCGATCCAAGGGGAGACTTCGTGATTGCTTTTATCAAGATAGTTAGCCCAGTTCCATGGGAAAATAGATCGCTCTATGTGTGGCATTGTTACTAAATGTCTTCCTGTTACATCACATAACATGGCGGTATTAAAATCAGAACCATTTGGGTTAGCTGGATATGAGTCATATCCGTACTTAGCAACAATATTGTAATCTTCTTCATTATGAGGTAAATTAAATTTTCCTTCACCATGAGATATCCAAACACCTAAAGTACTGCCCTCAAGTGAGGATAACATTACAGAATTATTTTTTTGAACAGTAACCGATGTGAAACTACTTTCATGTTTTTTAGAATTATTGTAGATCATTTTACCGTGGCGCTCATGTTCAGGATTAATTAAATCCAGTTCCATAAATAATTGACATCCATTGCAAATACCCACAGATAACGTGTCTTCTCTTGAGAAAAAACGTTTAAGCGTTTGATTGGCTTTTTCATTGTATTTAAAAGCACCAGCCCAACCTTTTGCAGATCCCAAAACATCAGAGTTACTAAATCCTCCAACAGCTCCTATAAATTGAATATCATCTAAAGTTTCTCTTCCTGAAATAAGATCAGTCATATGGACATCCTTAACATCAAAACCAGCTAGGAACATAGCGTTAGCCATTTCTCTCTCAGAATTACTACCTTTCTCTCTAATTATAGCAGCTTTTGGTCTTGAATTTAATTCTGTATTTGGTTTTACACCACTAAAGTTGTTTGGAAAAACAAATTTTAGAGGTTGTTCTTTATAATTATCGAATCGTGTTTTAGCAAGATTTTTAGCAGTTTGTTTTTGATCTAGTAAAAAGGATGTTTTATACCAAACATCTCGTTGCTTAGATACTGTTAAATTGAAAACGTCGTTTTGATTAATGATATTTAGGTTATCACTTAAATTAGCTTTTCCAATTTTAAAAAAGTTAATACCGGCTTGACTAAGTTGTTTTTCAATTTCGTCATTATTAAATGCTTGAATAACAACTCCTGAATTTTCAGAAAATAAGAGTTTTATAGAATCTTTTTGATTAATAGCACCCAAATCGATTTCTGCTCCTAAATTAATATCTGCAAAACACATTTCAAGTAGGGTAGTAATCAAACCTCCTGAGGCTATATCATGGCCAGCAGCAATTAAATCTTGATTAACAAGATTTTGTATTGTGTTAAAAGCATTTTTGAAATATTCTGGGTTTTTAACATCAGGTGCGTTTGTGCCAACTTTATTTAATATTTGAGCAAACGCACTTCCTCCAAGTTTATGCTCATCACTAGATAAGTTAAGGTAATATATGGATTGTGCATTTTTATTTAAGGTAGGTTCAACAACTTTGGTAATATCTGTACAATTTCCTGCTGCAGATATAATAACTGTACCAGGTGAAATCACATCCTCATTAGGATATTTTTGTTTCATTGATAATGAATCTTTCCCTGTTGGGATATTTAACCCTAATTGAATAGCAAAGTCAGAAACGGCTTCTACTGCCTCGTATAAACGTGCATCTTCTCCTTCATTTTTACATGGCCACATCCAGTTAGCAGAAAGTGAAATGCCTTTAATATTATTTTTAATTGGTGCCCAAATAATATTGGTTAATGACTCCGCAATACTATTTCTGCTCCCAGCTCCTGGATCAATTAATCCAGAGATAGGGGAGTGACCAATAGAGGTAGCAATTCCTTCTTTACCTTTAAAGTCAAGTGCCATGACACCACAATTGTTTAAAGGCAATTGCAATGGTCCTGTACATTGTTGTTTAGCTACTTTACCCCCTACACATCGGTCAACTTTATTGGTTAACCAATCTTTACAAGCAACCGATTCGAGTTGAAGAACTTGTTCTAAATAATCTAAAAACAAATCTGATTTGTAATTTAAATCACTGTAATTTCTATTTATAGATTTGTCATGCATGTAGGTCTTTGGAGAGCTTCCAAACATATCCTCTAAATCCAAATCCATTGGTGTATTTCCATTAGATTTTGATTTAAATGTAAATCTATTATCATTAGTAACTTCTCCAACGTCGTACATTGGAGCTCTTTCTCTGTCTGCAATTCTTTTTAAAACATCAATATCATTATCACTAATAACCAATCCCATGCGTTCTTGAGATTCGTTTCCAATAATTTCTTTATCGGAAAGTGTTGGGTCACCAACGGGTAATTTATCGAGATCTATATTTCCTCCAGTTTCTTCAACCAGTTCAGATAAACAGTTTAAATGACCACCTGCTCCGTGGTCATGAATAGATACAATAGAATTATGGTCACTTTCAACCATAGCTCTGACAGCGTTAGCTGCTCTTTTTTGCATTTCGGGGTTTGATCTTTGTACAGCGTTAAGTTCAATACCTGAGGCGAATTCTCCGGTATCTGCAGAAGAAACAGCTGCACCACCCATACCAATTCTGTAATTATCTCCTCCTAGAATAACAATTTTATCACCATTTTTAGGTGTATCTTTTTTGGCTTGATCCGCTTTTCCATAACCAATCCCACCAGCTTGCATAATTACTTTATCAAACCCTAATTTCCTGGCGTCCTCTTCATGTTCGAAAGTCAAAATAGAACCAGTAATTAAAGGCTGTCCAAATTTGTTACCAAAATCAGTGGCCCCATTAGAAGCTTTGATTAAAATATCCATTGGAGTTTGGTATAACCAAGCTCTTTCATCCATTTTTTGTTCCCAAGGTCTATTCTCTTCTAATCTGGAGTAAGAAGTCATATAAACTGCAGTACCTGCAAGAGGAATTGATCCCTTACCACCTGCAAGACGGTCTCTAATTTCGCCTCCAGAACCTGTAGCAGCTCCGTTAAAAGGTTCAACCGTTGTAGGAAAATTATGAGTCTCAGCTTTTAGTGAAATTACAGATTCAAAGTTGGAAGTTTTATAATAATCTGGTATGTCTCCTCTTTTAGGAGCAAATTGTTCAACAACAGGTCCTTTTAAAAATGCAACATTGTCTTTGTATGCAGATACAATATCATTAGGGTTTTCTTTGGAAGTCTCCTTTATGAGTTTAAAAAGAGAACTTGGTTTTTCTTCACCATCAATTACAAAAGTTCCATTAAAAATTTTATGTCTACAATGTTCAGAATTCACCTGAGAAAAACCAAAAACTTCAGAATCTGTTAGTGGTCTTCCAATTTTATTTGACACACTATTTAGGTACTCAATTTCTTCATCACTTAATGCTAATCCTTCTTTCTTGTTGTAGGCAGCAATATCAGTAATTTCTATTATGGGTTCAGGTTTAATATCAACTGTAAAACTGCTTTGGTCCAGTCCTATGAATTTTTCAAAAATCATGGGGTCATAATCCGAAAAATTGCTGTCACAAGCTTTGAATTCCTCAATTCGAATAATTCCATTGATACCCATATTTTGTGTAATCTCAACAGCATTTGTACTCCACGGAGTAATCATTGCTGCTCTTGGACCAATAAAAGATGAAGAGATTTTATTTTCAGTTAATTTATCTAATCCACCAAAAAGCCATTCTAATTTTTTAATATCCTCTGTGCTAATAGTTTCTTGAGACTGAACTGCAAAAACAATACGATCTGTATTGCCAAAAAAATGAATCATGTTGAGGTTGTGTTGTTATTTACAAGGGCAAATTTAATTTTTTTTACACTAATAAATAGGCTCTAAATAGTTTAAATAACAGGAACTTATTTTCATTTTATTAACATCAGGATAATGAACATAATAATTAATCAATTATAAGTTTTATTGATTTAGAGTTTGTAGTATTCTTAATTTTTAAAAAATAAACGCCTTTATTTAAATGTGCAGTATTTATTTTTTTATTTTTTTTATCCATATATGATTCAAGAACTAGAGTTCCTTTAGTGTCAAAAAATTCAATTTTTGTATTAGTAATCCCGTTGATGTATAAAATATTTTCTTTTACGGGATTTGGATAAATACTGATATCTTCAAGATTATTTTCGGAGCCGAGTGGTTCATAACAAGACCAGTTTAGATCATCAAATATAACCCGATTCCCTGAGTCGGAATTATTTTTTATTTCGAGACTTACACTTCCTTCTATATTTATATTACTAATAGTTACAATTTGCTCATCTGTTGAATAGGGGATGGTATTTATGAAAATATCATTGATGTATAAATCAAAGGTTCCACTACCACCGCTAAAAACTCTTTTGGTTGAAACGTTAAAGTTTGAAATACCATTATCTCCAGTTGGTGCTTCTAATGAACCATTTCTAATGGTTATTGCATTTCCATTTAATGATTGATCAGTTCGAGCATCTGAAGCATTCCATTCACCACCTAAATCACCAGTCCATATTCTGTTTGAATAACTACTACTACCAGATTCTAAATTGTTGAATGATTCATTCATACAATCATCAGGATTACCTCCGGAATCTAGAGTATTTTCGCATACATCATTACTGAATTCTGAGGTATTAGCTGCGGCATCTTTTGCTTTTATTTTAAAACAATATTGACTTGATGATTCGAGATTAAATGCAATATAAGAAGTTGATGAAGTTTCATTAATAAGGGTATTGTTATTATAAACTTCATAGGATGATACTCCAATATTATCTGAGGAAGGATCCCAATTAATAGTTATTGAAGAAGAAGTAACATTATTTAGATATACATTTTCAGGAATTGAAGGTGGTGTTACATCAGAAGCTGGGTTCCATATCATGTTAGCATATTCAGGATGGTCTACAAAAGGGTTGGCATTTCCTTGAAAATTATAAGCTGCTTGATTTCTAGCTAATTCTCTTGAATCTACGGGATCTACATTATAATGCCAGTCAAGAATTAATTCTAAAAACCAATCTGAAAAAACTTGGTTACTAGTTCCATTAAACATGGGATGCTCCCAGGATGCAATTTGATTTTCATATCGTACAGCAAAATATAACAGTGCTCTGGCAATATCACCTTTAAACTCGTCTATAGGTTCAAAAACGATACCACTATAGTTCCCAAATGTATTAGGTCCTAACCTTGAATTGTTTTGAGATTTCCAATCGTAATTAGATGGACTTACTTCTCCAAAAGGGTAACTACCTCTTCTGTTATTAACATAGCCATCTGTTGGAATTACGTGATGCACATCACTTCGCATAGGATAAGCTTTGTTGTATACAGATTGAGGAATTATGTGCTCTCTATTGTAGCAGAAGTCTTCATCTGAATAATTTCCACATTGTCTTTGACCATGATTGTAATTGTAGGGGTCTTGACCATTAGGGTTTTCAGAATAAAAGTCTAAAACGGTACCATCATTTTCAAATCCATTGACACTTATATTATCTGTATGCGTGGTTTCATAAGCCGTGTACAGAAGATCATAACCTTGGTCTTCATGACCGCTTGAAATAATATTAGCAAGTTGAGACTTTAAAGCATAGCCTGAACCTACAGCAGTATTGTAATAGTCTTGTGGGATTTGCGAGAATGATAAATTCACAAATAATATAAAAATTAAACTTTTTTTCATGTGTAGGTTATTTGTTTTTTTCGAGCAGTGCCATGTAAAAGCCATCATATCCAGATTTATGTGCTAAGATAGATTGATCTTTAACTAATTTAAATTTTTGTCCCGATTCAGATTTTAAAAATATTTCAATTTGTTTTTCGTTTTCAGATGGTAAAATAGAGCAGGTAGCATATACTAATTTTCCACCAGGTTTAACCATAGAGGCATATTTTTGTAAGACTTCTTCTTGTACTTTTTTTATGTCTTCAATAAATTCTGGTTTTAGTTTCCATTTAGAATCAGGGTTCCTTCTTAATACACCCAGACCAGAGCAAGGGGCATCTATAAGAACTCTGTCCGCTTTTTCATAAAGTTTTTTAACAGGTTTGGTTGAGTCCAATACTTTGAGATCAATATTATGAACACCATTCCTTTTTGCTCTAATCTTGAGTTTTTTTAATTTACTCTCATAGATATCCATGGCTACAATTTGACCCTTGTTTTCCATGAGTGCCGCAATGTGTAATGTTTTTCCTCCAGCACCTGCACAAGTGTCTACAACTTTCATTCCTGGTTTAACATCTAAAAACCCAGCAACTAATTGAGAGGATGCATCTTGAACTTCAAAAGCCCCTTTTTTGAAAACTTCTGTTTTAAAAACATTTGCTCTTTCTATGAGTTTCAAAGCATCAGGATATCCATTTATAGCTTCAGCTTCAATATGTTCATCATGAAGATCATGAATTAGTTGGGATTTATTAGTTTTCAAAGTATTTACTCTAAGTACAACATCTGCTTGCTTATTTTGAACTGCTAATTCTTTGGTCCAAACATTTTCTCCTAATTCTTTGACTCCAATTGCATCTATCCAGTCAGGAACAGATTCTCTAAATACTCTAAATTTTGATAATTCATCGAATCTACCTTTAATTTTTCTTGTTGGAGTACCTACAAAGTATTTCCAATCTGGTAATTTGATGCCTTTTAAAGTAGCCCAAACTGCAAATAAACGCCATAAGTTATCTCTGTCATAAGGCGCTTTAACATTAGCTATCTCAGCGTAAAGTCTTTTCCACCTTACTATGTCATAGGTTGTTTCTGCAACAAAAGCTCTATCTCTGCTTCCCCAACGTTTATCTCTCTTTAATAACTTTTGAATGACTTTATCTGCATATTCCTCATCGTTAAATATTGAGTTCAAGCCGTCTATAACTGCAAAGCATAAGTTTTTGTGTAATCGCATTATTTATTTTTAAGAGGATGCAAAGATATTACTAATTATTAACTTTTTAATTTTTAGAACTACTTGAAATTTTTAATAAACCTTATATTAATTTAATTGAATAGAAATTCATTTTTTTATATTTATAAAGTTAATATTTATATAGTACTTATGAGGTTTAATTTTTACTTCCTCTTATCATTAATTGTTTTTAGTTTTTCCTGTAATAAAAATGAAAATATAGCTTTTTCATCTGTTCATGAAGATGTTCTTTTTTTTGATTCAATTTTAAATATAAGGGCTTTAGAAGTGAACTCTAATAAGGTTGTAGCTGCAAATTATGATGGAAAAATCATTACTATAATGGATAACTTTATTGATATCAAACAATATGAATCTAAGGCGGATTCTGTTTTATTTCCAAATTTCAGATCACTATCAGTAGTTAATGATTCAATTTATTCATTATCAATAGGGAATCCGGCATTAATTTTTAAAAATGGCAGAGTGGTTTACAAAGAATATGGGAGTTCTGTTTTTTATGACTCCATGTCTTTCTGGAATGAGACTGAGGGCATAGCTATGGGTGATCCAGTTGGTGATTGTTTGAGTATTGTAATAACTAGAGATGGTGGAAATAATTGGACGAAATTACCTTGTAGTGATTTACCAAAAGTTAAAAAAGGTGAAGCTGCATTTGCAGCTAGCAATACAAACATTACAATACAAGGTAACAAGTGTTGGATTGCTACAGGCGGAATACATAGTAATGTGTATTTTTCAAATGATAAAGGACACAGTTGGAAATCTTATAAAACACCAATTATTCAGGGTCAAGAAACTACTGGAATTTATTCTATAGATTTTTATAATGATACTTTAGGATATGCAATTGGAGGTGATTATACAAAGCCTTTGGATAATTTCAAAAACAAAATTAAAACCATAGATGGCGGTAAGTCATGGAAAGTTATAGGAGAATCAAATGGTCCAGGTTATAGAAGTTGTGTTCAATTTATTCCAGGGTCTCAAGGAAAACAACTTGTAGCTGTTGGTTTTAAAGGTATTGATATATCTAATGATTATGGACTTAGCTGGAGCCACTTAAGTGATTCTTCGTATTACACCATTAGATTTATTAATTATAACACCGCTTACGCAGCAGGAAAACACAAAATTTCAAAGCTAATTTTCAAATAATTAATTTTTGGGAGGCATCCGCATACCCCTTCTTTTTTGTTTATATTGTTCTAAAACCCGCTTTCCAAATTCTATTTCAGATTTTTTAAGTAGTATAATTTTTTTTGGTGGTAAAATTTTCATCAAATCATCAATCAGTTGGCTTTCATACTTAAATTTATTCTTTTCAGATTCTTTCAAAGATTCTATTAATTCAAGTGCGTCTTCATCAGTAAGATTCTCAATATTAATATTTCTACTTTTTAAAATCTTTTTTTGACGTAGTTCAAACATCTTTTTATCAAACTCATTATAAACCGGCCAAAAGACCTCAGCCTCACTAGTTGTTAATTCTAATTGTTTGGTTAAATACCCAACCTTAAGTGCATTAAGTTCTGCTCTTTTATCTGGCCTTTGTGCCTGAACTAGTATTGTGCATAGAAAGCAGATAATTAGTACGTAATAATTCTTCATTTTAATTTAATATTATTTCTTCAACTTCAATTTCGTATAGTAGATAATTTTCAGCCTCGTTATCATTTAAAATAGTATTATCTATTTCGATGGAATTTATGTCAAATGAATCATCTATAAGGGCTGATATGTTATTATTATAAACGGATTCTTCTAAAAGATAGTCTTCCAAGACAGCTATTTCATAATTCTCAAGTGAATTAGATTCCTTTTGATTAATAAAAATACTAAACATTAAAACTAATGATGCTGCTATAGTAATAGGATAAACGGTTTTAGATTTATTAAAAAGTTTAAAAACTTTTGTCAATCTTTTATTATCGACAGGAGTAGACACTTTAAAATTTTCTATATACCCGTTAGGAATTTCAAAGCCATTTAATTTTTTATGCAATGAAGTTTTCATTTTGAATTCCTCAAAATAATCAGAAGGTATTTTAAAACCATGTTTTAAGTGGCTGTTTTTATTTTTCATCATAACTCTTAGATTATAAAAGTTTTTAATGGTTTAATTTCTGTTTCATGAAAGTTTCAATTTTTTTAACGGCGTGATGGTAGGACGCCTTTAAAGCTCCTTCAGTAGTTTCTAAAATTTCTGAGATCTCTTTGTATTTCATTTCTTGAAAATACTTCATATTGAAAACTAATTGTTGTTTATCAGGTAATTCTAAAATGGCTTTTTGAAGATTTAAATGAATGGATTCTCCATCAAAATAAATATCCTCAGTTAATTTATTTAACATGAATTCTTTGTATTTTTCAGAGGAAATGAATTTGAATTTATTTTTTTTATTCAAAAAACTTAAAGCTTCATTGGTCGCAATTCTATACATCCAAGAATATAATTTACTGTCTCCTTTAAATTTATTGATATTACGAAATACTTTAACAAATGTGTTTTGAAGAACATCATCAGAATCATCGTGAGACTTAACAATATGTCTTATATGCCAATACAAACGTTCTTTATATAATTCAACGAGTGTATTAAAGGCTTTAGATTTGGTATTAGAATTTTGAAGTTGTTTAATTAATTGAAGCTCAGAATCCACAAATATGATTTTTGTTTGGACTCTTAATTTAAAAAAAAGTTTAATTAGCTATTTAAACTTTGCATATTAATAAGCGTATTGTATGCTCCTTTTTTTTCTATTAAGTCTTCGTGACTTCCTTTTTCAATAATTTGTCCTTGTTGCATTACAATTATTGTATCAGCATTTTGAATAGTTGAAAGACGGTGTGCAATTACAATAGATGTTCTATTTTTCATCATATTTTCCAATGCCTTTTGAACCAAATGCTCACTTTCAGTGTCTAGAGCAGATGTGGCTTCATCCAAAACCATTATAGGTGGATTTTTAAGTACAGCCCTAGCAATACTTATACGCTGTTTCTGTCCTCCAGAAAGCTTATTACCAGAATCCCCAACATTTGTATGTATACCATCAGGTAATTTTGAGACAAATTCCCAAGCATTAGCAACTTTTAGAGCTTCAATAATTTCCTCGTCAGAAATAGCATTATCTGCAATAGCAACATTGTTTCTTATACTGTCATTGAATAGAATAGAATCTTGTGTAACAAGTCCTATCAATTTTCTTAATGATTGTTTTTTAATGTTCCTAATATCAACACCATCAATTAGAATACTTCCATTATTGACATCATAAAATCTTGAAATTAAATTTGCTATGGTAGATTTCCCACTACCAGATTGTCCAACTAAAGCTACATTAGCACCTTTTGGAATTGTTAAATTAAAATCGGATAATACGTAATCATCCTCATATTTAAAATCAATATTTTTAAGTTCAATGGATGAATTAAAATCATTCTTATTAATAGATTTTTTGTGATCCTCTAAAGGCGATTCTTCATCTATAATTTCTAATATGCGTTGTGCTGAGGCATTTCCAGTTCTGACACGATAAGTAGCCTTAGAAATTGCTTTTGCTGGTGTTAAGATTTGATATGATAATGCCATGAAAGTTATAAAGGCACCTCCAGTTAGTGTTTGTTCAATAAGTACCATAGACCCTCCGTACCATAACAAACCTGCTATGGTTGCAATTCCTAGAAACTCACTGGTAGGACCTGCAAGATTTTGTCTGTTATGCAAAGTGTTAGCAAATTGATAAAATCGTTCCGTAGAGTCATTAAATTTTGAATTAAATCTTTTCTCAGCGTTAAAACTTTTAATGATTTTTAGTCCACCAAGCGTTTCCTCTAAAGTAGATAAAAACACACCTTGTTCTCTTTGGACTCTATCTGAATTTTTCTTTAGAGATTTTCCAATACGAGAAATAATAGCTCCTGCAATTGGGATAAATAAAAACACAAAAACTGTAAGCTTTACGGATATCAAGAACATAGTGATGATAGCAAAAAGTATCTGAAGTGGCTCCTTAATTATTAATTCCAGTATAGCTAATAAAGAATTTTGAACCTGGTTAACATCATCGGATATTCTCGATAAAATGTCTCCTTTTTTCTTTTCAGAATAATAAGATACAGGTAAGGTAACTATTTTACTATAAATGGCATTTCTCAAATTCTTGAGGACGCCGTTTTTTAAAAATGTAATAAAATATAGCCCAAGATAACTAAAAAGGTTCTTGAGTAAGAACATAGAAATGATAGTTATAATCAAATATAATAATGCTTTCTCTGCGCCTTGATCAATTGTAGTTTTTGTAATTAAATAATTAATGTAATCACTAAAATAAACTTTATAATTTCCCCCTAACTCCTCAAGTGAAGGTTCTTGAGTTACTCTCGGTGACTCACCAAAAAGCACATTAATCATGGGCATTAATGACACCATTGCAAGTGTGCTAAATATGGCATAAAAAATATTGCTGATAATATTTAGTATACCATACTTTTTAAAATCAAGAATAAATACTGAAAGTTTTTTTATGTATTCCATCAAATAAGTTTCATGTCTTTCAAGATATCATCAATCTTATTTTCAAGTACTTGTTCCACTTCTTCTGCATTATTGATGTTGTCAAGAGTAGCATTTACACTAATATAAAATTTAATTTTTGGTTCTGTTCCACTAGGCCTCAAAGCTATTTTAGAACCATCTTCAGTATAATAAATAAGCACATTGGATTTTGGGATATCAATTACTGATTTATGTCCAGCTATAAGATCATTTGATTCAGAAGACTGATAATCTTCAATAGAAACAACTTTAGATCCTGCCAAAGTTTCAAAAGGTGTTTCTCTAGCATCAATCATCATTTGTTTAATTTCATGTTCGCCTTCAATACCCTTTTTTGTGATTGAGATTAAACGTTCTTTATAGAAACCATGCTCAACATATAGTTTTAATAATTCTTCATAAAATGAGCTGTTATTAGCTTTAGCTTCTGCTACAATTTCACAAGCCAAAAGTGCTGAAGTAATGGCATCTTTATCTCTAACAAAATTACCAACCATATAACCAAAACTTTCTTCACCACCACCTATAAATTCTAATTCTGGATGATCAAGAACCATTTTAGCAATCCATTTAAATCCAGTAAGACCAATCTTGCAATCAACACCATAAGCATTTGCTAAAACTGGCATCATAGGGGTAGATACTATTGTAGATCCAACAAATTGATTGCCATTAATTTTATTATTTGTATGCCATTTTTTTAATAAATAGTTGGTCATAACAATCATAGTTTGATTGCCATTTAATAACACTAGTTTATTATTAGTGTCTCTAACAGCAATTCCAACACGGTCACTGTCAGGGTCTGTACCAATAACAATATCTCCATGTGTTTTTTCGGCAAGTTCTAAAGCTATTTTTAAAGCGGCTGGTTCTTCAGGGTTTGGAGATTCTACTGTAGGGAAGTCACCATCTGGAATTTTTTGTTCTTCTACAATAGCTACATTTTTAAATCCTGCTTTTTCAAGTGTTTGAGGAAGACTAGTTATTGATGTCCCATGTAAGGACGTAAAAACAATATTTACATTTTCTTTGGCCTCTTTATTTTTATTAAAGCTTCCATTTTTAACTGCTGCTGTGGTGAAAGCATCGTCTATATCTTTTCCAATGTATTCAATTAACTCAGATTTAGCTTCAAAACAAATATTTTCATATTCAACCTTATTAATTTCATTTATAATTTCATTGTCTTGTGGAGGGACTAGTTGACCACCATCTTGCCAGTAAACTTTATAACCATTATATTCTGGCGGGTTGTGAGAAGCAGTTAAAACAATTCCACAGTGACAACCCAAATGTTTTACCGCAAAAGATAATTCTGGAGTAGGTCTTAAATCTTCAAAAAGATAAACTTTAATATTATTTGCAGAAAAAACATCAGCTACAACCTTAGCTAAGATTTTACTATTATGTCTACAGTCAAAAGCAATGGCAACTTTTACTTGTTCATTTGGGAAAGTATTTATTAAATACGAACTCAAACCTTGTGTATTTTTTCCTAACGTGTATTTATTGATACGATTGGTACCAACTCCCATTATACCTCGCATACCACCTGTTCCAAACTCTAGGTTTTTATAGAAACTTTCTTCAAGCTGAATGGGGTCTTCTATTTCAAGTTTTTCTATTTTTTGTTTTGTATGTGAATCGAATGTAGCAGATTTCCATTGCGCTACTTTAGATTTAATTTCAGAATTCATTAGGACTTTATGTGAGTTAAAAATATTTTTAGATGCAGCAAAAGTAATAATTACTTGTGTTAAAAGATATTGGAAAGACTAAATTTTATCTTTGATAATATAACGGTTTTTATTTTTTCGCGTTCTTAAAATCATTTCGCCTAAAAACCCTGCAATAAAAAACTGCGAACCAATAACCATAGTAGTTAAAGCAATATAAAAATGTGGACGTTCAGTAATTAGTCTGCCCCTGGGATTAAAAAAGATTTTGTCAATTCCCAAGTATAAAGAAAATGTAAATCCAATGACTAGCATAATTACACCTAACGCACCAAAAAGGTGCATAGGACGTTTTCCAAATCTTGAAACAAACCATATGGTTATAAGATCTAAAAAACCTTTAACAAATCGGTCAGTCCCAAATTTTGTTTGGCCATATTTTCTTGCTTGATGCTTGACAATTTTTTCTCCAATTTTAGTAAATCCAGCATTTTTTGCTAATACGGGAATATAACGATGCATTTCACCATTAACATTAATGGCTTTAACTACCTCTTTTTTGTATGCTTTAAGTCCACAATTAAAGTCATTAAGTTTTAACCCGGAAGTTTTTCTAGCTGCCCAATTGAAAAGTTTTGAAGGGAGATTTTTTGTGAATAAATCATCGAATCGTTTCTTTTTCCAACCAGAAACTATATCGTAACCTTCAGTTTTAATCATTTTATATAACTCAGGAATTTCTTCAGGATTATCCTGTAAATCAGCATCCATAGTGATAACAATTTCACCCAAGGCCTCTTTAAAACCGGCATGAAGGGCCTGTGATTTTCCAAAATTTCTTTGAAATCGAATGCCTTTAATACAATGGTTTGTTTTTGAAATTGATTTTATTACTTTCCAGGAATTATCTGTACTTCCATCATCAATAAAAATAATTTCATAAGAAAAAGAATTGGATTGCATGGTGTTTGCAATCCAATCATGGAGTTCTTTTAATGAGTCTTGCTCATTTAGTAGAGGTATAACAACAGTTATGTCTGTAATATTATTCAAGGTTAGGATCTTTCTTTTTGAAAGACAAAGCTACAATTAATCCAACAACTGCATAAAAAACAATTTGAAAAGCTAGTGATTTTAATATACCTGCAATACCAAATTGGTTTTGATTTTCTAACTTAGTCACAGCTTCATTTATGGATGCTTCAGGTGCACCAAAACCTTCCATCATATTAACTGTCATCTCTATAGTTTTTTCTTTCAAAAAAGTAGCAGCTTCAGTATCGATAAAGTTAAACAATAGAAAACTTACAACAGAACTTAGTAACATCCCAATTATAATTGGAAGAATGAAAGATGAAAATCCTTGTTTAAAGGATATAAATCCATTGAGTTGTTTTTTGTAACCCATAGTAGAATAGATTCCAAAACCGAGAACAAAAAAGAATAAAACAATTCCAAACCAGGGTTTTAGGAATAGTTCGAGATTAACAGAGTATGCTATGACTGTACAAGCAATTAAGAATAGCCCAAGATATGTGCCGTTTTTAGTAGTTAAAGTTTTAAGTTGATTTTCCATAAGATTAAATGATTATTTACTTCAGTTTGTATTAAAAACTTTAAAAAAGTTACATCAAATAAAAGAATATTTTTCTAGATTGTTGTTGCATTTTAATTATTTATACTTAAATTTGCACCTCGAAATTAGAATATTTAAAGAATTTAGAGATGAGAAAAGGAATACATCCGGAAAATTATAGATTAGTTGCATTTAAAGACATGTCTAATGATGATGTGTTTTTGACCAAATCAACTGCCGTTACTAATGAAACAATCGAAGTTGAAGGTGTTAAATATCCATTAGTTAAATTAGAAATTTCAAGATCTTCTCACCCATTTTACACTGGTAAGGCTAAGTTAGTTGATACTGCTGGTCGTATCGATAAATTTAAAAACAAATACGCTAAGTTTAAGAAATAATCTTATCGATAATTATACACCTAAGCCTTTCAGTACTGAAAGGCTTTTTTTATTTTTGATAAAATAGAATTGTCCAAATGAACTATATTCTTTTTGATGGGCCCTACAGAGATAATTTGTTGCCCTTTACATATACAAAGCCGGTAGCTGATCTTAGAATTGGAATTCTAACTATTAGAGAAAAATGGGAGTTGTTTTTAAAAACAACAACAACTACTTTTACAGAAGATTATTTATCTGAAAAATATCCAATGGTTGAATTGGAGAATAATGTCATGATTAATGCTTCAGTGATACCTTCCAAAGATTTGGTTGAGCAAATTAAAAGCTTAAAGCATAATCAGGCTATTTTTTATAATGAGGAACTTATTGCTTTTTTTAGTTTGTCAAATGTTGAAACTATCGATTTTGAGTTATTCGATAAAATTAATTTGAATGAAGAACCAATTCTTATTAAGAATACTTGGGATATTTTTTCAAATAACGGCATAGCACTTCAACGCGATTATGAAAAGATAACTGAAGGTAGAAAATCTTTGCCTATTCCGGATTCTGTAAATGTTGTAAATCCGGAGCAAATTTTTATTGAAGAAGGTGCTATTTTAAATTTTGTTACAATTAATGCTTCGAAAGGTCCTGTTTATATTGGAAAAAATTCAGAAATAATGGAGGGTTCAATTATTCGAGGTCCATTAGCATTATGTGAGGGTGCTGTTTTAAAATTGGGTACTAAAATTTATGGCCCTACAACTGTTGGACCTTTTAGTAAAGTAGGTGGAGAGGTTAATAATTCAGTTATTTCAGGATACTCTAACAAAGGCCATGATGGGTTCTTAGGAAACTCTGTTATTGGTGAATGGTGTAACCTTGGAGCTGATACAAATACTTCTAATCTCAAGAATAATTATGCAGAAGTTCGTTTATGGGATTATGAGTCTGGACGTTTTGCTTCTACGGGTCTTCAGTTTTGTGGTTTAATGATGGGAGATCACTCTAAATGTGCAATTAACACAATGTTTAATACTGGAACTGTTGTTGGAGTTTGTGCAAATATTTTTGGAAGTGGCTTCCCGAGAAATTTTGTTCCAAGTTTTAGTTGGGGAGGTTCTCAGGGGTTTACTACTTATTTAACATCTAAGGCATTTGAAGTTGCAAAAATTGTTATGTCCAGAAGAAATGTAGAGTTTACAGAACAAGATGAATATATTTTGACAACTATATTTAACCAAACGGAAGACTTCAGAAAATCATAGGTTAACCAATTTTTTTACGCTTTTGAGATTTAATAGATTGATAGAATTTATCCCAAGTCCCTTAACTTTTTTTGAAGTGAAACGGATTACTTCGTCATAAAATAATGGTATAACCGGTATTTCAGTGTTTATTAATGCGTCCATTTTTTGATAAAGTTTTATGCGTTTTTTGATGCCTGTAACACCAAAACTTTGTTGGTATAAATTATCAAATTCTTGATTATTAAAGAAACTGTAATTTGGACCGAAGGGTGAGAAGTTTTTACTATAAAATAGAGATAAATAATTTTGTGCATCTGGATAATCTGCAATCCAACTAGCTCTAAACATACTTAATTTTCCGTTTGCTTTGGCTTCTTTTAGAGCGGCTGCAGGAATGACTTCAATATCTATATTCAAACCATTATTTTTTAACTCTCTTTGAATGTATTCACAAAAGCTCAAATAATTAGCAGTTGTTGTAAGTTTGATTTTAGGGTTTAAAATACCGGATTCATCTTTAAATCCTTTGATGAGTTTTTTTGATAGTTCAGGATTATAAATAATTTCCTGACTATCATCGTGACCTGGAAGACCTTTTGGAATAAAACAATTATTAGCTGCTACACCAATACCATTCCTCAAATATTTAATCATTTTAGATCTATCAAAACCAATATTTATTGCTTTTCTTAAAGCTTTTGAATTTGCAACTAAATTTTCATTAGATAGATTAAAAGCTATGTATTCAGTATTTAAGTATGGCGTTTTAAGCATTTTAATTCTATCTAGATACTTATTTTGTAATGCACCATTTTTATCAATAATATCATCCTTATAAGCATCTTCTATACCAGAGATAAAGTCAATATTCCCTTTAATAAATTCTAAGTATTCACTTTGTTTATCAGGGATAAATGTTATGGCAATGGCTTCTAGATATGGAAGTTTAACACTATTTTCATCAGCCTCGAAATACAAATAGTTTTTTCTTAAAACGAGTTTAATATTTTCCTTCCAAAGTTTGAATTTAAAAGGGCCAGTACCAATTGGGTTTTTTCTAAAGTCTAAAGTTGGTGCATTTACTATTTCATGTGGTACAACAGAACAATATTTCATTGTTAATAAACCAAGAAATGCAGGGAATGGTGATTTTAGTTCTATTTTTAAGGTGTTTGAATTTACAGCTTTTATATCGTTAACTTGATCCATAACCCATCTTCCAGGCGAAGCAGTTAATTCATCTTTTATACGGTTAAAACTAAATACAAAGTCATTAGCTGAAACGGTTCTTGTTTTTTGATTTCCAAACAACTTATGCTTATGAAAATAGACATCATCTCTTAAATTGAAAATATACGTTTTATGATCATTAGAAATATTCCAAGAACTTGCAATACAAGGCTTAACTTCTAAGTTATCATTCATTTGTACGAGACCATTAAAAATTTGATTTACTGCCCAAATATTAGCATTGTCTTTGGCAAAAGCAGGATCTAAAGAGCTGATGTTTTTATGTTCATTATATCTAAAAACATTATAATCAGTTTGTTTTTTATTTTGGTTAGTACAGTTAGAAAATAAAATAACTACCAATATTAAAAGCAAGCAATTTTTATATGTATGGTATGAATTTTGCTCCATTGAATCAATTAATATTAAATTTTAAATATTAACTCTGAGTGTATGTTATTATTTTCAACATAATTTATAATATAAGCCCCTTTTTTTAAATGTGATATATTTAGACGTTTATCACATTCCTTGATAGAATTATTTATAATATTTTTACCATCCCTGAAAAAATTTTGATTTCTCCCATATTAGAATTTGAAATTATATTTATATAATTTTGAGATGGATTTGGATAAAACTTATAACTATTTTTACTATTGTAATTAAAATTTAACCCTTCACTTAAAACAGTATTATCATCTCCATTTGTTGAGGACTCTGCATTTCCTCCGTCAGGGGAATTAAAGTGAGAGCCGTTAAAGTCAGAGATGCAATTCTTAATTGCAACTTTAAATTGGGTTTTTTCACTTATAGGATTATTAAAAGTTACCCAAATATCAAATGATATTTCTTGATTATCCTCAGCGATTATTCCTAGATTAGAAAATGCAATTTTAGAATCTGGAAAAACTTTGTGATGATTAACTTTTCGTTCATCCAGTTCAATGTCATTTTGATAAATTGCAATTTTATCCAAAACATGATAATTTGAAATTTCAAAGTTAATGTGATTAAGAATCGTAGGGAAATTATCATCATCTTCATTAACCCCACCATCTCTTAATTTAAATGAAGCAATTTTTATTGCATTATCTTTTTTGAGATTGTAGAAATTACCGTTTCCATAATTATCAGATACTGTTACTAAGTCTGTGGCTTGATAATTTGAACTTAATATGTTTTTGGGACTAATAAAATCAGAATCGTAAATAATATCAGATGTTGAAGATTTATAATCTAATTCTTCAGTTGTGAATTGAATTATGATTGGGTAGTGGTCAGAAATTTCGTCCATCTCAATGTATTCATTGTTACTGTTGGTGTAACCATGAACAATGCGTGCGTTTTTAGTATAGTTTGAAAGGGTTTGATTGCTAAGAATATAATCAATTCTACTAAGATGTCTAGATCTTTGTCCTTTTGTGGCAACTGCAGCAACGGCTTTACTGGGAAAAGTCCCCCACATTTTATTTGCTTTATACCCTTCTTTGTTGGCATAATTATCAATCAAATCTATAATATCCAGATTAGAGGATAAATATTTAGGCATTACTGAGTAATCCCAGTTACAAGTTGTGATATCAGAATTTGACGTACAACTTAACTCAGAGTTAAATTTATTTCCTTTATCAAATCGTTCTTTTAAACGTTCAGAAATATTATTATTAAGATAAACAGCATCATTTTCAGTGTTAGAATTAAAGTCTCCTAATATTATTACATGATTATTATTGTTAACGAAATTTCGATATTTTGAAAGTATTAAATCAGTTTCGTTTTTTCTATTATTTATACTACTTGAACTTAAATGAGTAATAATGAAATAGAAATGTTCATTTTTTATTTTATAAACTGCATGGCCTTCATAAGTATTATCTCCATCAACTAATTCCATTTCCCATTTAGATGTAATGCCAATAGATTGTTTTGAACCACGGTCCCATACATAAGCAAAATTGTGATTGATTTTAGAAGCTAATTGCGATAATTCTGATTCGCTATCATAGGTAGATCCTAATTCTTGATAAGCAATAATGTCTGGATTTTCTATTAATATCCAATCGATGAATTTATCTTCTTGAGGTAGGTTATCTCCTGATTTACCAGGAGATAGAGTAAGTCCATAAAACAAATTATATGTTACTACTTTAATAGATTCAATACTATTACTATTGGGGAGCAAATTTTGAGAAATAGTACTTACACAATAGCTAAAAATAAATGATAAAATTAGTATTTGTTTGGGCATGATAATCAATTATTAAATTGTAGTAAATATAAATGAATTGTCTAATAGATTATTATGATCAAGCCTCATTGTCATGATTTTATTATTCTTATGCTTATCTTTGCACGCTCTTATATAAGTAATGACAAATAATAAAAAGGTAGCATTTTACACTTTAGGTTGTAAGTTAAATTTTTCAGAAACATCTACAATAGCTAGAAATTTCAATAACGAAGGATTTGATAGGGTTGACTTTTCTGATAAAGCAGATATCTATGTAATTAATACTTGCTCAGTAACTGAAAATGCAGACAAGCGATTTAAAACGATAGTTAAACAAGCTCAAAAAGTGAATCCAAATGCTTTTGTTGCAGCAATAGGATGTTATGCTCAACTAAAACCAAGTGAATTAGCCGATATTGATGGGGTGGATTTGGTTTTGGGAGCAACCGAAAAATTTAAAATCACCGACTATATTAACGATTTGTCGAAAAATGATTTTGGAGAAGTTCACTCCTGTGAAATAGAGGAAGCTGATTTTTATGTAGGAAGTTATTCTATAGGTGACAGAACAAGGGCCTTTTTAAAAGTTCAAGATGGTTGTGATTACAAATGTACATATTGCACAATACCTTTAGCTAGGGGTATTTCAAGAAGTGACACCATGGAAAACGTCATTAATAATGCCAAGGAGATTTCCGCTCAAAATATAAAAGAAATTGTTCTTACTGGTGTTAATATAGGTGATTATGGCAAAGGCGAATTTGGAAATAAACGTCACGAGCACACATTTCTTGACTTGGTAAGATCTTTAGATCAAGTAGATGGTATTGAACGTCTTAGAATATCCTCAATAGAGCCTAATTTGCTTAAAAATGAAACTATAGATTTAGTAGCTTTATCAAGAGCTTTTGTTCCTCATTTTCACATTCCTCTACAAAGTGGAAGTAATACAATTCTAAAACTTATGAAAAGAAGGTATTTAAGAGAGTTGTATCAAGACAGGGTGAATGTTATTAAATCTAAAATGCCACATGCTTGTATTGGTGTTGATGTTATTGTTGGTTTTCCTGGAGAAACTGATGAACATTTCCTAGAAACATATGAGTTTTTAACGGCTTTAGAGATCTCTTATTTACATGTTTTCACTTATTCTGAGCGAGATAATACGGAAGCTGCAGAAATGAAAGGTGTCGTATCACCTAAACAGAGACAAAAAAGAAGTAAAATGCTAAGAGGTTTGTCAGCTAAAAAGCGGAGGGCATTTTATGAAAGTCAACTAAATACGATTAGAGTCGTTTTATTTGAAAATGAAAACAAGTCGGGATATATATACGGCTTTACGGAAAATTACGTAAAGGTTAAAACACCTTGGAATCCTGATTTGTGCAATACAATCCACGATGTTAAATTGTTGAAAATAGATGAGGATGGCTTAGTGAGATTTGAATTTATTTAAATTCTAATTCCTACAGGTAACATAGCCTTATATCTTCTATGCCTTCTGATAAACTTTGCAATAATAGGGCTAGTAGGAACCACATTGATATTTCTTTCTTTAATAGATTCAAGAACAATCGTAAGGAATTCTTCCGTAAAATCTTCTTGATTGTCAATTTCAGGAACAAATAACTTAGTTAAAAATATTTTTCTTTCTTGATGAGAATATTCAATCTTGGCAAGATTGTCATTAATTTTTAACTCAAACTGGCGTAAAAATTCATTATCGACTAATTCAGCTGCATCAATCATAGTATCAATTTTAAAATCTTAGGTAATTATTTAAGGCATGCAAATTTACAAAAAAAATGTTTGTTTATTTCAGAAAATCCGATAAATAACTTATGAGTCAATCAATTACGAATTTTTTATGATATCGGGGTGGTGGTTAATTTTTCAATTACTGAAAATCTTTGTATACAAATTATTTAAAATTCATTTTATTAAATGAACTATCCTTAAAGAAGACGAATCAGTTCAATATTATGTAAAAATAAATTAGGTGTATGCATTAACCGAGACGATTCTATTCTTGTAAAAGTTTTATTTGAAGGGATAATAAATAAAGAAATATTAAAATTACAGGTAGTAATTAAATAATAATGATTTTCAGTATTAATTCTTTATATAGATTGTCTAAATATTAACAGCCAATAATAAAGTCACGTTTCTACAGTTTTTTAACCAGCAATTACATAAAAAAACTAATTATTTTTATCTAATTTTACTATGTGTAATAGATCAGACAAAGGAGTCATATTATTTTATCGATAGATCGCTTTTTTAACAAATAACCCTAATTTCTAGACTGGTTCGTTTCTATTGAATTCAAGATTATATTATGACTCTCAACTGTATTAATCGGTTTAACTAAAATTTACCAAAATTATTTGAAACCCTAAACCAATGAAATTTTTAAAAAAAACAACAGGAATATTTTTACTTCTATTAATAGCTTATATGTTTATCTTTTCAAAAGATAGCTCTCATTTGCATAACTATAATTTTTCTGGAGGCGTTAAAGATTATAAAATATATGCATTAACAATTCCTCAAAATCTAGACTTTTGTGGTGAACCTGTACCTCTTGAAGATTCAGATGTCTATGAACGGATAGATAGGGAATTACTTGTAAATACGTATTGGCAATCCAATGGATTATTACTCTTGAAAAGAGCTAATAGATTTTTTCCAATTATTGAGCCAATTTTAAAATCTAATGGTGTACCGGATGATTTTAAATATTTGGCTTTGATAGAGAGTGGTTTTATGAATGTGGTTTCCTCAGCTGGTGCGAGAGGATTTTGGCAATTAATGAAAAGTACAGCTAAAGAAAACGGTTTAGAAGTAAACGAAAATGTTGATGAACGCTATCACATCGAAAAAGCAACTCAGGTTGCATGTAAATTCTTGATAGATTCCAAAGAGCGATTTGGCAGCTGGACACTAGCAGCTGCTTCATATAATATGGGGAAAACAGGTCTAGAAAAACGTCTAAATCAGCAGGATTCAGACAACTATTACGATTTGCTTCTCAATGAGGAAACAGCGAGATACCTATTCAGAATTATTGCTATTAAGGAGATTTTGAATTCGCCTAAAGATTACGGATTTAATTATGAGCCTTCTGATTTGTATAGTCTAGAGGTATGTAGAGAAGTGCTTGTTGATTCCGCTGTTACAGATCTTGTAGATTTTGCTAAATCCTATAATATATCTTATAAGACATTTAAAAGACACAATCCGTGGTTGAGAGAGCGACATTTAAAAAATGCTAGCAGGAAAAAATATATTTTCAAAATTCCTGAAAACTAATTTATATTTTCCATTTGTACTTTTGTAGCTTCATTAAACTCTGCTATAATTTCGTTTTGGTGAGTATCTAAATAGTATGGGTCATATTCGGGTTTAATTGAAATTAGCTGTTTGGTATGAGAAATTAAAAAACAAGAAGGGCTTCCAAAAGAATGCTTAAAAGCTCTGATAAAATTATTTTCTTTGTTTCTGCTTTCGTCTACATATGCCACAGTAACGTTCTTATTAAAGTGTTTAACATAGCGTTTTGCAGTAAAAGGATCCGTCCAATACAAAACAATTACAGCTATTTTATCTCTGTAAAGCGTAGCTAAGTTGTTAATTAATTCAAGTTCATCTTCTTCAATAGGATGCCAACTTGATTTTGTTAATAACAATATAGGTTTATTAATTTTATCAAGTTTTACTTTGCCAGTTTTAGCATTCCTGAGTTCTACATTCCTGATATATGTATCCTTGAGATATGTATTGAAAAGCGAATCAAATAAATATTCAACTCTTTCAGAATTGTTTTCTTTGATTGCGATTTCATTTTTTGAATTAAATTTCTTGAGATGCTTAATAATTTCGGTATCATAGTAATTGAGAGCTTCATCTTGGGAAAATGATACAAAAGACAGCAGTAGCACTGATAGTAGTAGGTAATTTTTCACAGTAGGTTAATTTAGGCGATGCTAATTTCGTGAAAACTTAAAAATTATCAAAATCTAATTTGTGTTAGATATAATATTTGAATTTTAACGTTTTCTCATTTGTCTGTTTCCAAAATGAGGGGTTGGGCCTTGACTTCTTTTCATATTAGCTTTCATCATTTTAATTTGGTCTGCCAACATATTTCTTTTATCAAGTTTTTGAGCTTCACTTAGTAAATTCTTTGCTTCTTGAGGTCTTCTCTTGCTAAAAGCAATTCCAGCTAAGTTTAATTTAGCCATGGCCAGGTCATGATCCATAGAAAGTCCTAAATTAATCGCTTTTTTAAAATACCTTTCAGCATCATTCATATTACTTTGTGAAATCATTATACCATGAAGATAGTTGTAATAACCTTCTTGCTTTTTGATTAGCGCATTTGAAGGGTTTTTGATTTTTGACAACCACTTTTTGGCACCTTGAAAATCTTGTTTTCTGAGTTTTAGGAAAGCCAACAAAATAAATTCATTCCTAAAATAAAAGAAAATAAAAATTAATGCTATAAAAATGTACATGATTCCATTACCTATGTTATTCTCTGTAAATTGCCATACAGCAACGCATAAGATAAGGAATGCAATAATTAGTTTGAATATTTTGTTAAACATGGGAGTTTTCAATTTTAAATATGTTGCAAATTTAAAATGATTTAGTGACATATAAACATATTGGCGATTTAATTTTTTTTCAAATTTGAATAGCAATATATTTTTTAAAATAATTTCTTGCAATAAGAAAAACTCTTCGTATATTTGCCCGCAGTTTTAAGAATTCTTTTTTCTTAAGACAAACTTTAGAATTATATAGACGATTTAAAGATATAAGACATGAGTAAGAGAACGTTTCAACCATCAAAAAGAAAGAGAAGAAACAAACACGGTTTTAGAGAAAGAATGGCTTCCGCTAATGGAAGAAAAGTACTTGCTCGTAGAAGAGCTAAAGGAAGAAAAAAACTTTCTGTGTCATCTGAAATCAGACATAAGAAATAATGTTTATTATCATTAGTTATATATAAAAGGTGTTACTATTTCGTAACACCTTTTTTTTGTACACTATTATATTTACTTTTAGAAGAAATTTTTAAACTAATGCCTAAAGACAACTCCATTAAATCTGTACTCATTATTGGATCTGGACCAATAATTATAGGACAAGCTTGTGAATTTGATTATTCTGGAACACAAGCCTTAAGATCATTAAAAGAGGACGGTGTTGAGACTATCCTAATCAACTCTAATCCAGCAACTATCATGACAGATCCTACTATGGCTGATCATGTATATTTAAAACCTCTTACAACAAAGTCAATAATTCAAATTCTCAAAGAGCATCCTCAAATTGATGCTGTATTACCAACTATGGGAGGTCAGACTGCTTTAAATTTATGTATTGAAGCCGATGAAAAAGGAATTTGGGAAGATTTTAATGTGAGATTAATTGGAGTTGATATTGACGCTATAAATATTACTGAGGACAGAGAAAAGTTTAGAGAGTTAATGACAAAGATTGGTATTGGTATGGCTCCACAGGCAACTGCCACATCTTATCTAAAAGGGAAAGAAATTGCTCAACAATTTGGATTTCCATTAGTAATACGTGCATCATACACACTTGGAGGTGCAGGAGCGTCTTTTGTATACAAAGAAGAAGATTTTGATGAGCTTTTAACTAGGGGACTAGAAGCATCTCCAATTCATGAGGTGATGATTGATAAAGCACTTATTGGTTGGAAAGAATATGAATTGGAATTACTACGTGATAAAAATGACAACGTGGTAATTATTTGTACCATTGAGAATATGGATCCCATGGGAATTCATACTGGTGATTCTATAACGCTTGCTCCAGCGATGACTTTATCTGATTCTACTTTCCAGAAAATGCGTGATATGGCCATACATATGATGCGAAGTATTGGAGATTTTGCAGGAGGTTGTAATGTACAATTTGCTGTTAGTCCAGATGAAAATGAAGATATAATTGCTATTGAAATAAACCCAAGAGTATCAAGATCCTCAGCACTTGCCAGTAAGGCTACAGGTTATCCAATTGCAAAAATTGCCGCTAAATTAGCATTAGGTTATCATTTGGATGAATTGTCTAACCAAATTACCAAAAGTACTTCAGCTCTTTTTGAGCCTACTCTTGATTATGTAGTTGTTAAAATACCTAGATGGAACTTCGATAAGTTTGAAGGCTCTGATCGAACATTAGGATTACAAATGAAAGCTGTAGGTGAAGTTATGTCAATTGGTAGATCATTCCAAGAGGCACTTCATAAAGCAACACAATCTCTTGAGATTAAGAGAAATGGCCTTGGAGCAGATGGTAAAGGCTATAAAGACTATAACCAAATTATTGAGAAACTCACCTATGCTAGCTGGGATCGTGTTTTTGTGATATATGATGCTATTCAAATGGGTATTCCTTTGAGTAGAATTCATGAAATAACCAAAATAGATATGTGGTTCTTGAAGCAATATGAAGAACTTTATATTCTTGAAAAAGAAATCTCTGGTTATAACATAGACACTATATCAAAAGATTTATTACTCATTGCTAAGCAAAAGGGATACGGAGATAGACAGCTTGCGCATATGCTTAAATGTCTTGAAAGTGAAGTCCACAAAAAGCGTGCTGATATGAATATAAAGCGTGTCTATAAACTAGTGGATACTTGTGCTGCTGAATTTAAAGCTCAAACACCATATTACTATTCTACTTTTGAAAATGAAGTTGAGTTAGAAAATGGAGTTAAAGACTCTGTTAATGAAAGTGAAGTTTCGGACAAAAAGAAGGTCATAGTTTTAGGTTCTGGCCCAAATCGTATAGGCCAAGGAATAGAATTTGATTATTGTTGTGTTCACGGTGTATTAGCAGCATCGGAATGTGGTTATGAGACAATTATGATTAACTGTAATCCAGAAACTGTTTCAACAGATTTTGATATTGCTGATAAATTATATTTTGAGCCTGTTTTTTGGGAGCATATATACGATATTATTCAACATGAAAAGCCAGAAGGCGTTATTGTGCAATTGGGAGGGCAAACCGCCTTAAAATTAGCAGAAAAACTTGAACGTTATGGTGTGAAAATTATTGGAACAAGCTTCAAAGCTCTAGATTTAGCTGAGGATCGTGGTTCTTTTTCTAATTTATTGAAAGATAATAACATTCCATTCCCAGAATTTGATACTGCTGAAACTGCAGATGAAGCTCTGGCTGTTGCAGACCGACTTAATTTCCCAATATTAGTTAGACCATCATATGTTTTGGGTGGACAAGGGATGAAAATTGTTATTAATAAAAAAGAATTAGAGGAACATGTGGTAGATCTTTTAAGAAAAATACCTAACAACAAACTTTTATTAGATCACTATTTAGATGGAGCTATTGAAGCAGAGGCTGATGCAATATGTGATGGTGAAAATGTATATATAA
>ERZ802830.675-NODE-675-length-33846-cov-5.10118_pt1 | contig 33846 bp, 34 predicted proteins | sample MGYA00345654_ERZ802830 | MGnify/ENA primary metagenome ERZ802830 (study PRJEB30503, sample SAMEA104212375) | marine metagenome | biome: Westerlies Biome; feature: [SRF] surface water layer (ENVO:00010504) within the epipelagic zone...; material: water... | reverse complement strand
TTTCAACCCCTTGGATTGGGCCCGCGAGTACTTCGAACCGAAACAGCGCCCCTAGCCGCAATATCCATTCTGCAATCGCTGTGGGGAGATATGGGATAGTGAAGTACAGACTAGGCAGAACAAATGCTAGTTTTCTAACATTAGTGACTGCCCTGTTGATGCTTTGCTCAATACCATCAAAAGCTGAAGATTATACCCAAGCGGTAGGCACCATTTACTGCGACGGCGGCATTCGCGGAATCGCCACGCATATTCAGCTACCCCCAAATTTTAATGACAATGGCTCGGTTATTGTGACTGCAGCGCATGTGCTTTATAACCCGCAAACCGATCAGCTTTTTAACCAGTGCGATTATCGACCGCAAAATAAACGACTTGGGGGCATTGGCATTGAAACAGTATCTGCCCACAAATACTCGGCCACTAATAAAGATAAAATTGCTCAAGCCGAAAGCGATCTTGTTTTTATAAAACTAAAAAATACCGCTCATCAACCCGCTCTTAAGCTAGCGCAGAATTTTTCTAATAAGGTATCAGAGCTTTCTTTTATAGGGCCTAATTTGGATAGCTTTAAACAGACAAAATGCCAAAAAATTAACCACCCCAAACTTGCAAGTGATGCACTGCTATTGCATAACTGCCCCGTCCAACAGGGTAGCTCGGGAAGTCCTATATTAGATAGCGTAAGCGGGGATATTATCGCCGTGCATGGTGGGAGATTTACTGTTCAGACAGCAAAGGATAGCAAGGAAAGTACTGAATGGATTGGGCAGGCAAGGCGCATTGATTTTCAGACGCATAATGCGCTTGGTCATATTATCAATAGGGAAATTCATTAGACTGGTTTTTCCCTACGTATCCGAGTAAGGGTTGTCCATATCAAAAGCATCCTCTTGGGCATAACCAGGAATACTAATGCCCTCTTTCGTAATCACAACCTTATCTTCATCGACCAAGGTTTCACCAAAACGATAAACAACATCTAATTGTGCCGCATCGGCATGATTGGCATAGGCTTCGGCGTTACTTCTCGTGGTCTCGCGCTTGGCAAAGTAAGCCTCGAGCTGTTCGCCATAACGCGTCGCCATCATCTTTTCTGCCTGTTGGGGTGATAGCACCATTGCCGTGGCATTATTACCGCCAAACCCTTTGGAATTAATAAAGGCCACATGCATATTGTTATCACTCATATCCATATCTTGCAGTGGGAATACAGTATGTTGCTGATTAACATCATCAGCGACTTTGCTAATGGTTTTTATGCCGGGAATAATTTGGTACTTAAAAGTTCCCAATGCTGACATCAGCTGATCGCCACTGGCCGTTGAAATGGTATGGCCCACATAGGATTTAACCGCTGTTACCGGCCAATCTTCAATATCAAAGGCTTCGGCCACTCGATTAATTAAATCGGATTCGGTGGTGCGATTTGCTGGCGTACTAGAACCATGGGCATGGACAAAACTATTATTTTGCACCGTTTCTTTACCAACAATACTTATGGCGGCAGCCACTGCTTTGGCAAAGGAAATGGTATTGCCGACACCCGGCGCAGAAATAGACTTTTTAACGCCATCGGCATTAATAAATATTTCGGGGATGGCGCCATGAATATCTGCACCTAGTTCAACCGTTAGGGCATCATCCATTAGCACCACATACTGCGTTCCCTCAGCTAGGGTAAAGCCACAGTTTTCACCAAAAGGTCGGCTAGCACGACGCCAATCTGGCTTGTCTGCACCATCTAATTTGGCTAAATTCTCATCACTACCTAGGGCGCTCATATTCGAGAAGCCTTCAGAAACCTCAGGCATAATGACTGATTCTGCATTACCCACAACCGCAACCCGACGAACGCCGCTACGAATATCGCGCACTGCCGCCTGGAGGCAATAAAGGAAGGTGGCGCACGCGCCGGTAATCGCTTCGGTATGACCGACACTGCCTAAAACATAAGCATTAATAAAATCTGCGGGCATGGAGTTAAGGCCCATGGGGACCTGTTTAGCGGTGGTTCGTCCACCTTTTAAGCGCGCTTGAAATAAACCGCCAAAGCCCTCTTCGCTCATTTGGCTAAAGCCGCTGGATGAGTAAACACCAATCTCATCTGGTTTTACTGCATCGGCAATGGTCTGCCATTCAACACCTACCGAATGCAGCGCATCGCTAGCACCCATTAATGCCATTTGTAATGTACGAGGATGAAAGCGCGCATTGTAATGATCTGCAGGATCAAAACCCTCGGGGAGTTCCCCCGCGGCCTTTGCCGCCAACTCATAGTCAGAACCCACCAACAGATCGCTGTCTTCGCTTAACTTAACTTCAAAGGTGCCGTCCTGTAGGTCGGTTAACTGCCAATGCTTGGGGGTGACTGTGGGTAAATCACGCTTGGCAATAATAAATACCGGCTGAGATTCGGCACTTGCACTCAGGCTCACTTTTTTATTGCCAGCGACTGCACTTGGATCAAAAGAGGTGATTTTTCTCACCAAGGTGCCGCTAAGAACGGTACTGCGAAATTGCTTATCAACATCACAGGCATCAATAACCTGTGCATCTGCAGTTTCAAAACCCTGTTGTGTTTTTTTAACTAAGCCCATTAGACAGGCAAGGCTAACAATAGTCTGCTGTTGCTGATCTGGGGATAAGGATTCAAGAATCATACGCCTAAACGCCTGATGTGATGAACTGCGTCCGGCAGCATTATATCCACCGTACCCAACAATAAGTGGTAGTGAAACTGACATCCCTTTTCCCCTTAATTATTTTATCTTCTGTATTACAGTTTAATCGGTATTTAGGGGCATTTAATTAATTATTCAGCCATATTAGTTAATTATTAAGACTTTTATGCTATATTTTAACCATGATTTTTAATTTAACCCTATTGCTTTGCGACAATATGCTGGTTTCGAGCACCACCCTAGCCGCAGAAATTTTCAACTTTGCGCAAACGGCTGCGCGTGCCAATCGAGAAAATACTAAGGAAATTAATATTCGCTGGCTTAGCCCTGACGGCAAGGCGGTTAAAACATCCGCTGGATTTGAATTGCATCCAACCCATTCCCTTGGTGATCTTTTTGAAAGTGACTTGGTGCATATTCCGGCTATGTGGCGAAACCCTAGACCTGTGGTTGATAAATACCATGCCTACATTCCATGGCTACAGGAACAACATAGAAAAAACTCAAATTTTACTGCGGTGGGAACAGGGGTTTGTTTTCTTGCTGAGGCGGGACTACTTGATGATAAACCTGCTACCACTCATTGGCATTATTTTGATCAATTACAGCGTCGTTACCCAAGAATACTGCTAGAGCGAGAGCAATTTACCACTCAAGCAGGCAATATTTACTGTGCCGCTAGTGTCAATGCGATGGCAGAACTTATTATGCATCAGGTAGAACGTATTTTTGGGCGCATCATTGCGCGTCAGGCACAAAGAAACTTTTTTCATGAAATTCGCAATCTGACTGAATCGGCAAACCTTGAGGGTGAACGACAGGGAAAACACGGCGATGAAGCCATTGCTCAAGCGCAAATTTGGACTCAGGATAACTTAGCAAGGCCACTGAATATTCCGAAACTTGCTGAACAGTTTGGCATGACCACAAGAACTTTTAACCGGCGCTTTAAGGCCGCAACCGGACAGACTCCAATAGACTATCTGACCCATGTGCGAATGACTTTCGCCTGTGACTTACTTAAGAATACTGATTTATCCATATTGGAAGTTGCTGGATTCAGCGGGTTTAAAGATGCCACATGGTTTTCGTCGCGCTTTAAGTATTGGTCTGGCGATACACCAAAGGCATATCGCCAAACTGTTAGGGCAAAGCTTTTCGATTAGTAAAAAACTAAATCGCTCTAACCCGAATAACACCTTCAACTTGCTCTACCTTTTGTAGCATTTCAGCAGAGATATCACCTTCAACATCGATAATGTTATAGGCCACTTCGTTACGACTCTTGTTTACCATGTCGACAATATTTAGATCAAAGTCAGCAAGTATAGAAAGCACGCTACCAAGCACCTTAGGCACATTTTGGTTGGCGAAGGTCAAACGACTTCCGCTATTGCGCGCCAACTTGGTCGGAGGAAAGTTTACCGAATTATGGATATTTCCATTTTCGATATAGTCCATCAGTTGATTAGCCGCCATCACCGCACAATTTTCTTCAGCTTCAGCTGTACTAGCGCCAATATGAGGCATGGCTATTATTTTTGGGTTGCCCAAAAATTCAGGGGTAGGGAAATCACAGATATAACTTGCAATTACACCACTATCAAGAGCTTTGACCATATCTTCAGTGCTAACAATCTCTTCGCGGGCAAAATTAAGAATCTTTGCCGTACTCTTCATGACGCTTAGTGTTTCACTATTAATTAGATGCTTTGTCGCAGGAATTGCTGGCACATGCAGGGTTACAAAATCTGACTTAGCCAGTAATGCTTCAAGACTGTCCATTCGCTCAACCTGACTTGAAAGCTGCCAGGCGGCCTCAACTGAAATAGCCGGATCATAGCCCACAACGTCCATACCAAGATCTAGTGCAAGGTTAGCAATGATCGACCCGATAGCTCCTAAACCGACAACACCCAGTGTCTTGCCCATAATTTCTGAACCGGCAAAACGCTTTTTCTCTTTCTCAAGCAACTTGCCCATTTCTCCGCCATCATCCATATGGGTCAAACCTTGAACATAGTTCATGCCACCGTAGATATCGCGGGATGCTAAAAGAAGGCCAGCAACAATAAGTTCTTTTACTGCATTGGCATTAGCTCCTGGCGTATTGAATACGACAATACCCTGATCTGTATAATCAGCAACAGGTACATTATTGACCCCTGCTCCAGCTCTCGCTACAGCCAATAGACTTTGGGGAACCTGCTCCTCATGCAATTTTTGGCTTCTTAACAGAAAGCCTTGAGGCTCAGACAAGTCACTGCCAACTTCGTATTTCTCAGCTGGAAAACGGTCGAGACCTTTTGAGGAGATAGCGTTATAGGTACGAATTTTGTGCATATTTAATTCTCTAATTAGTTCTTTTCAATTATTGAGCTACTTCGTTATAGGCCCATTCTAACCAGGGTAACAAAGCTTCTAGATCTGACTGTTCCACAGTGGCGCCACACCAAATTCGCAGGCCAGCTGGAGCATCACGATAGGCGCCTATATCAAAGGCAACTTCTTCAGATGCAAGGATTGATACCATTTTTTTCACCTGATCGGCTTCTAGCTCTAAGCTTAAACACACACTGGTATTTGAAACTTGCTCAGGTTGTTGTGCTAGAAAATCAATCCAAGATCGCGAATCAACGAAGTCTTTTATAGCCGCCAAGTTTGATTCGGACTTAGCAATTGCCGCTGGTAAACCACCGATGGAATCAACCCAATCCAACGCGTCTAAATAATCGGCAACACATAACATGGAAGGCGTATTAATGGTGGCACCACGAAAGATACCGTCAATTAACTTACCGGCTTTAGTAAGACGGAAAATTTTTGGAAGTGGCCATGGCGGGGTATAGCTCTCTAGCCTCTCAACTGCTCTGGGACTGAGAATTAACATACCATGGGCACCTTCACCACCCAGAACTTTTTGCCAGCTGTAGGTGACAACATCTAGTTTTTCCCATGGCATCTCCATAGCGAAAACTGCAGACGTAGCATCACAAATGGTCAAACCAGTTCTATCGTCACTAATCCAATCGGCATTGGGGACTTTTACACCTGAGGTGGTGCCATTCCATGTAAAGATACAGTCATTGTCAGGATTAGCCTGCGTTAAATCCGGCAATAAACCGTAATCTGCAGTATAGCTGTTCAAGTTATCCAACTTTAACTGCTTTACCGCATCCGTTAGCCAGCCACGACCAAAAGATTCCCAAGCAAAAATATCAACCGGCCGAGCGCCCAACACTGACCACATAATCATCTCTACAGCACCGGTGTCTGATGCCGGAACTACACCCACTCGGTAACCCTCTGGTAACCCGAGAATTTCGGCTGTCTGCTCACAGGCTTTACCCAGTGCTTGCTTGCCAATTGATGAGCGATGGGAGCGCCCCAAGGTATCGAGTTGCAACTTATCAACACTGTAACCCGGCCTTTTTGAGCATGGTCCTGAAGAAAAATTTGGATTGTTCGGTTTAATTGTTGGTTTCATAATTTTTTCTTTGATAATACCCTTGAGCCCAATATAAAAAGGGGCGTTATATTAACTGTTGATTATGTAGTTTTACAGAAATTTATTTAGCCGTTAACCCGCGCTCTTTATCTATTAAAAACTCGGCCACTTTAAGCATGCCAGAAAAGCCCCCCGCCTTAGTGGAGCTGATACGGTATTTTCCATTCACAATAATTTCCGGCGTACCGCGGACTTTATAGGCACGAACTCTAGACTTAGCCTGAGTTAACATACTTGTTGTGCCAAAAGAGTTAAAGGCACTAGCAAACTTTTCTTTATCAACACCGTTAGCGATAAAGATCTCCGCAAAATCTGCCTCACTCCTGACGGGTTTTTTCTGCAAGTGAATTGCCTCAAATATTGGCATATGCACCTTATCCAAAGTCTTTAAGATTTTGGCCGCATAATAAGCGCGCGCATAAGGTTCCATTTTGGCTTGCCAAATTGCGGGTGTACTCTGAAAATCAACGTCCGCTGGTAATTGGTTAACCCACGGATGAAGTTCGGCTTGAAAATTAAAGCAGTGCCCACAGCTGTAGGCGAACACCTCATTCACTTCAATTTTATCAGCATTTGCTGTTCTTACCTGCTGGGGAAGTACATCATAGTGCTCACCCGCTATAAATTTTTCTTCGGCCGCTTGGCACATGGCCAATGGCAACAAGGTTAATGCAAAAACAATACGTTTAATCCACAACATCACATTTCTCCTGACACAAAAGTATGGCTTAATTATAGATTAGTTCAATCCAGAGATATAATTTGCCAATGCCTTAATCTCTTTATTGGTAAGCGCTTTTGCAACACCCTGCATTATTTTTGCATTAGCGCCTGAATTGCGCTCGCCGCTACGATAGGCCAACAATTGTTTTTCTGTATATTCCGCATACTGTCCGCCCAATGCAGGATATCCTGCAGGGCCATTACCTTTGCCGGATGGCGAATGACACGCGACACAAGCGGCAACACCTGTTTTTAAATTACCAGCGCGATAAAGATTTTCACCCATCTCAAGAACTTTTTGGGGATCATTGATACCAATGAGTGTTATTTCTTTTGCGCCAGAAATCTGGATTTCTTTGCTATTGTAATAAGCTGCCATGTCCTGCAAATCTTGATCAGACATATAATCAAGTATTCCGGTCATTTCGGATATAACCCGTTCACCGGCTTTAATATGTCTTAACTGGGAGGTTAAATATTTTTCACCAAGTCCCGATAATTTTGGAAAGGCAGCAATTGCACTATTACCATCTTGTCCGTGGCAACCAGCACAGCTAGCTATTTTTAGCTTTCCCGCTGCAGCATCTCCAGCCGCCAAAACAGGCGTAGTTAAAAACAAAGCAATTAGGCCGAAAACAAAAAAGATTCTTTTCATGTTTAATACAAATCTCACTATACGTTAGAATGGTCGAGCGAATTTGATAAGATATACGCGCGAACCTGCAAAAGGTTGTTAACACAATGAATTATAGCGCGCGCATTATATACCATTAAGCTATTTTTCTTAAGCCATATTACAATGTCTTTCTCACGGATTATAAAAAAGTGAACTTTAATACAGTTGAATTCTTAATTAGTGCTCAAACACTGAAGCAATGTCCGGATGACAGGGGCTTTGAAGTCGCCTTTGCCGGGCGTTCTAATGCTGGTAAATCAAGTGCAATCAATACTTTGACCCGCAATAAAGGCCTTGCCCGAACGAGTAAGACGCCCGGTCGTACTCAACTAATTAATCACTTTGAGATAGAGCCCGAAAAGCGACTGGTTGATCTCCCTGGCTATGGCTATGCCAAGGTGCCAAAAGCTATAAAAGCCAAATGGGATAGAAATTTAGCTGAATATTTACAAAACCGTAATAGCTTATCTGGGCTGGTGCTTTTGATGGATATTAGGCATCCATTACAAGACTATGATAGACAAATGCTAAATTGGGCGGCACAGGCAGGTCTTCCTGTGCATATTTTACTGACCAAAGCAGACAAACTTAAACGCGGTCCAGCCATGAACTCCCTCCTAGGCGTCGAAAAATTACTGCGTGAAATGGATCCGGGATTTACCCTATTAAGTGCCCAAATTTTTTCATCATTGAAAAAAACTGGACTGCCAGAATTAGAACAAAAATTAATTAGTTGGCTAGGCGATTGAGGTGAAAAAAAAGACCCTGATCAAATTGATTCAGGGTCTGTTATTGCTCGGAGAGGTTACATGCCATTCTCACTAGGGGAAGAGAATTTTTTATTGCTTGCATAGATTTAGACAGCGCTTTTGCAATAAGTTCAATTTTTATTTAAAAAAATTTAATGGGCTTCATCCCAATTGACCCCGTCTCCTACGTCTACTACTAATTTAACTTGCAAGCTAGCGGCAGATTCCATGCATTCTGTAACGCCTAATACGACTTGTTTATATTCGTCTTCTGGTACCTCAAGCACTAGCTCATCATGAACCTGCATAATCATGCGACTTTTAAGCTGGTTAGTTTGAAGCCAATTATCCACATTGATCATCGCCAACTTAATAATATCCGCCGCTGTTCCCTGCATAGGAGCATTGATAGCAGTGCGCTCTGCTGCCTGACGTCGCATTCCATTACTGCTATTAATCTCTGGCAAATAAAGCCTTCTGCCAAAGTGGGTTTCAACATAGCCATTTTCCGCTGCCAGATGGCGAACTTGATTCATATAATGTTGCACCCCCGGGTAGCGCTCAAAATAAAGCTCTATATATTCGGCCGCCTGCTTGCGACTGATATTTAATTGGCGGGCCAACCCGAAGGCAGACATACCATAAATTAAACCAAAATTAATGGCTTTTGCACTGCGACGTTGGTCTGTTGTTACTTGGGCTAGCTTGACACCAAAAACCTCAGCTGCGGTAGCTCTATGAACATCTTGTCCCTGCTGAAATGCCTTAAGTAGATTTTCATCGCCTGACAAATGAGCCATTATTCGCAATTCAATTTGTGAGTAATCCGCGGCTACCAATCGATGTCCTGGAGGCGCTATAAATGCCTGCCTTACACGGCGCCCTTCTGCGGTGCGAATGGGTATATTTTGCAAGTTGGGGTCTGAAGAAGACAATCTGCCTGTTGCCGTTCCCGCCTGGTGATAAGAGGTATGGATTCTCCTGGTGGCGGGGTTAATCATTATGGGCAGCTTGTCAGTGTAGGTAGATTTTAACTTTGCTAGCCCGCGATGCTCTAAAAGCACCTTAGGCAGGGGATAATCCAATGCCAACTCTTGAAGTACTTCCTCTTTAGTAGAAGGCGCGCCTTTTGCTGTTTTCTTTATAACCGGTATTTCTAATTTTTCGAATAAAATTTCTGCCAACTGCTTGGGCGAGGCTAAATTAAACTGCTGATCCGCTAAATCCCATGCCTTAGTCTCAAGTTCAGCCAGTCTTTCTGCCAGCTCCTGGCTCTGCTGAAATAACAAGGTGTCATCAATAAGGGCCCCTGTTCGCTCAATCTTAGATAGCACTTTTATCAAGGGTAATTCAATTTCTTGAAATAAGGTTTTAAGTGGTAATTGTTCTTTGACCTGCGGCCATAAAGCCTGATGCAGGCGAAGGGTAATGTCTGCATCTTCCGCAGCATAAGGACCAGCTTGCTCCAATGCTATTTGATTAAAGGTAAGCTGTGATGCGCCCTTACCGGCAATATCAGTAAAGCTTGTGGTTTGTTTATCTAGGTAATGCAAGGCTAAACTATCCATATCATGTCGTGTGGCAACACTGTCTAAGACATAGGACTCCAGCATAGTATCAAAGGCAATTCCCTGTAAATTAATCCCATGTTGCGCCAGTATGCTCATATCATATTTTAAGTTTTGACCTACTTTTTTTATCTGTCGGCTTTCAAGAATAGGTTTCATTGCATTGAGAACAGTGTCTCTAGATAACTGATCCGGCACCCCTAAATAATCATGTCCGAAAGGGATATAGGCAGCAGATCCAGCATCAACAGCGACGCTGATTCCAACTAGATCTGCAATCATATAATTTAGGCTGGTCGTTTCTGTATCCACTGCTAAAAGGGAGCAATTTTGCAGCCTATCCAGCCATACAGAAAACTGCTGGGAATCTAAAATAGTTTCATACTGTATTGTGTCTGGCTCACTCGGGGTTACCTTTGTCTCAACGTCCTTTTTAACAGCAACGTCAGCGGTCTTATTTTCACTTTCAGGACTGCTAAGTTCATTAATCCAGGTTTTAAATTCCAAATCTTGAAACTGGCTTAACAATTTATCGGAGTCTGGCGCTTGATTAGCCAGTTGCTCGACATTTAAGTCAACCGCGACATCGGTTTTTATAGTGGCTAAAGTATAAGAAAGATAAGCGAGCTCTCTATGCTCTTTTAGCTTGGCTGCCATGGTTTTAGCGCCGCGAAAACTGAGCTCTGCAACCTCATCAAGGCGCTGATAAATAGCATCTAAGCCACCTAGGCCCTGTAATAGTCCTAATGCAGTTTTTTCCCCAACCCCAGGAACACCTGGAATATTGTCCGATTTATCGCCTAAAAGGGCTAAGTAATCAATAATTAGTTCCGGAGGTATTCCAAACTTTGATATCACCCCTTCCCTATCCAAAAATGTGTTGGTCATAGTGTTGACCAAGCTGATATGCTCGTTCACGAGTTGAGCTATATCTTTGTCCCCAGTCGAGATAATCACCGGTTGTTGTTGCTGTGTAGCCTGAACCGCATAAGTACCTATAACATCATCTGCCTCTACGCCTTCAACACTGATGAGCGGCATACCCATAGCTTTTATAATACTGTGAATTGGCTCTATTTGTGATCGCAGCTCATCCGGCATAGGTGGCCGGTTAGCCTTATACTCACTGTATATTTCATCACGAAATGTTTTGCCTTTGGCATCAAAAATAACCGCCGTTGTACTATTAGGATAGTCTTTTTGCAGGCGCCGCATCATGTTTATAACGCCCTTAACAGCACCCGTTGGCATCCCTTTGCTATTAGTTAATGGAGGTAGCGCATGGAAAGCTCTGTATAGATAGGATGAGCCATCAACAAGAATGAGTGGTGCTTTGTTAGCCATAATTAGCCTTAATTACCTGATGTTTTATCATTTCAATTAATAATACATCAATTATTGAAAGCAGTTGATAAATTGCTTTGCTAAACCATTTATATAAGACTCATAGCTTGGCAATTGGTCGCCTGAGGCCACTGCAAGTATGTCTATGGATGTTGTTGGAATTGAAAGGTCTTTGGCAATCGCTTTAGCGTCTTTATCCCCATGTTGTGGCTCTATAAATACACAGCTAACTGCATTTTTTTCCCCTTCTAAGCGTAAATTATATTGGGTTTTGGCGCCCTGCTGCTTGCCTAGCATATCGCGAATCGACAGTGCCGGATTGAGCTTAAATTCATCAATAAAATGGCCAATGCCCTGATGATGAACGATATAGCTTTTGTTTTTTACCGGTGCGAGAAGGTCTTCCAACGCTTTTCTATTAGCGCTGCTAAATATTTCCTTAACGGGAAGGCCAAAATGACTTAATAATTTTGCCGCCAACTGATTAGCTAATACCGGGGATAACCAAATATGGGGATCAACGCCATTTTCATGATGATTATCGGTTAACTGACTATCATGGTTATCCTTAAGGGCACCATCAGCGCTCATATTAAGAATATTCAAAGCTGTTAATCGCTTTTTTTCAGGTATGGCTATTAATTGCTTAGCCGCCCTTATTTCAAACTCCGGCCCAATCCAAAATACCGCATCAGCGCTGGCAAGCTTTCGAATATCAGACAGCTTTAACACATAATCATGGGGTGATAATGCAGGCGGCATGATGAACTCAACAGTTGCACTGTCTTGAAGAGCAGATTTGGCGATAATAGCCAAGGGCTTAATACTGGTTACCACAACAGGTTTCAAACGCTCTTGGCCTAATGCGGCGGAAGTTATGGAACAGAACCCAAATAAAAGTACCACCCAAAAACGACAAAATGTTATGTTATAATGTTTCATTATAGTAATTTTACCAATTAATTATGTTAAAAATATAGTTTATTGCTTTTTTAAAGCTTTACTATTGTGTTATATTATAACATAACTATAAATTAAATGGGTTATTTATGCTCACTAATGCGCGCCTAGTATATCAGCCTCACGATCATGTTCGCTCTTTAAATGCGGCTATTGCTCGAGCTCATGAGATCTGTGAGAGCGCTAATGTTCGTTTAACTAGTACCAGAGAATCTATATTAAAGTTACTATGGCAAAGTCATCAGCCGCTTGGCGCCTATCAGTTACAGCAACAGCTTACCAAGATTACAGATAAACCAGTTGCGCCCCCTACTATTTATCGTGCCCTTGAATTCCTTATAGAACATGGGCTAGTTCATAAAATCCCTTCGTTAAACGCGTTTATTGGCTGTCCGTTTCCCAGCAGTGAACACAGTAATATTTTTTTGATTTGCGAACAATGTAAAACTGTAGCAGAAATGGCCGATAATAAGGTTAATGATTTGCTTGAATCTCTTAGCGGCAAGGCTAAATTTAAAACTAAGCACCAAACTATCGAACTAACTGGGCTTTGTCCTAACTGTGAGCCTGGAGAAACTAATGAGTAGCCCCCTAATACAGCTTAAATCAGTTAGTAAATCCTTTGCAGATAAAACAATCTTGCAAAATATATCAATGACGGTGAATAGGGGTGAGATTACCACTCTTATTGGCCCCAATGGTGCCGGTAAATCATCTTTAGCTAGACTAATTTTGGGCCTTATTACGCCAGATTTTGGAGATATAACCCGCTCTGATGACCTTGTGATTGGATATATGCCGCAAAAAATACATATAGACCCAACCCTACCCATTTCTACCCATAGATTTTTGCAACTAGCCAATGCCTCTCATGAAGACTGTTATAAAGCGCTTGAAAAGGTGGGCATACCTGATGTTAAACATACGCCATTACACAAACTTTCTGGCGGCGAAATGCAGCGCGCACTGTTAGCTAGAGCAATTTTGCGCCAACCGAACTTGCTAATACTAGATGAACCGGTTCAAGGCGTTGATTTCAACGGTCAAAACGAACTGTATGAGCTAATAGGGGAGCTAAGATCATCCCTTAATTGCGGAATTGTTATGGTGTCACATGATTTGCACCTAGTGATGTCGGCGACAGACCATGTAATTTGCCTAAACCATCATATTTGTTGTCAGGGTAAACCCGAACAGGTGACCCAAGACCCTGCATATTTAGATATTTTTGGCGAAACTGCTCTCTATAATCACCGACATAATCATCAACACAGCCTTGAGGGTAAGGTGTTAGATGCCGATGGCAAACATCAGCACGGGGAAGGGTGCCAGCATGATTGATTTTCTTCTCTATGCATTGCTCGCCGGGATTGGTGTTGCAGCAGTAGCAGGTCCCCTAGGCTGTTTTGTGGTTTGGCGTCGCATGGCATATTTTGGTGATACCCTAGCCCATAGTGCGCTTTTAGGGGTTGCTATGGGCGTATTATTAAATATTGATCTTGGTATTGCTGTGGCCCTTATCTGCCTTTTAATGGCGCTGGGACTGGTCGCCCTAGAACAGCAGGAAATATTAGCCCTAGATACCCTGCTTGGAATACTATCCCACGCATCCCTAGCGGCTGGTCTAGTGGTAATTTCATTGCTATCGGACGTTAGGGTAGATTTAATGTCATTGTTATTTGGCGACTTACTGTCAGTGACTAAAGCCGATCTAATGGTTATTTACATAGGCGCTGTTATAGCTATCCTTTTATTGGCAACCCTGTGGAAGTCGCTTATTAATATCACCGTTGAAGCCGAGCTAGCAGCAGTTGAGGGAGTTAATGTAGCACGCGTCAGAACAGCGCTAATGGTAATCACTGCACTAGTGATCGCCATTGCAATGAAAATAGTTGGGGTGCTACTAATCACCGCCTTATTGATTATTCCCGCGGCTACAGCGCGCAGAATAAGTAGCACACCAGAGTCTATGGCTGTTATTGCAAGTTTGCTAGCTATGCTTTCGGTGGTGTCCGGCTTAGCCACCTCATGGTACATAGATACCCCCGCAGGGCCGTCAATTGTGATCAGTGCCACACTACTTTTTTGCCTGTCGCTCAGTTGCAAGCAAAAGGGTTAAATATATTAACCGTTAGAAGCGCTTAAGGCCGCTAAATTGCTATCTGAGGCCAAGGTTAGTTTTGCGCGGTGGAGCAATAACGATTTAACCGATCAGTCTGTTTTCCTAGCAGATACTATGGGAGAAATGCTTACTTTTTTTGATGTGGCCCATTGTGCCTTTATCGGCGAAAGTTTAATTGATCGCGGCGGGCATTACCCGCTGGAGGCTGCCGCCTTGGCAGTACCGGTAATCATAGGGCCTAGCCATTATAATTTTAAACACGTGTTTCCACAGTTAATCACCAAACAGGCTTGCACTGAGGTAGATAGTCCCAGCTCATTATGCAATCAATTAACTCTTTATACGCGCTCGCCTGAGCAGACTAAATGTGAGGGAAAAGAGGCATTTAAAATTGTAGAAAGCAATTGTGGCGCCATTGAAAAAACTATCAATATCCGAGCGCCTTATCTGTCTAATCAGCCTTAGAACTTACTAACTCCGTCAATTGAACGCCATGTGCTGCGCATAGTGGTCTCTGTATGGGGGGCTTTGAAGAATCCATGATAATGGCCCATGGGATTGACCAAGATAAGCTGAGTACTATGGTCGACGGTATAATCATCTCCACTTAAGGGTACCTGATTGTAGGCCACGTTTAGCTCGGCTGTTAGGCGACGAATCAAATGCTTATTACCCGTAACGCCGGTAAATTCTGGATTAAAGTAAGGCACATATTCTGCCATTTTTTCAACTGTGTCTCTTTCTGAGTCCAGTGAGATCATGACAATTTGTAACTTCTCTTTCTCACTATCTTTTAGTTTGCTATAGGTCTCATTTAGCATAGCCAGTGTAGTAGGACAGATATCTGGGCAATGGGTAAACCCAAAAAACACAATCGTCCATATACCCTTCATACGATCTAAATTAAACACTTCACCATGGTGATCTGTTAACTCAAAATCACTAAAGATTCGCGGTTTATCCAAAACGATTGCGCCATTAATTTGCAACTCTTCTTTGGACATAATTACTGGCTGGTTCATGCGCCAGGAAAAACCATAGACCACCAGCATAATAAAGGCGATCAGTACTGCAATAGTCATTCTAATTCTGTTTTTTAGTTCCATATTAAGTGGGCCTGAAAGATAGAAGTATCAGTTAAATTTGAAAAGCCACTGTGGGCACAAGATAGTGATCGAGCAACATAATGGCAAACAACACCATCAAATAAATAATCGAATATGTGAAGGTTCTCATCCCTGAATCCTTATTCAACCACATAAGGGCAGCATAAAATAAAAACCCAGCACCCAAAATTAAACAGCCCGTTAAATACAACCAGCCAAATAGGCCTGTCAAATAAGGCATGATTGTTACCACAATAAGCATAAGGGTATACAACAGAATATTGATTTTGGTGTACGTATCGCCATGGGTAACCGGCAGCATAGGAATATCCGCCTTGGCATATTCTTCTTTGCGGTGCAGTGCTAATGCCCAAAAATGGGGAGGAGTCCAGACAAAGATAATAAGCACCAATAAGAGCGCGTTGTAATGAATCTCGCCGGTCACAGCAACCCAACCAAGCAGTGGCGGAGCAGCGCCGGCCAAACCGCCAATAACAATATTTTGCGGTGTAGCGCGTTTTAAATACATGGTGTAAATAAAGGCATAGCCAATTGAGGACGCAAGGGTCAACCATGCGGTCAATATATTGGTAAATAGAACTAAAATTACAATTCCAGAAAGGCCAATAATAAGAGCAAAAATGATTGCTTGATTGGGCTGAAGTCTACCTTGGGCTATTGGACGATTAGCCGTTCGCGCCATTTTTTCATCAATACTACGATCCACCAAATGGTTAACTGCCGCAGCCGCTCCTGCACAAAGCGCAATGCCCAAATTACCAAATATTAATACATCAAATGGAACCGCGTTTGGGGTAGCCAAGAGCATACCGATGACCGAGGTAAGAATCATCAACGCCACTACATTAGGCTTACATAGCTCTAAATAGTCGCGCCAGCTAATAGCTGTTTGATTATCTATTTTTGACTCCAACATTTTCTCCAGATGGACTATTAAAATCGCTAAAATTATCGATCAGGCGAGTATTTTAACAGATGTTTAAGGTCATCAAGCAGTCCATTCGCATCATTCTCTGCAGTAAAGTACAAAATCGCCTTATTATCTGGGGTTACCACAAAAAACCGGGTATCTGTCATATCCCATTGTGCCGAGTTATTGGTTAGCAGCTGTTTAAATTTATCGGTATCTAGACTGTCCAATAACAAAAATGGATGCTCTTGCTTTAACCATTGTGAATCTAGCATTTGATTCGGTCCCTGCAGGAAAACACGCTGCACACGACCCGTGTATTTGCCCAATAGCATATGAATCTGTCTAGTGTTTAAAAGCATATCCTTACAATTTTCATCGCAGGTATCGCCCCCGACAATAACCACCTGCCATTTTGGTTTTTCGGTGGCTGGGATCGCACTCAACAAAGAACTGACATCAAGCGCCGGTTTCACTAGCTGACCCTGATTAGTGGTGCCAAATAATTCGATCATTTTTTGCCGCTGCTCTTCTGATTTTGGCATCATAAGAAAGCCGAAAGCGATCACACCAAACACAATAATTAGCATCAACCAAATTTGATACCTGAAGCTTTTTTGTTGCGCCTCTAATGACTTATGATCTGACATAGTTTTTTCCTGTAATCTTTAACGCTTTAGTTAATTGGGTGTTTTTTTAGCCAACTCACCAGATTGGAGTTAGCAATAATCGTCATGATTAGCAGAGTTATCGCCATAGCAAACCACTGCACAGCGTAGCCTATATGCTTTTCAGGCTGAACCGCTACCGTGGTCCAACCAGTTTTTAGCGCGCCTACCGAATCCTGATCTAGTCGCAACTGGTAAGATAAAAAATCCTCGCCAAATAACTCTTCTGCTCGCTCTACGGTTATCCAGCCAATCCGACTAGGCCAGTCTAGCACTTGGCCAATGCCATCATCCAAACGATAGCCACCTTTTAAGGCATGATAAAGATAGCCACGCAATTGAACCTCACCCTCTATAGGTGAAATGGTTGGCAATATAGCACGATCTAATGAAGCCTCTATCCAGCCTCTGTTTATCAGTAATTTTTTTGTGAGCCCCGGCACTGTTACTGATTGTAAAATTTCATAACCGGGACGCCCATTCTTAACTTTGTTATCGAGAATAATCACCCGCTGGTTGTCTACCGCGCCTCGGATCCAAGCTAATCGATATTGATGATCTCGATCAGCCAGTAATTCTTCAGCACTAATCACTGGCGGTAATTGCTGATTACCTGCATGACGATCCACTATCTGTTGTTTTTCATCGGCACGATCTAACTGCCATACCCCCAAACTCAGCAAAAAAGGCATCATTAATACAGAAAATACCAATAACTTAGCATTAGGTTGCCATTTAAACGCATTTGTTTTTTGAGCCGAGTCCGTCATCTGTGGTTAAATGTTCCTATCTCAACAGTGGATTCAATCATGCTATTAAAAGTAATTATTGTCATTTTATTTATCGGTGTCATCGCCAGCCTCTTTGGCGGACTTAACTTCTTAGTCAAAGATATGGGAAACTCCAGTAAGCGGTTACTTTACGCATTAGGCATAAGAATTGGCCTTGCCGGCTTACTGATTGGCTGTGTTATCTATGGCACCTACAGCGGGCAATTAAATAGCACTGCCCCTTGGGATCGCCAATTACACCCAGAAAATGCCGCTCCCTATCAATCAACACCCAAAAATTAATACGTCAAACCAAAAACGGCCAGGCATTGCCTGGCCGTCTTATATTAGCTATGCCTTTCTATGCCAAGACATAAACAAATAAGAATAGCCCAACCCACACCACATCAACAAAGTGCCAATACCATGAAGAGGCTTCGAAACCGAACTGATCTTCATGATTAAAGTGCCCTTTTAGCCCTCGCACCCACTGTACTAAAAGCATGCAAGTGCCAAGGGTTACATGAACCCCGTGAAAGCCTGTCAATAGGAAGAAAGTAGTTCCATAGATACCAGTTTCAAGAGTAAGGCCCATATGCTGGTAAGCGTGGATATATTCTTCCGCTTGTAAGAACAAGAAAATAATACCTAAGCCCACTGTAATGCCTAACCAGGTGTTAAATTTCTTGCGGTTATGATTTTTAAGTGCCGTGTGGGCGATATGAACCGTCACACTTGAAGTCATAAGAACAATTGTATTCCACAGAGGTAACCAGCTTAAAAGGTTACTCCAGCCGGGGAAGTTCATATTTTGCTCAGGACCTTGAAACTTTGCCGCATCGCCGTTAGCTGCCTGATCAGGCGTGACCATCACTGGCCAATCAGTTTGGTGGCCAGGCCATAGTATTTCATTATTAGCCGCCGCCGCATCAGTCGGCGTATCATCAAATATGCCTACTGCCGCCTCACCACCGAGCCACGAATTAGCAAATACCCTGACATAGAATAGGGCACCAAAGAATGCCGCAAAGAACATAACCTCAGAGAAAATAAACCACAGCATACCCAGCACATATGAATGTTTAAGCTGCTGATTTGCAAGACCGCGCATATTTTCATCGATAACAATGCTCCACCACTTGTACAAAACCAAGGAAAGAATGAGTAACCCGATGAGAAAAATTGTTGGCGATCCACCCTCAATTACCCAGCTGGCGGCACCAAAAGCTAAAACGCCCATACCCGTAGCAGCAAAAATTGGCAGCTTACTTTGCTCAGGTACGTAATAATTATTTTCTGTTGACATCAATGTTCTCCATTTCTTGATCTATCACCGAGTTCGGCCAATAAGATCACTGTATTTGTGAGACCGATAACTCTGTACGATCTGTTATATCAAATAATGTATAAGATAATGTGACTGTATTCACACTATCAGGTAGATCAGGGTCTATGATAAACACTAGACCTAACTCTGCTTGATCACCAGCGGCTAGAGGCTGGTTTTCAAAACAAAAGCACTCTGTTTTATGAAAATAATCTGCCGCATTATTGGGCAATACATTGGGTATCGCCTGGGCAACCATATCTTCACCTGTGGTATTGTGCGCGAAAAAATTTACCGCCCTAGTTTCACCCGGGTAAACCACAACGCTGTATTCCATTGGATAAAATTTCCAAGGCATTTCAGCATTATTGGCCGCAACAAACTGCACTTCTACCTGCCTAGAGGTATCAACTTGAACCTCTACAGCTTCATATTTGCCGTCGGTTCTCCCGCCAATGCCGGTAATCTCACAAAACAGATCATAAAGCGGCGGTAGGACAAAAACGGCAAATAAAAACATAGCCACCGCCAGTGCCAATAACTTGGCTAATAGAGTGCGATGGCTAGTCTGCATAACCAATACCTACTGTACCTGTGGAGGCTTTTCAAAGGTGTGATAGGGCGCTGGGGTTGGAACTGTCCATTCCAAACCTTCTGCACCTTCCCAAACCTCTGGCTTATCCACTGGCTTACCGTACGTAATAGTACGAACAACATTAAATAGGAATAATATCTGAGCGGCACCGTACATAAATGCACCAATACTAGACACCATATTCCAATCGGCAAACTGAAGACCATAATCAGCATATCGTCTTGGCATACCGGCTAGACCCAAGAAATGCTGAGGCATAAAGGTAATATTAAAGCCGATAAAGGCAATCCAAAACTGTACCTTACCCATGGTTTCGTCATACATTTTTCCACACCACTTAGGTAACCAGTAATAAACCGCGGCTGTACCACTAAATACCGCACCAGCAACCATCACGTAGTGGAAATGGGCAACAACAAAGTAAGTATCATGATATTGAATATCCGCCGCCGCAATCGACAGCATCAGACCGGTAAATCCGCCAAAGGTAAACAAGATAACAAAGGCAATACTAAATAGCATTGGGGTCTCGAATGTTAATGAGCCCTTATACATAGTAGTAATCCAGTTAAATACTTTTACTCCCGTTGGAACCGCAATCAACATGGTGGCATACATAAAGTATAGCTCACCGGCAATCGGCATACCCACTGTAAACATGTGGTGGGCCCATACGATAAACGACATAAAGGCAATCGAAGCCGTTGCGTATACCATCGACGAATAACCAAACAACGGCTTACGGCTAAAGGTAGGAATGATTTGCGATACCACACCAAAGGCTGGCAGGATAATAATATAAACCTCAGGATGCCCGAAGAACCAGAAAACATGCTGGAACAATACGGGGTCACCACCACCGGCAGCATCAAAGAAGCTAGTGCCAAAGTTGATATCCATCAACATCATGGTCACCGCCCCAGCCAGTACTGGCATAACCGCCACTAGCAAGAAGGCAGTAATCAACCAAGTCCATACGAACATAGGCATCTTCATATAGGTCATGCCGGGTGCGCGCATATTCATTACCGTCGCGATAATGTTAATTGAACCCATAATCGACGATGCACCCATAATATGCACACCAAAGATAAAGTAGTTCACTGTATCTGGCGCATAGGTGGTTGATAGTGGCGCATAAAAAGTCCAACCAAAGTTAGGACCGCCACCTTCCATAAATAAAGTAGCCACAAGGATTGCAAACGCAAAAGGTAGAATCCAAAAACTAAGGTTATTCATGCGCGGCAGTGCCATATCTGGCGCACCGATCATCATTGGAATTAGCCAGTTAGCCAGACCAACAAAGGCCGGCATAATGGCGCCAAACACCATGACTAACCCATGCATAGTAGTCATCTGATTAAAAAATTCTGGCTTAATAAGTTGCATACCAGGCTGGAATAACTCGGCGCGAATTATCATCGCGAACGAACCACCCAAAATAAACATAGCAAAGCTAAACCAGAGGTATAGCGTGCCGATATCTTTGTGGTTTGTGGTAAATATCCAACGGCTTATATATTTTACCCAGCCGTCAGCTAATGTTGCGGGACCATGTGCCATTTCGAAAACTCCCTATTTAGCTTGTTTGTAGTTAAGAACATCAATCGGCTGAGTAATATCACCCACATCGTTGCCCCAAGCATTACGCTCGTAATGAATAACCGCGGCTATATCAACTTCTGAAAGCTGATCCGCAAAAGACTGCATTGCGGAACCTTCGATGCCGTCCACTACAACTCGCAAGTGCTCCACAACAGGACCCAAGGCAATGACACTGTTTTTCAGTGCTGGGAATATTCCTGGAATACCCTCACCATTGACCGCATGACAACCAGCGCATGAGCGGTTATACACTTCCTCACCCTTAACCATTAGCTCATCAAAGGTCCACTCTTTACCGATAGTAGATGCATATTCTGCTGCTGCTGCTTTTTTGCCGGCTAGCCATTGATCATATTCAGCCTGCTCTTTAACCTCGACCACAACCGGCATAAAGGCATGACCAGAACCACACAGCTCTGTACATTCACCCACATAGGTGCCGGGCTTGTCAGTCTTAGCCCAAGCAGAAGTAAACAATCCAGGTACCGCATCACGTTTTACACCAAAATCAGGCACCCACCAGCTGTGAATCACATCATTACCAGTAATCAAAAAACGTACTTTTTTACCGGCAGGAAGGACTAGCGGCTCAGTCACTTCACGAAGATAGTGCTCACCCTTAGGCTCTCTGCCATAAATTTCATCTTGTGGCGTGCGCAATTCACTCATGTACTTAACATCTTCACCGAGATATTCGTACTGCCACTTCCACTGATAGCCCGTTACCTTGATATCGATATCTGCATTTTCAGTATCGTAAACCTTAAGTAGGGCGGTAGTTGCCGGAATAGCCATCACAATCAAAATAATTGCTGGGACTATGGTCCAGAGTAATTCAACCAATAAATTTTCATGAAAGTTTTCCGCTACTGCGCCGCGTGATTTGCGGTGGGCATACATAACGTAAAACATAAATCCAAAAACTGCTATGCCGATCACCGTACAAATCCACATCATAATCATGTGTATATCGTAGGCAGCCTGGCTAACTTCTGTGACTCCTTGAGGCATATTAAGCTGGCTAGCTGCAGATTCTGCATTTGCACCGCCAACATAAACCAAGGCCAATGTTGCGCCGAGGGATCTCAAGAAAAGCGCTTGCGCTTTTTTCAACATCGCTTATTTCTCCGTGGTAACTATGGAAATTTACTACATTGCTTCGTGATGGTTAGCCCAGCCAAAAAACAGGACTCCAATTGAGGCGCGGCATTATACCAAGCATTTGCATATTTCTCTAGCCAAAGTACTACCATTTTTTAGCTTTAAACCTCATTCACGAACTTTCACTTGCCGATAATTCAAACAAGTATATTTACAATCTCAACAGTGGGTTTGGCGGAAGTCGTTTATTATTGGAATTATTGATTCAGCTTGCTGGGATCAACTAATTTAACCTTTTGTGTGGGCTCTGACAGCCCGCTTACACTATGAGTGACTCGAGTTATTAACTCTTTTGGTGTAGACGCTATACGTATCTCATCTAAAAAACCACAGCTAACACATTCGCGGTAATTTATGCCATCCTTGCTGTAAGCAACAATTTTGTCCATTTTCGAACATTTAGGGCACACTACACCGGCAATAAATTGTTTTTTAGTTGAAAACGTCATCACAAACTCATCACAATGGGTATTGTATTATAACCGCGGAACGGCTTTATGGATCACTCTATTCGACCTTTTAAAGGAATTTTTCCCAATCTTGGACGGCGGGTTTACGTCGACCCTCAGTCTACAATTATAGGCGATGTATTTCTTGGCGACGATGTTTCGGTGTGGCCGGGAGCTGTTATTCGCGGCGATATGCACAGCATAAAAGTAGGTGCAAGGTGCAATGTACAAGACAATGCGGTACTGCATGTAACCCACGCCTCAGATTACAATCCAGAAGGTTACCCACTAGTAATAGGTGAGGGGGTAATTATTGGTCATCGCGCCATTCTACACGGCTGTACTTTAGGCAATCAAATATTAGTTGGCAATGGGGCCATTATAAATGACGGTGCATTAGTAGAATGCGGCGTGATTGTGGGCGCCGGCTGTATCGTACCGCCGCGCAAAACCCTTGAGAGTGGTTATATTTATGTCGGCAACCCCTGCAAAAAGTTGCGCCCTCTTAGCGAAGAAGAAAAGCAGTTTTTTAGCTACTCAGCCGCAAGCTATATAAAATTAAAAGATCAGTATTTATCAGAGCAGGCCTAACTACCCAGCTTTTTTCTAAGGCTAGCAATCACCGGCGCGGTATCCGGATGCACATCGCGCCACAGGGCAAATGATTCCGCCGCCTGCCCCACTAGCATGCCCAAACCATCACTCACCAATGCGCCACGTTGCTCAGCCCATTGCATAAAAGGGGTTGGCTCAGCGCCATACAGCATATCGTAGCAGGCGGTTGCGCCACCTGAATCTATAAGGCTATCAGGTAAAGGCGGTAAATCCCCCTGTAACCCTGCGCTGGTGCCATTAATAATTAAATCAAACTGCTGCTCGCCGAGCATATCAAAACCACAACCCAGCAAATAACCAAATTCCGCAAACCCCTTGGCCAATTGCAAGGCCTTATCGACGGTGCGATTGGCAATTACAATATGTTGGGGCTGTTGCTCTAACAGCGGCTCTAAAACACCGCGCACTGCACCGCCCGCGCCTAAAATCAGTACTTTCTTATGCCGAACTTGCCAGCCAAGATTGTGCACAATATCGTTTACCAGACCCACACCATCCGTAGTATCACCCAAAACTGTGCCATCGGCTTGCAGTGAAAGCGTATTAACCGCACCAGCACGCCGCGCTCTGGGCGTTGTGCGCGCCTCATAACTATAGGCATCCTGCTTAAATGGTACGGTAATATTTAAACCCTTACCGCCCTTGGCAAAAAAGGCATCCGCCGCCGCCTCAAACCCATCTTCTGCCACTAGCTGTTTGCTGTAGCTTAGATCCTGACCCGTTTGCTCAGCAAACTGACGGTGGATTTCCGGCGATTGGCTATGGGCAATAGGATTGCCAAATACGGCATATTTATCTGTCATTAGACCCAATCCCGATCAATCAAATACTGTGTATAAAGCTCGTCTTCCGCAGTGCCCGCCTCGGGCTGAAAATTATATTCCCAGCGTACCATAGGCGGCATAGACATCAATATGGACTCGGTGCGCCCACCGGTTTGCAGCCCAAATAAAGTGCCGCGGTCATAGACCAAATTAAACTCTACATAGCGACCGCGGCGATACAATTGAAAGTTGCGCTCGCGCTCATCAAAACTGTGGTCACGACGGCGTTGCATAATCGGCAAATAGGCATCGATATAGCTATCGCCTATAGCGCGCATAAAGGCAAAGCTCTGCTCAAAACCTAGGTGATTAAAATCATCAAAGAATAAACCCCCAACACCACGGGGTTCGTCGCGATGGCGCAAGTAAAAGTATTTATCGCACTGTTGTTTAAGGCGCGGATACATATCATCGCCAAACGGGGCACAGGCATTTTTAGCCGTTTGATGCCAATGCACGCAATCTTGCTCATTGCCATAATAGGGGGTTAAATCATAGCCGCCACCAAACCACCAAACCGGATCTTCGCCGCCTTTTTCAGCAATAAAAAAGCGCACATTAGCATGGGAGGTGGGCATATAAGGGTTATGCGGATGAATCACCAACGATACTCCCATAGCTTCAAAACTACGGCCGGCTAGCTCGAGTCTACTTTGGGTTGCCGATGCGGGCCATTGCTCACCAGACACATGAGAAAAGTTAACCCCGCCTTTCTCAATCACAGTGCCATTGGCAATCACACGACTGCGACCACCACCGCCTTCAGAGCGGGTCCAGTTATCTTCTTGCCAAGCACTACCGTCCTCCTGCCCCAATGCATCACAGATGCTATCTTGCAAGCCGAGAAGATAATCCTTAACCAACTGTTTATTAACTGTTTGCATATTATCCTTTTCGCATGACCCTACCACTGAGTAAGTGTCGAATTTCACTGGGGGCACTGGCAGAACCAGTCGTCCCCGAGGTTATAGCATCTATATTGCGCCCAAAATAGCCTCTAACTTTAAGTGCATTGGTAGCCTCAGACAAACCCTGAGGGTTAGCCGAGGTAGAAACAATCGGGCCACCAAATAACCGACAAAGGCAAGCCGCCACAGGGTGTGTAGTCACTCTAACCGCCAGTGTATCATGCCCGCCAACAATCCAATCTGGCGCCACACCATTGTGGGGAATTAACCAGGTGGTTGGTTTGCTATTGGGTTGCTGCAAGCGCCCCAACTGCCCGCCAGTTAAGCCCTCAGTAAAAAGCGCAAACTGTTGCCAATCGCAGGCAATAAGAATCACCCCTTTATGCTCAGGGCGGTTTTTTAAATGGAGAATTTTTTTGACAGCTGAGAAGCTGAAGGGGTCACAGCCCAGCCCCCAGACCGCTTCGGTCGGGTAGGCTATCACCCCCTGTAAATGCAACTGATGCACCGCAAGGCTAGTATTAGTATGCCTGCTCCAGTCGATCACAAATGGTCTCAGCTATTTTTCAGGCGTTCCTGCAAAGCAGCGTCTTTAGCAAGAATCGCTTCGGCATTAGCCGCACGCTCAGCAAGCAGTTTTTGATGCATTTCAGTATCAGCCACACCAATAATCTGTGCCGCTAAATAAGCCGCATTTTTAGCGCCCGCTTTACCAATAGCAACAGTCGCTACAGGAATGCCGCCAGGCATTTGAACCGTTGAAAGCAACGCATCAAGACCGTCCAATGAACCATTAATAGGCACACCGATCACCGGCTTAAGGGTGGTTGCAGACACAGCACCCGCCAAATGCGCTGCCATACCTGCCGCGCAGATAAAGGCCGCACAACCGCGCTTGTCAGCGTCGGTAACATAGCTGTGAGTTGCTGCTGGGGTGCGGTGCGCAGAAGTCACCTTCACCTCAAAAGGAATATCAAATTTCTTTAAAATATCATAACTGGCTTCCATTACTGGCAAATCAGAATCGGAACCCATAAGGATTGCAACAAAAGGCTTACTCATAATTTTAACGATCTCCGTAAAAGACGCGCAGATTACCGAAACTTTATCCTCTGCGCAATCCTCTATTTTAATCGAAAACGGTTACGTAAGCCTAGTAGTAATAAAAATAATAGAGGTATAGCTAATAAGGTTTGCGCGCCACCTAATGTCTATTAAGTATTGCGTTCATGCGGTGCGTCCTTTCTGGCAACTGTGTATAATATTTTAAATTGTGGCTAAGGTTGATTGTAGAAAGGTCGGTCTAAGCTTTTTTGAATTAATAGTGAAAGTTACGGCTGACTATGGCGACATTAACCATTCTTGAGTATCCCAACCCCCGATTGCGCATCGTTGCCGAGCCGGTCGCTGTGGTTGACGATAAAATCCGTACACTGATCGATAATATGTTTGAAACCATGGTAGCGGCTGATGGCATTGGCTTGGCGGCGACTCAGGTGGACGTGCATCAGCAGGTCATCGTTATGGATATCTCCGAGAAGCGCAATGAACCGCGGGTATTTATTAATCCGCAGATTGAAGTGCTTGAACCCGACACAGTCCCTTTTGATGAGGGCTGTTTGTCTGTGCCTGGTTTTAATGAGACGGTCGATCGCCCAAAACATGTGATGATTCGCGCCCTCGATCGCGATGGCAATGCCTTTGAAGAAGAGGCCAATGGTTTGCTTGCGGTCTGCATTCAGCATGAGATGGATCATTTAAAAGGCAAGTTATTTGTGGATTATTTATCCACTTTAAAGCGCAACCGTATTCGTAAAAAACTCAAGAAACAGCGTGCATAGGAACTATTCAGCGTGAAGATAGTCTTCGCCGGCACCCCAGATTTTGCCGCCGCACATTTGCAGGCGTTAATGTCTTGCGCGCAACACCAAATCGTTGCGGTATACACCCAACCCGACCGTCCGGCTGGGCGAGGTAAAAAGTTAACTGCCAGTCCAGTAAAACAGCTGGCCACCGATCATCAAATAGAGGTTTTTCAGCCGCTTTCCCTTAAAGACTCAGAAGCTCAACAACAGCTTGCTGACCTTGAGGCTGATTTAATGATCGTAGTTGCCTATGGGCTTATTTTGCCGCAGAAAGTTTTGGATACCCCAAGACTCGGCTGTATTAATGTGCATGGCTCACTACTCCCCAAATGGCGAGGTGCGGCACCCATTCAGCGGGCAATAGAGGCAGGCGATAAACAAACCGGTATCTGTATTATGCAGATGGATGCTGGACTGGATACCGGCCCGGTGATCTCTGTTGGGCGCTGTCCAATAGAAGACACAGATACTAGCGGCTCTATTTATCAAAAATTAGCTGAGCTCGGTGCGCCAACGTTATTAAATGCTTTAGAAAAAATGGCTTCTGGTGTTGCCATAGCAGAACAGCAGGATGATGCGCTAAGCACCTATGCCCGCAAAATTGATAAATCTGAAGCGCGAATAGATTGGTCAACTCCCGCTGTAGAAATAGCCCGCAGAGTTCGGGCGTTTAACCCATTTCCCGCAACCTATAGTCATATTGCTGGTGATAGAGTAAAAATTTGGCGTGCTACCCCAGTAAATAGTGCTTCAAATGCTGCTGGCGGCACTATTATTGATGCCGGGAGTAATGGGCTATTAGTACAAACCGGTCGTGGTCAATTATTAATTAGTGACATTCAAATGGCCGGTAAATCAAAAATGCCGGTGTCTGAACTATTAAAATCTAAGGCCGAACTATTCGCTATTGGCCAGAGTTTTGAGTTTTAAATGGCTAATGTACGCTTAGTGGCCGCCGAAGCCATAGGTCAGGTTTTGCGTGGCCGCTCACTGTCAGCGGTATTGCCTAAATACAGCCAAAAAGTCGCGGATAATGATCAGGGGCTATTTAAAGAACTGTGTTTTGGTACCTTGCGTTGGTATCCACAGTTGAACGCTATTGTTAATCATCTGATGTCAAAACCAATAAAAGATAAAGAACGTGAAATTCAGGCGCTCTTAGCCTGTGGCATTTACCAGCTGATGTATATGCGGGTTGCCGATCATGCGGCGATTAATGAAACCGTTGCCGCAACGGTGAAATTAAAACGCCTATGGGCCAAAGGGCTCGTTAACGGGGTGCTGAGAAATTTTCAGCGTCAACAGGCGCAGATCGAGGGAAAACTCTCTAAAAACTCTGAATATAAAACCGCTCACCCCCAGTGGTTAGTCAATCGTCTTCAGCAAGCATGGCCTGAACAGGCAACAGATATTTTGGCGGCCAATAATCTTCAAGCGCCGATGTGCTTGAGAGTCAATACTAGTCGCTGTTGTCGCGATGACTACTTACAAATGTTAGCAGATGCCGATATAGGTGCTAATCCAACCCAATACAGTGATTGTGGGGTTTTGCTGGATAGCCCTCGGGAAGTCACTGGGCTACCCGGTTTTGCCGAAGGCTTAATTAGCGTGCAAGATGAGTCAGCTCAGCTAGCAGCGGCACTATTAGATGTTCAACCCGGGCATGCGGTGCTTGACGCCTGCTGTGCTCCCGGCGGTAAAACCTGTCATATTCTTGAATCTGAGCCCAAATTAGCCTCCTTGACGGCCGTTGATTTAGAGCAAAAACGCCTGGATCGCGTCAAAGAAAATTTACAACGTTTAGATTTACAGGCAAAGATTATTGCCGCCGATGTTGGGGCCATAGAGCAATGGTGGGATAACAATAGCTTTGATCGTATTTTACTCGATGCGCCTTGCTCGGCGTCTGGGGTTATTCGCCGTCATCCAGATATTAAATTACTGCGCAAAGACAGCGATATTGATAACTTATCGAGAATTCAGACCGAATTACTCGAAAAGGTGTGGAAAACTTTGCGCAAAGGGAGCATGCTTATATATGCAACCTGTTCAGTCCTACCTCAGGAGAATGACCAGGTGGTAGCACAGTTTTTGGCAACAAATAAAGATGCCTCACTGGTAAAAATTGAGGCAGACTGGGGACAAGCCACAGAGTACGGCAGGCAGATATTCCCCTCAGCAAAAGGCGGCGATGGTTTTTATCATTCGCGTCTACAGAAAAACAGTTGATAAGGGCTTAATATAGCTAAAAAGTAGCTAAAAAGTGCAGAGCAATCATGAAAATAGTAATAGTTGGAGCGGGTCAAGTCGGCGCTACGCTGGCAGAAAATTTAGCGCGAGAAAATAATGACATAACCATTGTTGATATTGACGCGAACGTCCTAAGGGCCCTACAAGATAGGCTCGATGTGCGAACCATTGTGGGCACGGGCTGTTATCCAGATGTTTTAGTCAGTGCTGGGATAGAAGATGCCGATATGATTGTTGCCGTTACGCGCAGCGATGAAGTTAATATTGTCGCCTGTCAGGTAGCCTACTCAATGTTCCACACGCCGACCAAAATCGCTCGCGTACGCTCTCGCAATTACAGTAATCCCGAATACAAAAACAAGCTTTTTAACGACAAGCATATGCCAGTTGATGTGATGATTACCCCTGAACAGGTGGTTACCAATTATATCCAAAAACTTATTGAACAGCCCGGTGCCCTGCAGGTGTTGGACTTTGCCGATGGCGTTATTCAGCTGGTTGGCTTGCGCGCGGTTGAAGATGGCCCATTGGTCGGCCAAAGACTACGTGCTTTTAGAGAGCATATGCCCAATATCGATGCTCGCGTGGCGGCTATTTACCGCAAGGGCGGCGCTATTTGCCCAACGGGGGAAACAGTAATTGAAGATGGTGATGAAGTATTTTTTATCGCCGCCAAAAAGAATATCCGCAAAGTAATGAGTGAACTGCGTCGCTTAGAAAAACCCTATCGCCAATTGGTTATTGCCGGCGGGGGTAATATTGGCTTCCGCCTTAGTAAAGCCCTAGAAGACGACTACAATATTAAAATTATCGAATTTTCTGATACCCGAGCAGAATTACTGTCAGAACAACTTGATAAAACGGTGGTTCTTCGTGGCTCAGCCACCGATCAAGAATTACTTCTGGACGAAAATATTGATAAAACCGATGTATTTATTGCCCTTACCAATGATGATGAAACCAACATTATGGCTTCATTGTTGGCCAAGCGTTTAGGCGCAAGAAAGGTAATGACCCTAATTAGCAACCCCGTCTATGCTGATTTAATGCAAGGCGGAGAAATTGATATCGCCATATCCCCCCAGCAATCAACCATTAGTTCACTGCTGGCCCATGTGCGTAAAGGGGACACAGAAAGCGTGCATTCACTGCGTCGCGGCGCCGCAGAAGCCCTTGAATTTATTGTTCATGGAGACGAAAAAAGTTCGAAAGTTGTCGGCCGCGCCATTGAAGATATTAAATCACCACCAGGGGCAACACTAGCCGCCCTAGTGCGCGAAGGCGAAGTGATGATTGCCCACCATGACACTGTGATTCAAAGTGGCGACCATGTCATTGTGTTTGTGGTGGATAAAGAAAAAACCAAAGCGGTCGAGAAACTGTTCTCGGTCGGCTTTAGCTTCTTCTAAGGGAAACGCCTAAGATGCATTTTGCCATCATCGCACGGGTTCTAGGCATGCTATTGATTATCTTTAGCCTAAGTATGCTGACGCCGGTTTTGGTTGCGCTCCTATACGGCGAAAACACCTCACATACCTTCTTTATAGCTTTTGCCATTACTTTTTTAGTGGGGTTAATTTTTTGGCTGCCCTCAAGAGGCTCCAAAGGCGAGCTTAGAACCAGAGATGGCTTTGTGGTCACGGTGTTCTTCTGGCTAGTGCTTAGCTCCTTTGGCTCGCTACCACTCATGCTGTCTGAAGCCCTGCAGTTAAACTTTATAGATGCCTTATTCGAATCCATTTCAGGGCTAACCACCACCGGCGCCACGGTTATAGCTGGCTTGGATAATTTGCCAAAATCTATTCTCTATTACCGCCAACAGCTACAGTGGTTGGGTGGTATAGGTATTGTGGTTATCGCTGTAGCTATTTTGCCCATGCTAGGTGTGGGCGGCATGCAAATTTACCGCGCTGAAACCCCGGGGCCCATGAAAGATTCAAAACTAACCCCGCGAATTACTGAAACCGCCAATGTGCTGTTTAGAATTTATTTATGCCTAACCATTGCCTGTGCGCTGGCCTATTGGGGCGCCGGTATGAGCGGCTTTGACGCCATTAGCCATAGTTTTTCTACGGTATCCATAGGTGGCTTTTCCACCCATGATGCCAGTATTGGTTTTTTTGATAACAGCGCCATTATGGCCATTTGCTGTTTTTTTATGATTATTGCGGGCCTGAATTTTGCCCTGCACTTTCATGCCTGGCACAGCCTCCGTCCCAGTATGTACTGGGCTGACCCCGAAGCGCGATTGTATCTATTTTTATTGCTAGTAGGCGCGATAATTACCTGTTGTTATCTGTATTACAGCGGTACCTTTGATCGTAATGAAAGTATACGGCAGGGCGCTTTCCAGCTAATTTCCATAATGACCACCACCGGCTTTACCACCAGTGAGTTTCATAATTGGCCCAGCTTTTTACCGTTCTTTTTAATCTTTTTATCCTTTTTTGGCGCCTGTGCCGGCTCGACCGGCGGCGGTATAAAAATTGGCCGTATGCTGATTTTGGCCAAACAGGGGGTAAGAGAAATTTATCGTTTAGTTCATCCCAATGCACTATTGCCTATTAAGATTCGCAATCGCACCGTACCGACAAGAGTGGTTGACGCCATCTGGGCCTTTATGGGCGTGTATTTAGCAATTTTCTACCTGATGGTGCTTTTACTGCTAGCTACCGGACTAGATTACGACACCGCATGGTCTGCCACTGCGGCATCACTGAATAACCTAGGTCCGGGTTTGGGCGCTGTAGCCACCAATTATGGGGATATTGGTGGCTTTGCCAAATGGGTACTGTGCTGGGGCATGCTGCTGGGTCGGTTAGAAATCTTTACCCTGCTGGTTTTATTTACCCCAACATTTTGGCGCAAATAATTAACCTATTGTTGCCTTGCCTTATAAAACGCCTCTTCAGAAATTCCATGATAAGCCTTAGCTTGACGTTTAAATGCTTCTACAGATTGCGCCACCCGCTGAGCAAAGTCATTATCTGCCGTTAAATCACTTACCGCCTCAGCGGAAAGCTTACGCAACTCTTCAATCACTTCATCGGGCAATTTTCTAACTTCAACACCATGGACATTAACTAACTCTTCAAGGGCCTGATTATTGCGCGCGGTATATTCGTCCAGCATGTCCTGATTCACAGCGCGAGCGGCCGTTTCAATAATTGCCTGAAGATCCGCCGGCAGTGCTTCATAGGCCGGCTTGTTCACGGTTAGCTCAAGGCTAGAGCCAGGCTCATGCCAACCGGGATAATAATAATATTTAGCCACCTGATGAAAACCGAAAGCTAGATCATTGTAGGGCCCAACCCATTCGGTAGCATCAATAACGCCGGTCTGCATAGCGGTATAGAGTTCGCCCCCAGGGATATTCACCGATTCACCGCCCGCGCGAGTGATCACATCGCCGCCTAAGCCGGGAATCCGCATTTTAAGACCTTTAATATCGGCCATCGAATTAATTTCTCGATTAAACCAACCCGCCATTTGAACCCCAGTATTGCCACCGGCAAAGGGCACCAAGTTAAACGGCGCATAAAGTTCGCGCCATAACTCGAGGCCACCACCGTAGTGCAACCAAGCATTCATTTCTTGGGCATTTAAGCCAAAGGGCGTAGAGGTAAAGAACGCCGTTGCCTTATTTTTGCCAGTCCAAAAATACGCGCCACTATGACCCATTTGCGCCGTACCCTGAGATACGGCATCAAACACCTGTAGCGCTGGCACTAACTGCCCTGCACCAAATACTTTTATCTGTAGGCGGCCATTACTCATAGCCTCGACTTTTTTAGCAAAGTTTTCCGGCGCAGTGCCCAAACCCGGATAATTCTTCGGCCATGAAGTCACCAACTTCCATTTATATACCTGCTGTTGCGAGGCATTATCGCCCTGCGCCTGATTGCTGTCTTTATCACCACAACTGGTCAGTAGCAGGACCAGTGTCATCCATAATAAAATTCGCATATTCTAATCCTCAATCTTTATGTTCTGTTGTTACCGCCGGTTAAAGGGCAGCTAAATTAGCCGATGCCAATATAAGTATTTTAGTCCCTACATCATCAAATGCGACATGCACTCGCGCCCGCGGCCCATTGCCCTCAAAGTTTAAAATAATGCCATCGCCATACACATTGTGCCGCACCTGTTGTCCTAGCTGAAACCCTGTATCACTGCCCTCATCGCTAATGCGTGGCGCGGCATAGGTAGTGGGGCGAGATATACTATTATGCAGTCTAACCTCTTCAACCACCTCCTTGGGGATATCGCGAATAAAGCGCGATACCGAATTAAACGACTCTGTACCATAAGTGGAACGTGTTTCAGCAAAAGTCATAGTCAGCTTTTGCATGGCACGGGTAATGCCCACATAGGCCAGTCGGCGCTCCTCTTCTAGCCGACCCGGCTCATCCATCGACATTTTGTGCGGGAATAAATT